>Ga0193702_1000635_pt1 | contig 9999 bp, 9 predicted proteins | sample U3a1metaG_FD_143060 | JGI IMG/M metagenome (GOLD analysis project Ga0193702, IMG submission 143060) | Soil microbial communities from a riparian zone of the East river system, Colorado, United States - U3a1 | ecosystem: Environmental > Terrestrial > Soil > Riparian zone | place: USA: East River... | reverse complement strand
CGCGCACAAAAAATAACTGTGCTATTTTTTGCTTGCGGCTCATTTTTTTAAAAACCGAATCGACCCAATGACTTTTACGATCCAGTGATTGGATATAGCTTTCCTTTTGCGCAAAAACATTTAGCGCAATCAGGTTAATTATAATAATTAAAGAAAATTTAAATCGTTTTTGAACAAATCGCATGGCCAAATGTAGGTTAAATATGAATTTTTTATGAAGGCACTCATAAAAAAAACAATAATGAATAAACCTTTGTATTGTTTTTTAATCTATGAAATATATCAAACAAAAAACACAATGAAAAAAATTCTCTTTTTTGCTATATTCCTGCTGGTAGCAGGTTCAGTAAGCGCCCAAGGTTATTATTATGGCCATCGCCGCCCTGTAAAGCGTTCGGCCCCTCGAAACCAGTCAAATGATTTTTATCGTGTAAGAGTTGGCATTGCCGGTGGTTTTAATTTTGCCGATGCGGTTGATTCCTATAATTCAAATTATTCAACAGGCAGCATAACTGCTTTTCATGTAGGCTTAACATTAGATGTGCCTATTGCTTATCCTGTATCATTTGCCCCTGAGGTGTTATTTTCACAAAAGGGTTATTCGGCCACAACCAACGATGGTAACTTTACCCAGCGCAGTAATTTTATTGATGTGCCATTATTGGCCAAATTCAGAATGTCGCCTAACTTCAATTTTGTAATTGGCCCGCAGGTATCATTTCCAATATCAACAACCAATACTTACGACAACGGGTTTGACGTAACCGCAAGGGAACATTACAGCACTACCTCAGACAGGACAGTTTTAGATGGTGTTATTGGGGTTGGTTTTGACATAAACCCAAATGTTGAGCTGCGCGCCAGGTATACTATTGACTTCCAGGAAACTGATGATAATGCCTATTACGTTCCGGGTTACCGTAACGAAGTTTTTCAACTGGGCATAGGGTTTAAATTTCAGTAAACTGAAAACAACTTTTGGTTAAATAAAAAAATCCACGGATAAATGATCCGTGGATTTTTTTTTAAACTTATAGGCTATCATTTTACTGAATTGGCATTTAGTTTTGACTTAAGCCATCTTTTCAGTCTCCTTCTTAAAAGATTATGCTTCCGTTCACGCTCTTTAATGTCAAAATCATAGGTTAGGGTATGGAGGTCCGCCTGTTTTTCGGGCAAAAAATATTGAGGATGGATAATTTCAGTTAAATTTTCAACAGGCAAATTGGCATATGGGCTATTTGCGTCAACCGTATGCGTTGAATCAGTTCCAAAACCCAGGTTGGCTATCATATTAACATTAGGTATTATACAAAGGCCATTGTTAAAATAATTCAAAAAACCCAATTGATAATCCCAGGTGTCTATCTTTCCTGCTTTTAGTTCTTTAAAAATATGTCCGAGCGAATCAATAATGTACCTGTTATTAAATATTTTTCCTACCTGGTACAGTACATCCTTTTCATCAAACTGTTTCAACTCTTTATCGTAATCCTGCCAAACCCTTCGCCAGCCTGCCCAGCCCCAAACATGTGTAATATTTGAAAAATAATAGCTTCCGGCCCCCCACTTTCTGCCGTGTTGTAAATTGCAGCCGGCTATATGTCTTATCCTGGTATCGTACCTGTATTTTTCTAAAAGGGTATCGCAAAAATCAAAAAAGCTATCAGCGGGCAAGCAATCATCTTCCAATATTATACCTTCTTCTTCTTGTTCAAAGAACCAGCTGATTGCAGATGAAACGGCTTCTTTACAGCCTTTATTTACATCCTGGAAATTTGTTTTTACTTCACAAACCCAATCTATTTCATCTACAACACTTCTTGCAGCAATACATAATTCTTTCTCTCCCGGTTTATTAGCCCGGGCCCCGTCTCCTGCTATATATAAACGGCTGGGTTTGGCTTTTTTTATTTGATCAAAAACCTGCCTTGTTGTACCCGGCCTGTTAAATATAATAAATAATACAGCTGACTTTGTCGGGCCGGAAGGAAGGGTAACTTTCATGTTACAAAGTTGTTATAAAAACTTTATAAGGGACGTATTTTTCTTGTCAAAAAAACACATCGCCTATTCTATTACAGGTAATATCACATCAAAAACCCAATAAGGGTTTAAAAACATCAGTTAATACAATAGGTATTACGATATCTGACAGTGATGCGCTACAATGTGTTACAGAAAATTGCAGGAATTACCCGGGTATTATAAAGCTGCCTGGCTAAACTTGGATTTAAACCACCGCTTAATTTTTCTTTGAATAGCATTTTGCTTATGCCTTTTTTCTTCAATATTAAAATCGCGGTTTATTATAGCCAGGTCTGCCCTTTTTTCGGGCAAAATAAATACGGGGTCAGTTATTTCATCAATTTCGGCTAAGGGGATATTAGCGTAAACGCTTTCTGTGCTTACAGTATGCGTGGCATCAACACCAAAACCAATGTTTGATATTAAATTTTCATTAGGAATAATAACAAGGCCATTGTTAAAGAAGTTTACAAAATCCAACGGATAGGCCCATGAATTAATTTTACCGGCTTTTACATCATTAAAAATATTTAACCAGCTTTCAACCACCAAAGGGTCTTCATAAATATTCATAAGCCTTCCTTTTATCTCGTGGTCCTCATAAATATTTAAGTTTAAATCATAGTCTCTCCATACTCTTTTCCAGCTGGCCCAGCCCCAAACATGGGTACGGTTTGAAAAATAGTAGCTGCTGTCGCCCCACTTTTTACCCTGTTGTAAGTTACAACCTGTAATATGCCTTATCCGCGTATCGTCCCTGTATCTTTCTAAAAGCGTATCGCAAAATTTAAAAAAACTGTTCGCAGGCAAACAATCGTCCTCCAGTATAATGCCCTCCTCTTCATTATCAAAAAACCACGTTACCGCAGCTGATACACCATTTTTGCACCCTGCATTTTTTTTATTAAAAAGCGTTTTTAGCTCACAATCCCAATCAATATTTTTTACAATTGACCTTGTTTGCTTACATAATAATAAGTCATTATCGTTACCCGGTCTTGGAGCATCGGCCGCTATATACAAGCGGGCAGGCTGAGCAATTTTTATTTGCTCAAAAACACGGCGTGTGGTATCAGGCCTGTTAAATATAACAAATAATACGGCCGACTTTGTTCGATATGGGGTGTTAGCGTCAAACTGGTACATATTATCAAGATTTACTGGTTAGTAAACTCCAACATCAGCAGAATATTTTGTTGAGCGTGCGTTACTATGGTAACAATCTGAATGCAAAGCTGTTTGAAAGAAAATTGTTACAATTCTATAATTTAATACGAAGTAGCTAGCAGCGAAATGTCTTTTCGGAGTTTGTGCCCTGGCGTGCGAGTAAGCCTAATCTGTCGATCTCTATATGTTTTTCGTTTACCATTAAATAGTTTTTAACGTCCCACTCAATAGGCCTGTTATTATTTAATGAAAATTCAAGGCTGTTAATAGTCTCGATAAACAGCTTTTTCTTCATGTAGTAGAAAAACGTATGATATCCATTCCCTTCAAAAACATCATTATCGTTTTTAAAAATGCTGTCATATTCATCCTGAAATTCTATTACTTTTTTAAAAAAATAGTCATCTTCAATTATGTACTTACCCGAAAGTTTTATGATTGACAGACTGTCTGCAAAGGATGATTGTTTTAAAAAAGCCCTTAAATGATTCATTTCATTCAAGCCTTTATTCAGATATAAATTATCCTCTTTACTATAAAATGTATTGTATTGATTAAGATACGCTTCATTATCAGACACACATTCCAAAATAGTATATGAATCAAACAGATGAGCGTACTTTAAACTACTTTCTATTGATTCAATATATTGTTTCTTCCTGGTTTCGTATGATTCAGGAATATTTGCAGTTGTTATTATCAAATGGATCATGCAAAATAGTTAGTAAATAAATCACTTAATCTGCACTAAAGGTTTGCATATCAATCAGCCGCCGGTATAGCCCATTGTTTTCTATCAGTTCAAGGTGGTTACCCTGCTCAACAATTTTGCCATTTTCAAGTACTACTATAGTATTGGCATTTTGTATAGTGCTTAGTCTATGGGCAATAATTAATGAAGTTCGGTTTTTCATCAGGTTGTTCAATGCATCCTGCACCAGTTTTTCCGATTCGGTGTCAAGGGCCGAAGTAGCCTCATCAAGCAGCAAAATTGGCGGGTTGTTTAGTACGGCCCTTGCTATACAGATCCGCTGCCGCTGTCCGCCTGAAAGTTTTATACCGCGGTCGCCAATATTGGTTTCATAACCCTTTTCGGTTTCAATAATAAAGTTGTGTGCATTGGCAATTCTTGCAGCATCCTTAACCTGCTCAAGGGTTACGTTGGTTTTACCAAAAGCGATGTTATTAAAAATAGAATCATTAAATAAAATCGACTCCTGGTTAACCACGCCAAGCAATGCCCTCAAAGATTGAGCTGTAAAATCATTTATGTTTTGCCCGTCAATTAAGATCTCGCCCGATTGGGGTTCCATAAAATGTGGCACCAGGTCCATCAGTGTTGATTTACCCCCACCCGACGGGCCCACCAGTGCAACTGTTTTTCCTTTTGGTATAGTTAGGTTAACATTATTCAGAATCTGCCTGTCGCCATAGGCGAATGATACATTTTTAAACTCAATACTTTCATTAAAGCCGGCAAATTCTTTCGCATTCGGAGCATCTTTTATTGCGGGTTTTTCGTCAATAAGCGCAAGCACGCGCTCTCCGGCCGCTATGCCTGAGTGAATATTGCTGAATGAATCGGACATGGCTTTAGCAGGGCGCATCAATTGCGAAAAGATAGCAATATAAGCTATGAACTGAGCACCTGTTAGATCAGATCTTTTATTCAGGATCAAGTAACCACCGTAAAGCACAATACACGAAATCATGGTTATTGCCAGGGTTTCAGAAACCGGCGAAGCCGACTGTTGACGCTTAGCCATTGAACGTAAAATTTTTGAATATTTTGCGTTCTCGTCATTAAAACGTTTTTTAATAAAATCAGTAGCATTAAATGCCTTTATAATACGCACTCCCTGCAATGATTCATCAAGATAGCTGATCATGTTGCCATAGGTTTGCTGAGCCGATATCGCCTGAGTCTTTAATCTCTTCACTATTTTCGAAATAATAAAAGCTGATATGGGTACAACCAAAAGCGATCCTAAAGTCAACTTTACCGAATAGGTAAAAAGCAGTACCAGGAAAACGATCATTGTTGCGGGCTCCTTAAAAATAACCTGCAGCGTAGCTGTAACAGAAAACTGAACCACTTGTACGTCCGATGCTATTTTTGAAATAATGTCGCCCTTGCGATTGTTATTAAAATAACCCAGGTGCATATCCATCACATTGTTAAAAACAGCGCGGCGCAAATTTAACAATGTATGTACACGTAAGTTTTCCATGGTGCGCGCCGCCAGGTAGCGGAACAGGTTACCTATAACCATGGTAATTACAATAATTGTACAGGTGAATTTCAACGCGCCCCAGCGGCCCTCAGCTTTTATAAAAGGATACATGTAATACTTAAACCAGCCGGCAATATCCAGGAAAAAAGTAGGTCTGTGAACAACTGCTGTAGTAACCGTAGTATCAATAAAAAGTGTATTAAGCAGCGGTACAAGCAATGGATATATCATTGAGCTAAAAACCACATAGAGCAAAGTAAACAGGACGTAAGGGATGGCGAACTTTTCAATTGGCTTGGCAAATGATAGCAGCCGGAAATATGTCTTCATTAAAGGATTATAATATATAAAAATGCAAATCTAACAGTAATTAATCAATTACCATTATTTGCTATAGCAATGGCAAAACTGCTTGCCAAACACCATCTAAATTAACTTTATCAATACATGGGTAAGGCTCTGTTCCTGCTGTTTTATATATACAGTTCCAGTTACAGTAGTAGCATTCCATTTTCTGGTAAATACAAACCGGCCTGTTCTCAAAATATTCCGGGTATGGTGCAAAGCGCTCAAAATGCCCTCCCCCTAAAATACAAACAGATGGCGTTTTTGTAGCCACAGCAATATGGATGGCACTCGTTTCATTTGCCACAACTAACGCGGCATTGCCAATAAGTTCTACCAGTTGAGGTAACGTGGTTTTACCTATTAAATTATCAACGCTTTGTGGCGGCATGTTTTTTTCCAGGTAATTACCAATCTGCTGATCACCGGGACCACCGGCCAGGTAAATGGGTTGCTGGGTATGTTGCTTTAACAGTTTTATCAAAACCAAAAAGTCCTCTTTCCGCCAGCTTCGCTTAAAAATCCCGGCTCCCGGAAAAATAACTATGCCGCTATTTTCCTTTTTTTCAACTGGGATGAACAATGAGTTTATAGTAAGCTTTTCTTTTAAAACACTTTCAAAAAAAAACTTTGAGCGCTCAAACTCAAAATGGATGTTTTGAGGCAGTATAAAGCGCTCTTTGTAAAATTTATCCGTTTTAATTTTATACCGGGCAGGGATGCTGATACTATCGCCCTCAAACCCCATAATTTGCCGCGAACCCGTAAGCGCAGCCAATGAATCATTTATCAGCGTACGGGAATAGGTAGGTTGTAATACAACCGAATAATTCTTTTTAAATAAACGCCAGCCTAATTTTAAAGTTTGCAGCGGTGAATTATAATAGTCATTTGCTTTTATAAAGATAAATTCATTAACAAAGGCAGCATCATAATTAACAGCAAGGTCCTGCCATAAAACATTTCCTAATACATCTATGCTGTAATCATTATATAAAGCAGATGTTTTAACAGCTTCTATAAAATTCCTGAAAAGCACATAATCGCCAATGGCGTCGGTTTTAATAATAAGCAGCCGTTTTTCGGTTTCCCTGAATTTTGTTAAAAATCTGAATAGCCACGGTAGCCTGAGAAAAAAAATGCGATTTATCCTAAATAAATTTCGGTTCTTAATATCCATTATTCATTCCTTTGCAGGAAACATTTGATAAATTGACTTATCATTGTTTAAGCGGCAAATATAAGTATCACAAAATGATTAACCACGAAGGTAAAAGTTTAACAACAGGCAATAATTTGCCACGCATATCTGTAATTATTGTTACCTACAATGCTGCTCAACACCTGCAAAATTGCCTCAACTGCATCTATGCACAACAATACCCGGCAATTGACATTATTGTAATTGATGGAAAAAGCACCGATGGTACCGTAAAAATATTGGAGGAAAATACAAACCGGATAAACACCTGGATAAGTGAAAAAGATAATGGCGTATATGATGCCATGAATAAGGCTTTAAAATACGTTAAAGGCGAATGGGTTTATTTTATAGGCGCCGATGACGAACTTTTACCGGAATTTTCACAAATGGTTGCCGAGCTGGATGATCCGTCCGCAATTTATTATGCTAATGTGTTTGCAGAAGGAAAAAAACGCGCCGGGTATTTAAATAAATACAGGTTTGCAAAATTTGGCGCTTATCACCAGGCTATAATTTATCCAAAACAGGTGTTTGACAAATATAGGTATGATACCCGGTATAAGATCTCGGCAGATTTTGCACTGACACTTAAATTATATGCTGATAAAAATTTTTATTTTGTTTACAAGGACTATACCCTTGCAAATTTCAACCACACCGGTATCTCAGGTACGCAAATAGATGTCCCTTTTCAAAAAGATAAAGCCTGGATGATATTAAAATACTTCGGTTTAAAAATTTGGTTCCGCTATAAAGTGTACAAGTTTAAACACAGGCACAACCCGAGGGCCTAATTAAACGCCACCACCATTTAAGTTTTTTACCAGCCATTCAAAATGATCCTGTAAAAAAAAGTCATGGCCATTTTCTCCTTCGGGAACAACATTTATCACATCAAAAGCAACCTCCAGGATTCGCGGAACTTTTAAAGCTTCGGCTATTGAGTACGGAAAGGACTGATTTCCTATAAAAAATTTGCATCCGGCAATTATTTGGGCCATTTGCAAAAAGCTTTCAATTTCAACCCATTCTATTTTGGGTATAAATTGCTTAATCTCATCATATTCACTTTTAACACCTATAAATTTCAGGTTGTTGTATTGGTTGATAAATGAATAATCAATGGTTTCGTTATGATAACGGCCGCTTCGGGCTATAATTATGTTTTCAGCATAGGTTGTGTCAGGCTGCACATTAAGCCACTTCTTCCATAAATCAGGACTAACACCTGTAATGTAGCCGCACCAGCGGGCAATATTTCCGGTATTCATAGGGATAAACCCTGATCTGAAATAGTCAAGGTCAATATCAATAACCTGGTCTATATAAACTTCCACGCTATTAATATATTCCTGCGGCCGGATCAAAGGGAACAGCATGTCAGCCATTTTTTGATTCAGCATTACATTTCCCAGCGGATGGGCCCTGAAAGCCTGAATTTTTGTAGGCTGATTCAACCTCAGGAATAGGTTTATGGGCACCCCGGTTATCTCATAAATCTTCTTTATTGACGGTAATGCATATATAATATCCCCGGCATTGCCGCTGTGCATTAAATTTAATTCACCCTTGTTATCGGAAACCGCTTTTATTTTATAAATGCTATTTAATTTGTTACTTCCCAATAAAAAATTGGTTTGCTGTACATCGTTGTAGTTTGCTAAATCCCATTTATAGGTAGTGTATGCGGGCCTATCGGTATATTTTAACCACAGCTTACTTAGCGTGTTCCTCTTTTTAAACATAGTTTTAAATTACTTAACCCGGAAATTTCAATATTAACCTAAGCACTCATTGTATAATTCTAAATATTGCCGTGCGGTACTTTGCCAATCAAATTGTTCTGCGTGAGCAATTGACCGCGCCGATAAATTTTTGTCCTTAAATTCCTTCAAGCCTTTCTCTAAAACATCCCGCATGTGTTCAGGCTCAAAGCTGTCAAAATAAAAAGCCGCATCCCCGCCTATTTCGGGTAACGAGGTAAATTTTGATAAAAAAACCGGTTTCCCAAAGTGCATAGCCTCAATAACAGGCAAGCCAAAACCTTCTGCAAGCGACGGAAAAACAAATGCCTCACAGTTTTTGTAATACCAGGCCTTATCATATTCGCTTATGGTGCCCGTTATCGTAACCCGGTCGGCGCATTCGTGCTTTTGCGCTTCTTCCCTTATCTTATTTTTATAGGGCGTTTCTACGCCCGAAATTATCAGCTCATAATCGGTCCCTTTCAGTAATGCGGGCAACACATGGAAATTTTTCTTAGCTGCTATAAATCCAATGGTGAATAAAAACGGCTTTTTAGGCACATATAACGGAACATGATCTTCAGGAACCTGGAGTTTATCCGCCCCATTATAAATAACACTTAGCTTATCTTTTGCTTCTGGGAAATACGTTAAAATGTCATTTGCCACAAAGTTTGATATGGTGACAATTTTATCGCACACGGCAATATACCCCCGTAATTTTTCGATGTGTGCAGCAACTTTTCTGTCTGATTTCCTTTTTTCGTGAATGGGATTGATGTCATGAATGGTCAATATTTTTTTACCACTTACCTTTTGCGGTTTTAGCCTGCAATACTGGTCAGTAAAGTGAACCAGCTCATATTTGCTGTTACCCGGAAAAATCAATTTGTGCAGCTTAGATAAATAAACCAGGTCTGCACTATCGGTAAAAGTATAGATCGACCTTTTGTGCACATAATAAGTAAAATCGTATTGATGGTTATTTTGAGTTAATAAGGCTTCGCCCAAACTTTTCCCAAATGAGAAAAAACCCGAGTTAGGGTACTTCATCGAATCAAAAGTGACTAAAACAGATCTCTTCATATTTTAAAAATTACCAAAGCCGCAAATATAGTGTTCTGGTTAATTGATTGGATTGATTAAGTTAGATTGGGTTAATTGAATTGAATTGATTTGGTTGATCGAATCACCTTCTGAGTCTATTTTTAACTATACCTCTCACTTAGTCTCCAGCGCTGAGGTGAAGCGCAACTTTGTATGTCCACGCCCGGCA
>Ga0193702_1000634_pt1 | contig 10005 bp, 8 predicted proteins | sample U3a1metaG_FD_143060 | JGI IMG/M metagenome (GOLD analysis project Ga0193702, IMG submission 143060) | Soil microbial communities from a riparian zone of the East river system, Colorado, United States - U3a1 | ecosystem: Environmental > Terrestrial > Soil > Riparian zone | place: USA: East River... | reverse complement strand
AACCCAACCCTTGCGTTAAACAGGCGGGCAAAGCTTTGGGTGCCCTGGATCCCAAAGCCTTGTGTACCCACCTGCAAGCCAACTGATGTTTTGGCGAATGCGCTATACTCGGGCAATACCTGGGCGTTGGCCTTACCGCAGTAAGCTATGCCGCCCATAATTAACATCCACCCTATAAAGTCTTTTATAATTTTTACCTGCGCTGTCATGGCTTAACCTCCTTATTACTTTTAGTTTGACTGACAAGATTTTTATCATTTACCCCTTTAGGGCTTTTCCAAATGTTTTTCTTTAACTCCTGGATCTTCTGCTCCAGCTTAAGCGCTTCGGCGCTGTTTGGTTCAAATTGCCCTGCATCTGTTTTGCCGGGAGTAAGCTGCCTAACCAGGTAGGCTGTAAACTTGTGCTGCATAAAAACATCATCAAGCGTAACATCAAAAACTTCCTTATCAGGGTCGCTTACATCTTCCTTAACCAGGGCATAGCGCAGCTGCGGGAAATACAGCCAAAAGGCAGGCGTTGACGACATATTTGCCGGCAGATCAGAAGTGCCGGAGATAGCCATCATTGGTGCCAGTGCAATTATCCGGGTATCAACCTTCCCTCTTTGCCTGTCAAAAAACACATCCTCCTCGATCCTGAATTTGGTGATCCTGTCAGGATTAAATTCATTGAGCACCATTTTTGAAGAGATCTGATTGCCGTCCTTATCAAACTTTGGCACCAGTACTGAATCGGCAAAACGCTGTTTACCTTGCCTGGCATTTAACTTGGTTTTGAAATCATCTTTTTCATAGGGCGTCAGTTTCCCTTTTTCTATCCCCTTCATAATAGTTTCCATTAATGAATGCCCGGGGATAGAAAGGATAGCGTTCGAGCTGTCTGCCAGGTCAATCACACGCCAGATCCTTGCGTACAGCCTTATGCTTGCCGCGCTCGATTTTGGGTAAGCGAACGGCCTTGCCTGGCTCAGGTCAACTTGCTGCAGGTTAGTATCATAAGCCGGAAGCGTATCGGTGAGTGTGCTGTCAGCCAAAACTGTTTGGGCCCAAACCGTATTGATGCAGGTCCCCAATAGCAGGAGAATAGCTGCTGTTATTTTTTTCATCATCTTCATAATCTTATTTTTTAGTAATGTATTTCCTGGTTTTAACCTGTTCGCCGGTGAGCTCAAATGCGGCCATTACACACCGGAAGCCGATGTATGAATGCGCTGCATCCTGGTCGTCAAAGCCGCGGGTATCCGTATTCAGCATTTCTCCATTGTCCTTCCACGATCCGCCGCGAACTACCTTTCGCCGCATCAGCGGCGCATCTTTAGCGCTTGCATCATACAGCAGTGCCGGGTTCAAATCGTTAACCAGTTGTGATGATGATGGACTGAAAGCATCGAGGGTCCACTCAGATACATTGCCGGCCATATTGTAAATCCCAAAAGCATTTGGAGTGTACGAGGTAACGGGTAGGGTGAAAGTTGATCCATCGCTTGAGTAGCTGCCCTCGCCCTGCTTAAAGTTTAAAGACAGCTGCTCTTTTCCCGAAACCTTGTCAACAATAGTTTTAACCGTATGGTCTGTTGTATCTGTCGGGTCAAGCTTTGCTTCGGCGGCATATTGCCATTGGGCTTCGGTAGGCAGGCTAAAACTGAGTTTAAAGTTCTTGAGGTTAGGGTTGCTTTTTATCATCAGCTTCAGTTGTGTACCCCGCCAGTCGGCATAGGCCCGTGCCTGTTTCCAGGTTACGCCAACCACCGGGTTATATTCATAGATCTTATTGCTGAAATAATTGGCGTCCATAACCGTCATTTGCGAATTCGGAAAATCAGCAGACCATACGGATTCATGCGGATACACCTCTACAGTATCCATGGCGTATTCGTTGTTTTTGACGCCATCCATCCGGATATAATAAAACCGGTAGATCATCAGCGCCGGGTTGGGCACACGGGCCCCGTTTATCATGGTCATCATTGGCGCCAGCTTTTCTTTTACTTCGGGAGGGGCCTTTTTCCAGAGAGGAGAGATCCTGCTTACTTTGTTCCAGTCAATCAGCCGCACTTCTTTGTTGCTTGCACCTACCGTTGCCCCGGTGGCAGGCAGGTAAAAGGAATCATCGTGCAAATAATCAGTAATGGCAACCGAGTCGGCAACCCAGTTTACAAAGGCCCGGTACTGCTTGTTGTTTACTTCGGTTTTGTCAATAAAAAAGGCGCTCACGCTCACTTTTCTTTGCTCGGCTTTATCGTCATTAAGCATTTTGTACAAAAAGGTACCTGACGGAATATACACCATCCCTTCGGGCGGGATGAGCCGTGTCGCAGAAACAGCGCGTGTTTTTGGGGTGTTGTAAAGATTAGGCTGACAGGCGCTTAGCATCAGCATTAGCAATCCTGTTATTTGAACAGATGATCTCATTCGACATTTGATTTAAAAGTTAATAAATAGTCAGAATGGCATCATATGGGTTTTTAATTATCGGGTTAAACAATAATCAAATGTGCCGCAAGCGCTTCTCAGAATAATTAAATTATCGACAGACACGGAGTTTTTATCGACCAATAAATAGTATAATTTTTTGATTTTTTTAGCGTTTCGCGTGCGGAGCAAAACGGTTTTTTCCGGGTGCTTAAAGATTTTATTTGGAGGGTGTTACCAGGTATTTTATACAGACAGGATGCATGCCCTGAACAGTGAAACAGTCATTCATCTATACAAAATGCCGTTTCACCGATAGAACATTGCGGTGGGAGTTTTTATCGGCGACTTTTGACCTATTGCCGGACGTACGAATTGGAGAGTGAATACCCCGGTATATTCTGTGTTAAAACAAAGCGCCTGTAAATTTAGCAGGCGCTTGTTTTTAACCCGGAAGCTTAATAACAAATAAAAATAGTTTATTCCTATAATAATAACCTTAAGAACAGGCCATTGGCGATGGCAGATGGTTTGACAAAAACAGGGTGAAAAGGAAATGGTAAACAGCAATGTGCCCAAAACTATTCTTGAAAATAGTAAATCAATTATGTTACGCTCAAGGGCTACCAATATATTTATACATGCCGCCGGCTGGCTGGTGTTTTTAGGTTTCCCGCTTTTGTTTATGAACCGTACGCAGCATGGTAACAGCAACAATTACTTAATTTTAGGCTCACCATATTACTGGCTTTTTTGCCTCACCTACATCTTCATGTTCTACCTTAATGCATGGTTGCTGGTGCCGCGTTTTGTTTTTAAAAAGAAATATATCCATTACGGTATAATCATACTGATGCTCTCAGGCCTTGTTTATTTTTTGCAGCCTTTTGATAACCTGCTTGGGCATAACCTGCTAAAAAATTCTGATCTGAATACCGCGGCTGCGTCTGCAGTACATGACGGCGCCATACCCGTTACCGCTCCTGACAGCAGTGCAGCCGGTTCAAAGGATATGCTATTCGGGCCATTACCGCACCAGGACCTAAGGATGGAGGACCCCCATTTTAAACGTTCAAACCAAATCATCTTTATACATCAGTCGGGCAATATTGATATGGTGGGGCTGTTTATTTTTATCATAGTTATTGGTTTAAGCATAGCGATAAGTACCGTACAAAAGTGGCAGCTTACTGAAAGAATGGTGGTAAAAGCCGAGGCCGAAAAAGCCCATGCCGAGCTGTCCTTTTTAAAAGCGCAGATCAACCCTCACTTTTTGTTTAATACCCTTAACAATATATACGCCCTCTCGGTAACCAACAGCGAGCATATTTCAGAAAGCATCATGAAGCTCTCAAACATAATGCGATATGTTACCGATGAGGTAACCGAAGATTTTGTATTGCTGCAAAGCGAAATTGATTGTATTAACGATTACATAGACCTGCAAAAACTGAGGCTCGGGAAATTAACCAAGCTGGATTTTAAGCTATCGGGCGAAATACAACAGCAAAAAATAGCGCCACTGGTATTGATGACCTTTATTGAAAATATCTTCAAATACGGCATCAGTAAAAACAAAAAAGGGGTAATAGATATAAGGCTTGAGGTAGATGATGACCGGGTGATATTTTATTGCCGGAATACCATTTTTGAAAAAAGCCCATCCTCAAAAAGGAAAGGAATAGGCATCGCGAATACCAGGCAACGGCTTAACCATATTTACCCGGGTAAGCACAAACTTGAGATCAGCACGATAGATGACCTGTTTACCGTTAACCTGGAGATTGATTGTTAACTATTAAAAATGAACAGATGAAATTAAAATGTATTGCGATAGACGATGAACCGCTTGCGCTGGAAATAATGGAGAAATATATTACCGGCTTCCCTGATCTGCAATTGCTCCGTACGTTTGAAGATGCGGTTTCAGGGGCCGAATTCCTGGCCAGGAACCAGGTTGACCTGTTGTTTATTGACATCAACATGCCTGATATTACCGGTGTTGACCTGGTGCGTTCACTGGAGAACAAACCCTTGATCATATTTACCACAGCATACAAAAATTTTGCATTTGAGGGCTTTGAGCTGGAGGCCCTGGATTACCTGTTAAAACCAATCAACATTAAGCGCTTTACAGCTGCTGTAAGCAAGGCCGTGGAATATACAAGATATAAAAATGCTGAAAGCGATAGCGGCGATGAGTGCATTTATGTTCATGCTGAATACCGGGTAATTAAAATCCCGTTAAAAGACATTGAATACATTGAGAGTATGCAGGATTATATCAAGATCTATCTTAGCGGAATTGAAAAACCTATTCTTACCCTGATGGCAATGAAAACTGTGCTGGAGAAATTGCCTGCCGACCAGTTTATCCGGATCCATAGAAGTTATGCGGTCGCTTCAAAAAAGATCAAATCAATCCACAATCGTAAAGTAAAGCTAAATGTTGCCGAACTGCCTGTGGGGAATAACTATGCCGATTTTATCCGCACATGGCAGAGGTAGGGGAGGAAAGAAGTAAGAGTCAAGAAGTCAAGATATTAAGAGTCAGGAAAGACGGACGATCTTGTGTCTTGATTCTTGACTTCTTGCTTCTTCCCCCCCGTCAGTTCATCGGCACATATTGCCTGTTGACCGATAAATATTCCGTTCCTTTTAATATTCATTGCAACTTTATGTAATCACAATTAAATCATAGAGTTATGGAATTCACAGGCGCAAAAAAGAACATATTAGTATTAGATAAAGGCAGCAGGGTATTAACCGTGGTAGATGAAATTTTATTTTACGGCGATTATAACCTGCACATTATTTATGATCCGAATTCTGTTTATGACAAGGCAAAATCTATGAGTCCTGACCTGATCATCCTGGATTATTTACTACTGGACAAAGATTGTGAGGAGGTTATAAAAGATTTGAAAGACGATGATGAATTAAAAGATGTGCCGGTAATAGTGGTAACTGCTTACCGGAGCAAAAAAGCAATAGCCGACTCTTATAAATGCGATGCGCTTTTTGTAAAACCAATGGATATGGATGTGCTTGCATCAAGGATAGAATATTTAATGGCATCATAAACAGGGGCTATTGATTGTTAAATTTATTCTGTTCCTGAAGGAGTTAAATCTTACATTTATAATCTTTAATTAGTGACATTCAGCAAATGAAAATAAAAAAGAACATAGCAACCAGCGAGAACGGATTTGTTTTTAATCCGGCTACAGGCGATTCTTTTTCAGGAAATTCCATGGCTACGTCCATCCTGTCTGCAATGAAAAATAATGAATCTGAGGGGCAGATCAAGCAAAATATACTTGAAAAATATGAAGTTGCGGCAGAACAGCTGGATAGGGATTGGGAGGATTGGATTATGCAGTTACGGGAGGCTAACTTAATTGAAGGGTAATATGACTATAGCTGTAACAGGTTTAAATGCCAATGATAATCCGGGGCCAGGCGTTGCAGTGATCAGGTGTTTAAGAGATGCGTTTGGACAGGATCTGAGAATTATAGGCCTGAGCTACGAATCGCTTGAGCCAGGGATTTATTTGCCTGAAATGGTTGATAAAACCTACCAGATTCCTTACCCTACAGCCGGAATAGCCGCGCTTAAAGATCGCTTTCAATACATTCACGGGCTGGAAGAGATTGACCTGGTGATCCCTAATTTTGATGCCGAGCTTTATAATTTTATTAAAATAGCACCGTGGCTTGATGCTATAGGCATCAGAACGTATTTGCCAACAGAGGCGCAACTGGCTGCCCGTGATAAGATGAGCCTTGGGGAGTTTGGGGCAAAACATGGATTTAATGTTCCGGCAGACCATAAGCTGCATACCGCGGCCGATATTACAAAAGCGACCCGGGAGCTGAGCTATCCAATGGTGATAAAGGGAAAATACTATGAGGCCTTTGTTAATTATACCGAAGACCTGGCCGCTAAATCCTTTCATCACTTAAGCGCCAGGTGGGGCCTGCCTGTTATTGCCCAGCAATTTATTAAAGGAACCGAAATAAATATTGCAGGTTTAGCAGATGGAAAAGGGAATGCCATAAGTGTTATACCTATGCGTAAACTATACCTTACCGATAAAGGAAAGGCGTGGGCCGGGATAACTATAGAAGACCCCCAACTGATTGACCTGGCCGAAAAATTCGCCCAGGTTACAAAATGGAAAGGTGGATTTGAGATGGAAATAATGCGCGATGAAGAGGGTAAATTGTTTATCATGGAGATAAATCCGCGTTTCCCTGCATGGATCTATCTTACAGCCGGCGTTGGTCAAAATCAGCCCGCGGCATTGGTTAAAATGGCTATGGGGGCTGATGTTGAGCCATTTACTGAATATATTGTAGGAAAAATGTTTATCCGTTATTCATGGGATCACCTGGTTGATATTGCTGATTTTCAGCAATACTCGGCTTTTGGTGAGCTTAGTATAGCTAAAGCTCATTTATATAATGGAAAAGCTTAAATACGAACGTCCTTTTATCAGGAAGCTGAATGCCAGCCCAATGAATAAATTTGGCACAGCTACCCAATCGCAATTTGTAAAAACAATTGAGGGGCATCCGGTTAAAGAGTTACTGGCGCAGTATGGGTCGCCCTTATTTGTGCTTTCTGAAAAACAGATCCGCCGTAATGTACAGGCTGCACTACGCTCATTTAAAACGCGTTATCCTGTAGTTCAGTTTGCCTGGAGTTATAAAACCAATTACCTTAACGCGGTATGCAATATATTTCACCAGGAAGGCAGCTGGGCCGAGGTTGTATCCGGTTTTGAATACCGGAAAGCGCTTGGCAATGGCGTGCCCGGCAATAAGATCATTTTTAACGGGCCGGGAAAGAAAAAGGAGGACCTGCTTCTGGCTATTGAAAATGATTCGCTACTGCATATTGACCATTTAGATGAACTGTACACGTTATTGTCAATCTGCGATTCATTACCAAAAAAGCCCAGGGTTGCCATCAGGGTAAATATGGATACCGGCATTTACCCGTCATGGGACCGCTTTGGGTTTAACTATGAAAATGAAGAAGCCTGGACAGCTATAACAAAAATTGTTGCATCGGGTAAATTAAATTTGGTAGGGCTTCATTGCCATATCGGCACCTTTATGCTTTCTGTAAACGCCTATAGCGTAGCTGCCCAAAAAATGTGCACACTCGCTTTAAGGTGTAAAAAACAGCTGAACATCTCTATTGAATATCTGGATATGGGCGGCGGTTTTCCGTCAACAAACACATTAAAAGGCGCTTATTTGCCGGGTGTGGATACGGTGCCATCTGTTGATGACTTTGCGGAAGCAATTACGACCACCATTTTGCAGGCTGGTTTTGGCCAGGAAGAGCTGCCATTACTAATCCTGGAATGCGGCAGGGTATTAATTGATGATGCCGGCTACCTGCTTGGAAGCGTAATAGCCAATAAACGGCTGGGTGATGGTCGGCGTGCCACCATAGTGGATTTCGGTGTGAATACCTTGTTTACCTCTTTCTGGTATAACCACCAGGTAACCCCGGCGCAGGAATTTACGCACCATACCGAAAATATGGTGTTGTATGGGCCGCTCTGTATGAATATTGATGTAATAAGGGAAAGTATCAACCTGCCTTTGCTAAACCCGGGCGATCATTTAGTGGTTCACAAGGTTGGCGCCTACAACATGACCCAATGGATGCAATTTATTACCAGCAGGCCCGGTATTGTATTGATTGATGAAAACCAGCAGGTACACCAGGTAAGGCAGCCGGAAACATTGGAGTACATGGAAGCCCCTGAACTGATCCCCGAACATTTAACCATCGACAAAATCAGTAAGTGAGTAGCAAAATAAAATTCATATTACAGGCTGTTGTTAACAGCTATGCTATTTTGTTTTTCTCGCAAAATCAAATACTGGGCGCCTTATTGCTCCTGGTTTCCTTTTTTAACTTTACCGCAGGCTTAGCTGGGTACATCAGCTTAATGGTGTCCATTACCATTGTTACTTTACTCGGGTATAACCGCGAAAGCATAAGGATGGGGTTTTATAGTTTCAATTCGCTGCTGCTGGGCATTGGCTTTGGAACTTTTTACCAGCTCGGTCCGTTGTTTTTTGTATGGCTTTTAATTGCCTGTATGGTAACCACCATGCTAAGTGTAACGCTTGCAGCAACGCTGGGGAAGCACAATTACCCTATCTTATCTATCCCGTTTATAATAGTCTTCTGGCTTTTGCTGTCATCAGCCAATAGTATTTATCACATAGGGCTGGCACAAAAAAACAGCGCTATCCTGAACGAAATATTTGCTGCTGGAAAAGGAAGCTCCGGCTTTTTTAACCAGTTAAGCTTTCCTTACTGGCCCGGGCTTTTCTTCAGGGCGCTGAGTGCCGTATTGTTTCAAAATAACATTATAGCCGGGGTTGTTATTAGCATTGGCCTCATCATTCACTCCAGGATCCACTTCAGTTTATTAGTGCTCGCATTTATAACAGCATGCCTGTTTAATGCATTAACGGGCACCTATCCCGAAGGGATCAGCTATTACCATTTGGGCAGCAACATTATGATGGCCTCTGCCGCTATCGGCTGCTTCTTCTTTATCCCGTCAGGCAGATCTTATTTATGGGCAATTATCACCGTTCCGTTAACGCTTTTGTTTATTAACGGCTTTACAAAAATATTAGGCATTTATGACCTACCTGTACTATCATTCCCGCTTTGCTCCACAGCATTTTTGATGCTTTATTTTTTCAGGCTAAGGGTTGGTACCGGGAAATTGCAGCTCACCCCGATTCAGCATTATTCGCCCGAACGGAACCTTTATCAATACCTGAACACCAAAGAGCGGTTACGTGATCTTTATTATTTTAAGTTCAGCCTGCCCTTTATGGGAACCTGGTCCGTTTCACAGGGATATGAGGGTGCCATTACACATAAAGGCGAGTGGGCAAGCGCACTTGACTTTGTTATAAAGGACGAGGAAGGCCTAACCTATAAAACACCGGGAACAGATCCCGTTCATTATTACTGTTTTAATAAACCTGTACTGGCTAGCGGCGATGGCACAATTGAAGATGTTGTGGCACACATAGAAGATAATGAAATAGGGCAGGTAAATACAGCTGACAATTGGGGAAATACTATAGTAATTAAACATGCAAACGGGCTTTACAGCAAAGTTTCGCACCTCAAAAAAAACTCAATAAAAGTAAAGACCGGTGATTTTGTAAAACGCGGGGATCTGCTTGGGATGGTTGGTAATTCAGGCCGCTCACCCGAGCCGCATTTACATTTCCAGGTGCAGGCTACGCCATACATTGGCTCTAAAACGCTGCCTTATCCTTTTGCTTATTTCATGAGCGAAAATGGATCTTCGGTTGAACTAAATAGCTTTGAGGTGCCTGCCGCAGGTAGTACTGTAAGCCCGGTTATAATAAACAATGCTATTAAACAGGCTTTTGCTTTTCAACCCGGTTACATTGCCACATTGTATACAGAGGGGAGGCCACCTGAAAAACTCGAAGTGTTTACAGATGAATTTAACCAATCATACTTCTATAGTAAAACAAAGGGCGCTACCGCATATTTTGTAAATAA
>Ga0193702_1000633_pt1 | contig 10031 bp, 7 predicted proteins | sample U3a1metaG_FD_143060 | JGI IMG/M metagenome (GOLD analysis project Ga0193702, IMG submission 143060) | Soil microbial communities from a riparian zone of the East river system, Colorado, United States - U3a1 | ecosystem: Environmental > Terrestrial > Soil > Riparian zone | place: USA: East River... | reverse complement strand
AGCCTGTTTAGCAAAAGTTACCAGGGCAAATACCGCTGCAATTAAAATGTACTTTTTCATAGGTTTTTATTTTTGTTGATATGTATTTTCTGAAATGCAGCTATCGGTTTAAATGGCCCCAGCTTGTGCTGTTTTTCACTAAACGAATCGGGATAAGGGCCGAATGGCAAATCCATTGGTTTTTTATTTAGATCTGGCCAGTCGCTGTGCTGATCCTTGTGCAGGCGCGGCTGCGAATCTATAAAAGCAGCTACGTTCCATGCTTCCTCGTTAGTTAATTGCGGGTTTTGATAGGTTGCGCCAAAAGGCATGTTATTTTTAACAAACCCCGCCAGGTTAATGATGCGGTACATCCCGGCAGCATCGTTATAACTATGTGGCCCCCATAAAGGCGGGTATACGTATGATCTTTTATCTGCATCTAATACACCTTCGCCATTATTGCCATGGCAGCTTTTGCACTTTGCCATAAATACTATCCGCCCTTTAGCAGGGTCGGCAGCATCCTCCAAAAAAGGTAATTTTTCTGTGGCATTGCCAAACAGCTTTTGTCCTTTTTTAACATCCCTGCCAATCCATTTCATATAAGCCAGCATCGCCCTGATCTCTTTTTTTGCCGTATCCGGGGTTTCGCCTCCCAGGCTCCGCTTAAAACATTCTACAAACCGTTCAGTTGCAGGCTCAATCCTACCCGAGCGGTTACTCATTTTTGGGTAGCTTGCTATAAAGCTTGCAAAGTTATTCCCAAACAACCTGCTACCACCATCCAAATGACAGTTCTGGCAATTCATGCCATTGCTTATTTGTGCTATACTGCCCTTAGGCCCAAAATAGTTTGCGGTGTGTGCAATAAGCTCCTTACCGTAAATAATCATTTCTCCGGCTTTACCGGCAGGTATAGTATTGGTATCGGGTTCTTTCCATGCGTCAAGTGGCACAATCCGTGAAGACTCGTCTACACGAGGCGACTCTGTTATTGCAGGCTGACTTATTTTGGGGTCGACTTTTATATCCTTTGTTGAAAAATCTGCGGGGCCGTTATTAATTAAACCGACTACTAATCCAATCATGCATATAACCAGTATTAAAGAAATATAAACAACATACCGGGCTAACCTGGCTATGGCTTTTACCAACTCATTTTCTTCATGGGTTTGCATATTCCGCTGTTCGTGACTGGCTGTGGTGTACAGGTATTTTAAAATTTATTCCGAAGGTAGTTATTTAAGGCGATACAAACATTCGTGATTTTTTGAGGCTAATAACTTGAAAATGAATGTTAATATTTAGTTAAAAGTAACGAATATGGTACAAAATTAAATCAGTTTGTATAAACTTTAATATAACATTATCATTAAATTAGCTACACTATCTTAATTATACCACAATTTTCAGTTGTTAGGTATATTTAAAGACATCGTTCTTACCACTAATTAAACCTTTACTTAAATAATTATTTTTTCACCTCAAAATCTCCCTCTATGAGAAAAAATTTTTACTTTCACAAAACCGCTTCGTTTCTGCAAAATATTGTACTCAGTACATTCATTATTTTGTTAATCAACAGCGCAGCATTTGCTCAAAGTCCTCCTGCTACTATAACAGGCAAGGTTACCGATGCACAAACAAACGAGACCCTTGTTGGAGTTACCGTAAGCGTAAAAGGAACCACCAAAGGTGTATTCACTGATGCCGGCGGAACTTACGCTGTTGCTGCCGAACCAACAGCCATACTTGTGTTTAAATACATAGGTTACAAAACGGTTGAAATTCCGGTGGGTAATCAAACCCAGATAAATGTTAAGATGCAACCTTCGTCGGAGCAATTGAAGGATGTGGTTGTTACCGCCTTAAACATAAAAAAGGAACGACGGGCTATAGGCTATTCAGTAACTGAAGTAAAAGGATCATCACTTACCGAGGCCCGCGAAACCAACTTTGTTAACGGCCTTGAAGGAAAAGTGGCTGGTGTTAACGTAAGTAACGTGGCTACAGGCCCCGGCGGCTCTGCAAACGTGGTTATCCGCGGTATTTCAGAAATTGCATCATCTACAAATCAACCGCTGTATGTGATAGATGGGATCCCGATGCAAAACACCAACTACAGGCAAACAGATGTTGGCGGTGGTTATGGGGGCGCTGACGGCGGCGATGGTACCATCAACATTAACCCTGATGATATAGAAACGATATCGATATTAAAAGGAACAGCAGCGTCTGCCTTGTATGGATATCGCGGCAGTAAAGGCGTAATACTCATCACCACCAAATCTGGTAAAAATGCAAAGGGCACCGGGGTTGAAATCAATTCAAATTACGTTGTTGAAAGTGTAATAGATAATACCGACTGGCAAAAAACATATGGACAGGGATCAACAGGTGTTAAACCTGCAAGTGGTGATGAAGCGTTTGAATTAGGATTGTCCAGTTGGGGACCAAAACTTGACGGATCCTCCGTTTTTCAGTTCGATGGGGTCCAAAGGCCGTATTCTCCTGTTTCGGGTAATCTGAAACGCTTTTACAAAAATGGTGGTGCAGCTACCAATACCGTTTCATTCAGTAAAGCGCTTGGAGATGACGGAAGCCTACGCTTTTCAGCAAGCGACCTGCACAATAACAGTATTATACCTAATGCCGGTTACCAACAGCAATCTTTTACCTTGTCAACCAATTACAAATTTGACAAACACCTGGACGTGCAGTTAAAAGCGACGTATATCAATGCTTTTACCCACAACAGGCCGAGTGTGTCTGATGCAGCGGGCAGCCTTAACTTCGCTCCCATGTTTCTGCCTCCAAACGTTAACATAACATCACTTGCACCCGGTTATAAGGCAGATGGTTCAGAGAACCAGTTTTTGGATGATGCCTATACTACCAACCCATACTTTGTGGCAAATAAGTTCATCAATAATACCAACCGTAATCGCTTTATCGGATCGGCAGATGCCAAATACACGCTTGACAATGGTTTATACTTTCAATTCAGGGCAGGTGAAGATTATTATGCCGATATAAATACCATAGTAACCCCAAATGGCACGGCCTATCAATCAGATGGTGCCATGACACTTGAAAACATAAAATCAACTGAGCTGAACATTGATGCCATTATTGGTAAAGAGTTTAAAATATCACAGGACTTTAACCTTTCGGCACTGATAGGAGCCAACTCGCGCAGAAATGTTGTCAACCAGTTAGATGCTACCGGTAATACCTTTCAAACGCCATACCTATATACAGTAGGTAACCTGGCCAGCCCTACCGAATATGAAAGCAACCCTATAGTTGTAAATAAATCCATTTACGGAACATTTGATTTCTCCTATAAAAACTATTTATATCTTACAGTTACCGGCCGTAACGACTGGTATTCAACCCTGGCTCCCGGCAAAACGAATTATTTTTATCCTTCTGTAAGTGGTTCATTTGTTTTCTCCGAACTGCTGCACATGGATTGGATGGACCTTGGAAAATTAAGGGTTGGCTATGCTAATGTAGGTGGCGAGGCTGATCAGCCTTATCAAACTTTATTAGGATATAATAATATTGGCAATTTAAGCGGTCATGCTATAGGTAATATAGCTAACGGAGGCATTGTACCCAATGCAGCATTAGAGCCTTCTTCGGCTAAAGAATTTGAAATAGGTACAGAACTTACCTTTTTTAAAAACAGGCTGCATTTTGATATTGCCTATTACGATAAAAAAGAGAGCCGGGAAATTATACAAGCTGTGGCTTCCAAAGCTTCAGGGTATGACGCGGTTTACCTTAACTCGGGTACTATACAAAATAAGGGTATTGAATTTTTGGTATCCGGCACTCCTGTTAAAACGCCGAGCTTCACTTGGACAGAGACGCTTAACGTGTCATTTAATGACAATAAAGTATTATCGCTTTCAAAAGGCTCAAGCAACTACCCGCTCGGATATTCACGTGCGGGAGAGGATGAAGGCGTCGGGATAGCTTACATGTCGCAGGTAGTAGGTAAATCAGCCTACCAGATTTTTGCTTTAGACCCTGCGCGCGATGCTAGCGGCAAACCGGTCATCAACCCTGAAACAGGTGCACCAGACCCTACCAACGCTACCTATAAAGACCTGGGATCAGGAATCAGTCCGTGGACAACCGGTATCACCAGCGAGTTTAGGTATAAACACATTAGTCTTTCTGTGCTTGTTGATGGAAAATTTGGTGGAAAGATCTTTTCAGGCACTAATTATTACGCTTATACTTATGGTCTTTCTAAAGAAACCCTTCCGGGCAGGGACCTTAGGTATGGAACCCAGCAGCTTTATGCGCAGGATTATTACAACGCTATGAGCAACAATGGTTCAATGTTCCTTTATAACGACAGTTTTATTAAATTAAGGCAGATCATATTGAGTTACTCTTTCCCCGCAAGCGCCTTTAATAATAAAATACAAGGCTTAACAATAGGTTTTAATGCCAGGAATATACTCACAATTGTGAAGCATACGCCTAATATTGATCCTGAGTCCAATTATTCAAACGGACCGCAGGGTATTGAACAAGCTACAGTACCTTATACCAGGACAATGGGGCTTAACCTTAACGTGAAATTTTAAGATGATTATTGAAAAAATTAATAAACTGCTTAACATGAAATTACAATCTATATATATCCTTGCAAGCGTCATTATGCTAATGGCTTTTGCTTCGTGCAAGAAAGATCTTATAAAAACAAATACCGATCCCAATTCGGTATCTGTTGACGTATTTGATCCTAATAATATCCTCACCGCAACCCAGCTTTATTATACAGGCAGTACTGATAACGCTATAGAAGTTGAAGAGACCGAGATTCAGGGTGCCGGTTGTATGATCCAGCACTGGGCCTCTACATCCGCTTATTTTTTTGGTGATAAGTATACTGGTGCACCCACTAGCGGTGGCTGGGGTTCATTTTATGATCACACTTATACTTCTACCATCAAAAATGCAGTAGATCTTTACACTACAACAACCGGGAAACCCCAATATAAGAATCTGCACCAAATAGCAAGAATAGTAAAGGCGCTGGCATTTGAACGCATTACTGACGTATATGGAGATGTACCTTATTTCCAGGCCGGTAAAGCTTATACCAACTCAATCTATTTTCCTAAATATGATAAACAAAAGGATATTTATGCCGACCTGTTAAAGGAAGTAGAGCAGGCAACAGACAGCCTTGATGCAAATGCGGATAAACCTGTGGGAGACCTGTTTTACTCAGGGTCAGACGATCAGATAGGTGAATGGAAAAAATTCGGAAATACTTTACTGCTGCGCATGGCAATGCGCCTTACCAAAGTTGACCCAACTACCGCAAAAGCCTATGTAACCAAGCTGCAGGGGAAAACCATGCAAAGCAATGCTGATAATGCTATTGTAGCACATGGTACGAATGACCCGCTTACTATAAACAGGATCTACCGCGGGATAGGCGAAGATGGTGATATTCAATTATCAGGCCAGATCAGCAAAACCTTTATCGACTTTTTAAAAGTTCATAATGATCCACGTTTACCTGTATTATCCTATGTTTACCCTCCTGATTTTTCGCCTGGTGATGATTCTTCAGGCGGGTCATCTGATCCTGCCGATCAAAATGGCCTACCGAACGGATATGATGCAGGAAACACTGCCCATGGCATTCAAAGCTACCTTGGCCCTCCGGCCTACCTTGGTGATATAAATTTATACTCGCGCCCAAGCCCGATAATATTTAATGCCACTGCACCAACTTTGGTACTAACTTATGCCGAATCGGAATTTTTGTTGGCTGATGCAGCAAAACGCTGGGGTATTGGCAATGCAGAAGAACATTATAATAACGGCGTAAGAGCCGCAATGGAGGAGCTGACTGCTTACGGAGATGGCGGCTCAATTGATGATGGTGACATAAATGATTACCTTGAAGCCAATCCTTATGACGACTCAAAAGGACTGGAAATGATAAACACGCAGTTTTGGGCCTGTACATTTTTTAATGAATATGAAGCATGGGCCAATTACCGCCGTACAGGTTATCCTGATTTAAAACCAGTGACCTATACCGGCAGTCAATCCCCGGGTGCTATACCAAGAAGGATGTATTATTCATCAGTTGATAAGCAGGTAAACACAACAAATTACAATGCAGCGGTGGCCGGAATGCCTGGCGGCGATAAAATAACCAGCCGAATGTGGTGGGATGTTCAGTAATTATAATTCTTTAATAACAGGGCTGTTTTTAGAAATATTTGAGCTAAAATAACCTTTTAAAAAGCCATCTTTTTGTAATAAAAGATGGCTTTTTTTAAATTGTAACAGCTTTAAAAACCTGCCGGGTGAAGTAATTAAAAGATTTATACCGTGAATGATTATTTAGCGTTATTTTAGCGCCTTAATAAAGCACGGCCCTGTTTGAGCCATAATTTAACATTTTTTAAGAATTAATATAGATACTTTTGCATTCCTTTACACGTTTGCATAACCGATGGTTCTGCTTAAGTATAATATTTAAATCACCATAAAATAAAACGTTCCTTACACCATAAAATGAAAAAAACACTTACATTAATTTCAATTATTACACTTATCTCGTTCTACGCCAAAGCGCAGGATTCTGAACCTAAAGAATACGTTAAAAGTTATATCGCACTTATTGGCGGGTTCTCAAACCCAATGGGCGATTTGAGTAAAAAAGATTATAACAACAACCAGGCTGGCTTTGCTAAACGCGGTGCAACTTTTGGACTTGAAGGTGCTGTTTATGTTTATAAAAATTTAGCTATAGGTGCTCTTTTTTCTTTCCAGGACCAGGGCGAACTAACTACTCCCGATGTACAGACCCTTGCCGATGGTTACAATAATATTCTTAAGGTAAACTCTACCCTTGTTCAGGGTGTTAACCGTTATCACAGTTTAAACTTTATGGGTGGCCCACAATATTCATTCACTTTTCATAAGTTTATTCTTGATGTTCGCGCTGATGCAGGTATAATAAAAAGCTCATCGACGCCGGAGCTTACCATATATGTAACAGGCGCAAATAATTCATCACAAACAATCACTCAACACAGCTCAAAAGGCTCGGCCTTTGCTTATGGGGGTAATGCAGGTTTACGTTGGGAATTTGCTGAAGGATGGGACATTGGGCTACGCCTTAACTACGTAAAATCTGATGGGATAAAAATTCTTACAGATGGAGATACCTCCGCGCTTGGAAACACAGGCCGTTTTGTATCAAAACAACCTATCACCGAGCTTCAAACTACTTTTGGCATCGGGGTTCATTTTTAAACAAAGATCTATTATTAAAATATCAGGAGCAGCTACCACACAGCTGCTCTTTTTGTTTAATTTCTTTTCCGGTGCCTCACGAATAACATATTAATTTGTGTTAAATCAAATGAAAATAAACTCCACCCTTTTATTTTCATTTTTTTTACAATACATTTAGCCTAAGTCCTGATTAAAAGTGAATAATTGAAAAAACTGATAGCTATAGCATTGCTTGGCCTGCAGATGTTTACCATTTGCGGACATTTAGTGCTTTATCAATTTTTTGTTTACCGGTCTGATAAATTATTTAATGACAGGATAGGTAAAAACATGTATAATGTGCATGATCTGGTACAGATAAAAGTCCCCTCGCATACAGGGGTTATCCAAAACTGGAATTATTTTGAGAAAATAAACGGTCAGATCCGGTTTAAAAACACCTGTTACAATTACGTAAAGCTTAAGTTAAGCAGGGATACCATTTACCTGATGTGTATTCCTAATTACGAAGAAACACGGCTGTTTAATCAAAACATCATCAATGCGAGCCATATTGCCGATATCCCTGTAAATAAAAAGGATCATGTCCCATTTGGTAAAACAATTGATTTGGGTAAATATAATTACACTACCCTATTGTTAAAATTTTCAGCCCCGGTTATTACTTTTCAAATAAATAATGCCATTTTATGCCCCAACCCTACCCATTACCATATTGACACCCCTCATCAGCCCCCAAAAATGTTTTGTTAACCATTATTAAATTAACATTTTTGCTAATCTGCCCTGTAGTAACTGCTATACCGGGCTTAAGTTTTTATTTAACATGCTGAATCTTAATCTTCAACAAAAACTTCATTATACATTACGTTTTGCAATAGCTATGTGCTTTATAGGCCATGGATCGTTCGGAATAATTACCAAGGCAATATGGTGCAATTACTTTGCAGTATTTGGCATAGGTAAAGTAATGGCCTACCAGCTGATGCCCTGGGTTGGTTGCTTTGATATTATATGCGGGATAACAATGCTTATCTATCCTTTACGGGTGATCCCATTTTGGCTTGTAATATGGGGAACTGTAACAGCCTTTATGCGCCCAATGTCAGGCGAACCTTTTGCCGAATTTATTGAACGCGCCGGAAATTTTGGCGCTCCGCTTGCCCTTTTGCTATTATCGGGCGGCGTGCAATTAAATATTAAAAGCCTCTTCAAACCAATCAATCCGGATACTCCGGTAGATGCTAAAACATTGGCAAGGGTTATAACCTGTTTAAAAGTAGTGGTGTTCCTGCTGCTTGCTGGCCACGGCTGGCTTAACCTGATTGAAAAGAAAGGCATCATGGGGCAATACGCCAGCCTGGGCTTTAGTAACCCGGCAAATGTTGCACATTTAATTGGTGCATTAGAAATTGCAGCAGCTGTTGCTGTTCTGATAAAGCCCGTTCGCCCTGCATTGCTTGTTTTTTTTACCTGGAAAGTTATCAGTGAGTTATTTTACCCACACTATGAAATATTTGAATGGGTTGAGCGCGGCGGCAGTTACGGCTGTATCCTGGCATTATGGTTTGCCCTCGCCCGCAAAGCAGAAGCCCCGCAATCTGTAAATAATTTACAAACCACGTAGGAGGTCATTGTTTCATTGGTCATTAAGTCATTAGTAAATCGGCGGCTAATGACTTAATGACCAATGACGCAATGACTTTTTCACTTGCAAGGCGGTTCCTCAATTCCTATTTTCTTTTCTATCCGTTTATCGGGTATAAACCAAATACACGCAACCAGTATATATAATGCAAAACCAACCTTTGAGTTAAAAAATGAGGCAAGAATGGCAACCGCGTATATAATTGTTGAAATGGTACCTTTCCGGTCTTTTCCGATTGCCTGCGCCAGCAACGAGTTACGGCCGTGATGCCTTATAAGGGCTATCAGAAACAACGCATAAGATAATGAGCACATTATCAAAACAATTCCGTAACAGGTAACGGGCCAGTGGGCGAAATGATTCTCCCCCATCCAGGCGGTAACAAACGGAATTAATGATAACCAGAACAGCAAATGCATATTGGCCCAAAGGATAGCCCCATTTACCGACTCAACAATCTGCATGGTGTGGTGGTGGTTATTCCAGTAGATGCCCACATAAACAAAACTAAGCAGGTAGCTACCAAAAACAGGCAGCAGTGGTAACAACGATCTGATATCTGCCCCATGAGGCACCTTCAGCTCCAAAACCATTATGGTAATGATGATTGCAATTACCCCATCGCTAAATGCCTCTAAACGTCCTTTTTCCATAATTAAAAGCTTAATCGGCCTGTAAAATAAAAAAAATAGATGAAAGCAGAAAGGTAAAAGGCTAAAGGTACTTTTCTCATTTCATTTAATCCGGCAACGCAAAACAAACATAACTATCGCCCGATTTGCTTCCTATTTTACCGCCACCACAAGCTATAACTACGTATTGTTTGCCATCTACGGCATAGGTAGCCGGTGTTGCATAACCTGCTGCTGGTAGCTTTGCCTCCCAAACCTGCTTGCCTGTATTTTTATCAAAGGCCCTTATCTTTTCATCTTTGGTTGCTGCGATAAATACAAGGCCGCCTTTTGTTACCAGCGGGCCGCCGTATAACTCTGTCCCTGTAATTGGAATCCCTTTTTTTGTAAGTTCCGGATACTCCCCTAATGGTACTTTCCATAAAATCTTTCCAGAGGTAAGGTCGACGGCATTTAACGAACCCCATGGTGGTTTAATG
>Ga0193702_1000632_pt1 | contig 10033 bp, 9 predicted proteins | sample U3a1metaG_FD_143060 | JGI IMG/M metagenome (GOLD analysis project Ga0193702, IMG submission 143060) | Soil microbial communities from a riparian zone of the East river system, Colorado, United States - U3a1 | ecosystem: Environmental > Terrestrial > Soil > Riparian zone | place: USA: East River... | reverse complement strand
TTAGCATCTTAAATCACCTTAAATCCAATATAATGGACGAGCTAAACTTTATCAATAATTCAAACGATGCCAATAATTCACAGGTGGTGATCTTTCAGCAAAATGACTCTCTTCCGGGAGGACCGGAGGTAGCTGTGCACCTGATCTCTTTAAGCAAGGGGGCTACAGCCAGTGTTCCTGTTGCCGCTGATGGCGAATTTCATGTGGCAGTTATAACCCCGGCAATAACTGTTAACGGTGGGGTTATGAAAATAGATGAAATTTCAACCCCAGCTGTTTTAATGAAAGCCGGCCAAACTGGTTCAATTAGTGGGGATAGCGATTCAGGGTATCAGATTAGTGTGGAGGGGTAGAAAGCTGGGGAAGTTTATTTTATGTAGAACTTATCATCAATCCGGTTTGATGGGTTGTTGATGATGTAATCGGAAATACGCGTGTACGATTTTTCATCACGGATAATATGTTCATGATAGTTACGATGCCATGCGGAATCACCGTGATCTAACAGGTTTATTTGCCTGGTAACCGATGATTTATAACCACGGACGACTGCGCCGATATTGTGGGATGGTGAGCGAAATAATTCAGGTAGGGGTGTATCGCATAGTGCATTATCTAATGGATGGGAAAGGGGCGTATGCGATACGCCCTTACTATTAGCGGGATCATCGTTTATCAAAATTATACCATGCATATGATTGGGCATAATTGTGAAAACATCCAATGATACGTATGGACGGATTTCCGGTGTTTTTAACCATTCGTTGTATGCTATCTGGCCCACCTCACCTAAAATGATTTCCCCGTTTATTATTTCACCGAATAAAGGTAGCCTCTGATAGGTACAGATAGTTATAAAATATGCGCCAGAGCGTGAATAATCATATCCCTTTAATCTGATTGACCTGCGATTATGTATTAACGGATTGTATTTCATTTTCTTTCTTATCTTTTTGATACCTGGCAGGGTGGGGGCGTATGCGATACGCCCTTACCTAAATACCCGCAAGCATTGATCATTGATGCAATAGTCTCCGCTGTAAGGGCGTATAGCATACGCCCTGTTCGCTTGCATAGGGCGTATGCTATACGCCCCTACTATTGCTGAATATTTATGGCACATGTATGTACCCTATAAAACTATACAATTTGTAATCAAAAGGTAAACTAAACAAATAAGCCTTTGATAAATAAGACCAATCGGTTTATATTTGTACTTATAATGACAAAGGCAGAAAGAACACGGCAGTTTATTATTGAAAAGGCAGCACCGATTTTTAACAGGAAAGGGATTGCCGGTACTTCAATGAGCGATATTATGGAAGCTACCAAACTGGCCAAGGGAGGATTGTACGGTAATTTTGAAAGCAAGGAGGAGATCTGCCTGGAATCATTTAAATATTTAACCGATTCACTTTCAGCCGAGATCAATAAAAGCATTGGTGACAAGACTACAGCAAAAGAAAAGCTTTTTGCACTGCTTGATTTTTACGAGAACAAGTTGTTTAAATCCAATAGCGGCGGATGCCCGATCCTGAATTTTGGCACCGAGGCTGATGATACCAACCCGGTGATGAAGCAAAAGGTAAACGAAGTTATAAACAGGTTTTATACCCGGATCTCGAATATTATTAAATCGGGACATGAAAGCGGCGAGCTTTCAGAAACCCTTAACGGGACAACATTTGCCATAAAAATGTTCACAATGCTTGAAGGCGCTATCCTGGTAAGTAAAGTGCAGAACGATACAAAGCATATGCACACAGTAATTGAGATGCTGAAGGATGAAATTGAACAATACACCAAATAATTTTTTTTTGAAGTTTAAAAGACCGATCGGTCTTTTAAATAATGTCGGATAAAGAAGAAAAGATGAATAATTTAAAACGAAACCTGCTAATCATCACCGTGCTGCTTGCGGCGGTGATGGAACTGATAGATACCACCATAGTTAACGTTGCACTGTCGCACATGAGCGGGAACCTGGGAGCAACGCTGGAAGATACAACCTGGGTAATTACCGCTTATGCCATAGCAAACGTTATCATCATTCCTTTAACCAGCTTTTTAACCATTAAACTAGGGCGAAGAAATTACTATATCGGTTCTATAATTTTGTTTGTGATCTGTTCATTTATGTGCGGCAGCGCAACGAATATATGGACGCTGGTATTTTTTAGGTTTTTGCAGGGACTTGGCGGTGGTGCATTGCTCTCCGTATCTCAAGCGGTTATTTTTGAGCTGTTCCCTAAAGAAAAACAAGGTGTTGCCAGCGCAATATTTGGAGTAGGCGTATTTATTGGCCCGACCATTGGCCCTACAATGGGGGGGATTATTACTGAAAATTATTCATGGCCGCTGATATTTTATATCAATATCCCGATAGGCATTTTAGCAGCTACTTCGTGCTATTTTTTATTAACAGAACCCACAATAAAATCCAAAATACAAAAAGTAGACTGGACAGGTATAGCGCTGCTGGCCGTAGGCATAGGCTCTTTGCAAACAGTATTGGAGCGGGGCCAAACTGAGGATTGGTTTGCCACCGGCTATATCCTGTTTCTTACTATTACCGCAGTAGTAACCTTAACAGCATTTATTATATGGGAGCTGCATGTCGAGCACCCGGTGGTAAACCTGCGGGTATTTAAAAGCAAAACATTAACTATCGCTGCTATACTAACCTTTGTTACCGGGATAGGCATGTTTACCTCTATCTTTCTTACCCCGGTAATTGCACAGCGCTTGCTTGGCTTTTCGCCCATACAAACCGGTTTGCTGCTTTTGCCCGGGGCGATAATAGCCATACTCGGACTGATTGTTTCCGGTAAGCTTTTGCAGGCCGGTGTATCGCCGTTAGTAATTATTGTAGCGGGTTTCATTTGCTTTATATACTTCAACTGGAACATGTCGGGCATGAGTTTGGATACCTCGGCAAGAACAATTACTATAAATTTAATATTCAGAGCATTGGGGATGGCGTTTTTAACAGTACCGCTGACTATGCTGGCCATATCATCATTAGCACCAAAGGATATTCCGCAGGGAGCCTCTTTGAATAACATGATGCGGCAGTTGGGCGGTGCCTTTGGAATTTCGGCTATTAACACTTATGCGGCACGCAGGATAGCTTCGCACCGTACAGACCTGCTCGCTAATATTACAACTACAAACCCTCAGGCTGTTGAGCGGCTTAATTCATATACCGCGTATTTTCAGCACAAAGGGATAGGCCTGGCAGATGCAAAACTGAAAGGAATGCAGGTGATAGACCTTGCAGTTGTTAAACAATCAACCTTGTTGAGTTACGTGGACTCCTACTATTTAATAGGACTATTATTTGCCATTGCGCTGCCTTTACTACTGTTTGTGGTTAAAGCGCCGAAGAGTACAGCACCTAAAATGATATTGACGGATCACTGATGTTAGAGACCAGAGATTAGAGATTAGTTGGAGTTAGCGATCAGAGGCTAGAGACCAGAGATTAGATGGGGTGTCGTGACAAGAGGCTGGAGATTAGAGATTAGGTAAAAAACAAAGAGTTAAGAAATAAAAATAAAATCAATTACAATTAAACAAACATAACATGAATATTACAGGAAAAACAGTACTGATAACCGGTGGGGGATCAGGAATAGGCTTTGAAATAGCCAAACTATTAAGCAATAGAGGTAACAAGGTAATTATTACCGGCAGGAATGAAGCCCGTTTGCAAAAAGCAGCAGCGCAGTTAAGCAACGTGAACTACATCCCAACGGATGTGAACAGCGAAAGTGATTTGAATAATGTTTTTGACCGTTTAACAAATGAGTTTGGCGGACTGGATATTTTGATCAACAATGCAGGCCAGGCATTTCTTCATCGCTTAGGTGATGGGGGCGACGCTTATACAAAAGCAGCGGAGGAAATCAATACTAATTACCTTTCGATAATTCGGTTTACAGATAAATTATTGCCGTTGCTAAAGGCTTCAAAAGAAGCGGCAATAGTTAACACCACATCTATTGTAGTTTTTGCCCCCGGCATTAATTTACCAACTTATGCTGCAAGTAAAGCGGCATTGCATTCGTACACGAGAGCTTTAAGGTATAGTTTGGCCTTAAATACAGGCATCAAAGTATTTGAGCTAATGCCGCCATTGGTTGATACGGAACTATCTGCCGAAATTGGTGGTAAAGAAAACGGTATCCCGCCTGAAGTAGTTGCGCAAGGCCTGATAGACGGTTTTGAAAAGGACGAATATGAACTGCATATTGGCAATACTGCTGATCTGTACAAATTATATCTGTCATCACCCGAAGAAGCTTTAAAAACTTTGAACCAGGGAAGGGAGTAATTTAGAATCAGGAATTAGGATAAAAAAAGTTTAAATACCATTCAGGGCGCCTGGTCCTTAAAGTAGCACCGGATTTTAATCCGGCGCTACTTTTAATAAACCCAAAGGCGAAAGATAAAAGACGAAGTATATTATATCGTTACAACCTTTCGCCTTTTTAGCTTTTACCTGTCACCTTTTTACTTATTTTTAGCGCCTGAATGGAAGCTAAAAATAATAAGAAAACCATCTGGGCATGGTGCATGTTCGATTGGGCAAATCAATCATATAATATGGTGATCACTTCAACCATATTTCCAGCCTATTATGTTGCTGTAACTGCAAATGCCAAAAAAGATAATATGGTTACCTTCTTCGGGCATCCATACGTAAACACGGTATTGTTTACTTACATACTCGGACTTTCCTACCTGATAGTGGTTGCCATATTACCCATATTAACGTCAATTGCCGATTATCGGGGCAATAAAAAGTTATATCTGCAAATGTTTACATGGCTGGGGAGCTTAGCCTGTGCGGGTTTATTCTTTTTTAAGCCGGATAGCCCGCTTGAAATTCCAATGATCTGTTTTGGCCTTGCATCTATAGGTTATTGCGGGGGCTTTGTGTTTTATAATTCATACCTCCCGCAAATAGCCTCGGTAGATCAGCAGGACGCAGTTAGTGCAAAAGGTTTTATATATGGCTTTTTGGGAAGCATAGTGGTGCAGGTAATTTGCTTTATACCGGTATTAAAGCCGCTCTGGTTTGGTATTACTGACGATGCGCTACCGGCCCGGATATCATTTTTAATTGTGTTTTTCTGGTGGATAGGCTTCGCTATTATTCCGTTTTTTATGCTGCCAAAGGGACAACCTAATGCCGGCTCACATAACTATAATGTATTAACAGGAGGGTTTAAGGAGCTTGCAAAAGTACTTGGTAAAATAAGGCAGATGCCGTTATTAAAACGTTTTCTTTCCGCATTTTTCTTTTATTCGGTGGGGGTACAAACAATTTTGCTGGTAGCCGCCAGTTTTGCCGCCAAAGAACTGCATATGAAGGATGACGACCTGATCAGCATTATCCTCATCATTCAGGTAGTAGCTATTATTGGTGCCTATATTACTTCTAAATCATCAGAAAAATATGGTAACGTGCGCACGCTTATAGTTTTGATAATAATTTGGACAGTACTGTGCTGCTTCTTATACTTTATTGCCAATAATATGCAATTTTATGTTGCAGCATTTGTGGTTGGTTTAGTAATGGGAGGAGTAATGTCGTTATCGCGCTCAACTTATTCCAAATACCTGCCTTTAAATATACCTGATACCGCCTCATACTTTAGCTTTTATGACGTTACAGAAAAACTTTCAATAGTGGTGGGTCTGTTCTGCTTTGGCTTTGTTGAATCATGGACACACGAAATGCGCAACTCGGCTCTGGCCCTGGATTGTTTTTTTGCCATCGGTTTGTTTTTGCTGATCATATTACTGCTTGCTGAAAAGAAAGTAAAAAAAGCTGAAATCGCTATTCCTGTTTAAATATGCATCAACCAAACGCACAATATTGGATAGATCACCTTCAGCTTCAACCGCATCCCGAAGGCGGCTATTACAAAGAAGTTTTCCGTTCTGAAATAGAAGTAACGGATAACGATTCTTTCAAATTTAAACGGGCCTGTACCTCCATTTACTACTTGCTGAAAGGAGCAGACTATTCAGGGTTTCACAGGCTGCAGTCGGATGAGATCTGGTATTTCCATAAAGGAGTTCCATTACACATTCATGTAATTGATGAAGCCGGAGCACACCTAACGCTTGAGCTTTCTGATGCTGCCACAGGAAACTTATCTATTGCTATAAAAGCCGGATTATGGTTCGCGGCAGAGATCCCTTCCAAAGGAGGATTTACTTTAGTTAGCTGTGCAGTTGCCCCGGGGTTTGATTTCAGCGAGTTTGAAATGGCAGAAAAACACAAGCTAACTACGGTATATCCGCAGCATGAAGTTCTGATTAATAAATTGTGCAGGTAGCTTGGGGTGTAAATTAATTTTCTTAGTTTTAATTTATATTTCAGCATGTGACTACCCCCCATGCCATATCCTGTGAATAAATAAACCAATTATCAACCAATAAAAACTTAAAACCATGAAACGATTATCGCTACTACTAACTATGCTGGTAACATTTGCCTGCAGCTCAGTTTATGCACAGTTTACCCAGTCACAGCTTGTGGGTGAATTTACACGTGCAAAAGCCTACACAAAGGCTTACCTTGATGCAATGCCTGCAGATGGTTACGCATTTAAACCAACTCCGGAAATGCGCAACTTTGCACAGCAAATGCTTCACCTGGCTGACGCGAACTACTTTTTCTGTTCAATGGGCAGTGGCAAGCCAAGCCCGCTCGGTAAAGATGTGTCTGTTGAAAAAACTGTTGCCCAAACAAAGGAAGCCACTACAAAAGCAGTGATGGACAGCTATGATTTTGCAATTAGCAGCCTGCAGGGTATGACCCAGGCTCAACTGGATGAAACCACAAAATTTGCAGGTAAAGAAATTTCAATTATTCGGGAAAGGATTTGAACACCAAACCCACCACCGCGGACAAACAACAGTTTACCTGCGCTTGAAAGGTGTAACCCCACCTCCAGAAATGCTGTTTTAATCAACAGACTTACGAAGTTTTTAAAACTGCGTAAGTCTTATAAGCCCGGTTATGTTAATTCATAACCGGGCTTTTTTTAATAAATATGGATGCCTGAATATAAATACGCCGGAAATTTTTACTTATTTTTATCTCTCACCAATCCCTGATCAAATTGAAAAAAATCTTCCTTTTCGGGCTTATGTTTTGGGGAGTTTTTGCAAGCGCCCAGCCAAAGCTTGTAGCAGTACAACAATACCGCGATTCGGCGGTAATTTTTGATCTGAAAAGCAACACAAAGACAGGGCAGGTGAAAATTGGTTTCAAACCTCATGAAATTACCTATGATGCAGCTGGCAAAAAGTGCTTCATCAGTAATTTTGGCCTGGAGGATTATGACTTAAGGATCGGGAAAACCGGGAATATGATCAGTGTTGTTGATCCCTTTGCAGGAAAGGTTGTTAAGGAACTTTATACAGCTGCTGATACAGCGGTTCATAATGGCCCGCACGGCATAAAGGTAAGACCGGGTAAATACAGGGAGCTTTTTGTAAATACAGAGATTGGTGGCGATACCATGCTGGTTTTTGATACACAGCATCTTATTGCAAAAAGGAAATTCGCTCTTCCAAAAGGCACGCACAATTTTTCTTTCTCCCCGCGCGGCGATTCGCTTTGGATAATGGCAGGGCAAAATGGGGTTTATAGGATCGATCCTGTAAATGGGGCTTTACTGCAGCATGCAGATCTTCCTACGCCTGTAAGAGGGTTGTTGATAGCAAAACAGTGGATAATAGCATCATGCAAAAATGAAATATTTCTGCTTTCGAAAACTAATCTTTCAATTTTAAAGCACTTTAATAACCTGCAGCTTAAGGCCGGACTGATCCTGTATTCAAACATAACTGATGATCAGAAATATATCCTGGCACCGGCTCCTTTTGACAGTGTTGTGTTGGTGATTGATGCGGCAACAGGCGAAGTAGTGCACAGGCTCCAAACAGGGGATACGCCAATAAATGTTCAGGTTAGCGGCATGCATGGCTATGTTTCGCATGCTAAAGATGATTATATTGGCACTATTGACCTGAGTACCTTTAGAACATCAAAAGATTTAAAGGCTTTTGGAACAAACGGACTTATTGTAATAAAGTAAATTATAAAATTCATGAGAAAATATTTAGCTGTTTGGCTGATATTATTAATAACCATTTGTAGCGTAAATGCGCAAAACCCTGTTAAAAATCAATCCCCTTTTATAGTTAAAGGTTTTCATATCGATCTGCGGATCCAGGTGATGACGATGGACGCGCTAAAAGCCTTTGCTTTAAAATTAAGTAAATCAGGAGTGAATACGATAATAATGGAGTGGGAGGGAACCTATCCATTTATAAAACATCCGCTGATCCCTAACCGGTATGCTTATACCAGGGAGGAGATTATAGGATTTATAAACTACTGTAACTTTATAGGTGTTGACGTGATCCCCTTGCAGCAAAGTTTTGGGCATGTGGAATATATTTTAAGAAACTACAGGTATAAAGAACTTCGGGAAGATCAAAAAGATTTTTCGCAGGTTTGTCCGCTACAAACTGAGCAGGATAAAGCATTATTTACTGACCTGTATACTGATCTTGTATCAACCCATACTTCAAAATATATTCACATAGGCGGCGACGAAACTTATTTGCTTGGGCATGATGAACGGTGCAGGCTAAAGGCGGCAAAAGAAGGGAAATCAAAGCTGTATATTGATTATATAAAGATGCTTTGCAATATTGTGATAAAACTTGGCAAAACGCCTGTGCTATGGGCGGACATAGCTTTGAAATACCCTGAAGCTATAAAATTGCTGCCCAAAGGTACGGTGTTTATCGACTGGAACTACGGCTGGGAAATGAACCGCTTTGGCGATCATCAGAAACTAATGGAAAGCGGGTATGAAATATGGGGGTCTCCGGCACTGCGTTCATCGCCCGATAATTACTTCCTTACGCAGTGGGAAAAACATTTCAAAAATATTCGCGATTTTGTGCCTGCTGCGGCAAGTATGGGCTATAAAGGGATAGTGATGACCTCCTGGTCAACATCTGGCCAATACTCGCCTGTATTTGAATCGGAAGAAGAGATGGCTGAAGAGTATGCTATAAGGCACGTTTATCCGCTAAGCGGCTTTAATATGCTGGTAGCGGCCTATACGGAAAGTATTACCAATGCAAAACCGCTGAATATTGAAGGCTTTGTTACCAAATATTGTAAAGAACGTTATGGTTTTGACGCAGACGAATCGGCAAGGTTCTGGCATGCTTTGAAAATAACACCTTATGAGATCAGGAACGGGAAGGTTGAATCAGTCATCCAATTTTCGGTTAAGCAAATACTTGACAGTACAAAAACAGCATTAGAAACACTTTATAAGCTTAAGCCGGATAAGAACAAAGACGAGTTTGAGCATTACCGGCTGATGACCGGCATCAGGGTAAATTACCTGCAGTTCCAGGATATTTTGCAAAGGGTTAATTCACCATCATTTACAGAAGCTATGGTGCCTTCGGCTTTACAGGAACTAAAAAATCTGATGAACAGCAACGAGGTACTGGACCTGCACTTTACCGAATTGAATAAAAATTTCCTGAATGCATCGGAATTGAAAGCAGAAAACAACCTGCGGGATTTACGGGTACAGCTTCTATACGATCGTTTATCCCGAAATAAATAAAATTGTGGAAAAGCAACAAATAAAAATCAGCAACGGCAAAATTATTACCCCGGCTAAAATTATAAACGGGGGTACAGTTTTGGTAAGTAACGGTATCATTACAGCAGTAAGCGAGGGGGATCTTGATGCGCCGGAAGCAACCCTGATTGATGCCGGTGGGAAGTATATTTCTCCTGGTTTTATTGATATCCATATTCATGGCGGCGGCGGGCACGATTTTATGGATAATACAGTTGAAGCCTTTTTAGGAATTGCTAATATTCATGCCCAATATGGTACAACAGCAATGTTCCCAACTACGCTTACCAGTAGCAAGGAGGATCTGCTGGAAACCTTGCGTGTTTACG
>Ga0193702_1000631_pt1 | contig 10049 bp, 8 predicted proteins | sample U3a1metaG_FD_143060 | JGI IMG/M metagenome (GOLD analysis project Ga0193702, IMG submission 143060) | Soil microbial communities from a riparian zone of the East river system, Colorado, United States - U3a1 | ecosystem: Environmental > Terrestrial > Soil > Riparian zone | place: USA: East River... | reverse complement strand
CGGCACAGCGCATCCTGACAGACCCACACTCGCCAGAGCAATACCGCACCATGGCGCCGTTAACAAACATAGATGCATGGTATAAAGCTTTCAATGTTAAACCGGGTGATAAACTGTATAAGAAGCCGGAGGACAGGACGAAGGTTTGGTAGTCTTTAAACTAGGATTTTTAGGATAAAAAGATTTTAGAATGCTTGACCATTAGCATTCTAATTGCAGCCCCTGGGAAGGGCATTAGATTTACGAAGTTTTGAAAACTTCGTAAATCTTTCGATATTATTTGTCTCCAGTTAACACAATGTACTTCGGACTTTCGGACTTTCCTAAAAAATTGCTTCCGCAATCCTCTTTGTTGGCCCGGCGTTGCTCATGGTATAGAAGTGCAATACAGGAACGCCAAAAGTCATTAGTTCTTTACACTGGTTGATCATCCACTCAATCCCTGCATCTTTTACATCCTTTTCTGATTTGCAGCCATTTATCAGGTCGCAAAGATCATCGGGCATATCGATGTGAAACGTTTTTGACAAGTTAACCAGTTGCTTTGACGTGGTGATTGGTTTTAGTCCCGGGATGATGGGCACATTTATCCCGTTGGCCCGGCAGTTGTTCACAAAGTCGAAATATTTCTGATTGTCAAAAAACATCTGGGTAACAATAAACCCGGCACCCATATCAACCTTTTGTTTCAGGTATTTAAAGTCCGATTTCAGGTTTGGCGCTTCGAAATGCTTTTCGGGATAACCCGCGACTCCAACGCAGAAATCAGTTTTCAGGTTCTCGCCAAGGTTTTCGTGCAGGTAAATGCCATTGTTCATATTTACCACCTGGTTAAGCAGGTCTGTGGCATAACAGTGTCCATTAGGGTTTGGTACAAATGATGCATCGCCTAAACGGGCATCGCCACGTAAAACCAGAACGTTCTCAATGCCTAAAAACTGCAGATCAATAAGGCCGTTCTCTGTTTCATCTTTTGTAAACCCACCGCAAAGTAAATGAGGTACGGTATCAACCTTATACTTGTTCATTATAGCTGCACAAATAGCTATAGTGCCTGGGCGTTTCCGGTAGCTTAATTTCTCCAGCAAACCATTTTCGTGCTGCTTGTAAATAAAATCCTCGCGCAGCGATGTTACATCAATAAATGGCGGTCTAAACTCCATCAAAGGATCAATAGCATCGTAAATCCCCTGGATGCTGTGCCCCTTTAAAGGCGGAATTAATTCGAAAGAAAAAAGTGTTTTGCCTTTTGCGTTAGCAATATGTTCGGTTATCTTCATGCCCCCTAGCCCCCTAAAGGGGGAATATATTTTAGTTTATTATTTAATTATTTTCATCTAGCCATCATTCCTCCCCTTTAGGGACCCGGGGCTAATAATTTATGTTCGGCCCCAGCCACCTTTCAACATCTTCCAACGGCATATTCTTTCTTACCGCATAATCCTCCACCTGGTCTTTACTGATTTTTCCAAGTCCAAAATACCTCGCTTGCGGATGTGCGAAATAAAACCCGCTTACAGATGCTGCCGGTGTCATCGCCAGGCTTTCGGTAAGATGCATGTGGGCGTTGTCTTCGGCTTTCAGCAGTTCAAACAAAGTAGTTTTCTCGGTATGATCCGGACAGGCAGGATAACCCGGCGCCGGGCGGATGCCCTGGTACTCTTCTTTTATCAGGTCATCTGTGCTCAATTGCTCGCCTTTTGAGTAACCCCAGTATTCTTTACGTACCAGCTCGTGCATTTTTTCGGCAAAGGCTTCCGCTAAGCGGTCGGCAAGGGCTTTGGCCATAATGCTGTTATAATCGTCATAATCCTTTTCAAATTTGGCTACCAGTTCATCACAACCTAAGCCGGTTGTTACAGCGAAGCCGCCAAAATAATCAGGCACACCGCTTTCTTTTGTGGCGATAAAATCAGATAGCGCATAATAAGGATCTCCTTTAACTTTCTCCGCCTGCTGACGCAAAGTATGGATGCGGGTTAGCAGGGTTTTGCGGCTCTCGTCTGTATAAAGTTCAATGTCGTCTCCAACACTATTCGCCGGCCAAAAACCTATTACGCCATTTGCCTGTAACAGCTTTTCGTCCACTATCTTTTTCAACAATACCTGTGCATCGTCATATAGCTTTTTGGCTTCATCGCCAACAAACTTATCGGCAAAGATCTTCGGATAACTGCCGCGCAGCTCCCAGGTATGGAAAAATGGTGTCCAGTCAATATAAGGCAGCAATTCTTCCAGCGGGAAGTTTTCAAACACTTTGGTACCTGTAAATGTTGGTTTTGGAGCCACATCACCATCCAGGCTGATCTGGAACTTTGATTTCCTGGCCTCGTCAATGCTTACAAAACGTTTATCCGACTTTTTATTTAAATGCGCCTCGCGTGCTTTTTCATACTCATCTTTTATCCCCTGGATGTAAGCATCCCGGTTATCCTTGCTCATCAAACTACTGCAAACCGTAACGCTCCGCGAAGCATCAAGCACGTGGATTGCTGCTCCTGAATAATTAGGCGCTACTTTTACAGCTGCATGAATCCGCGATGTTGTCGCTCCGCCAATTATCAGCGGAATGGTGAAACCTTCACGCTCCATCTCCTTTGCAAAGTGCACCATCTCATCAAGCGACGGGGTAATTAACCCGCTAAGGCCGATGATATCTACATTTTGCTTTTTAGCTTCTTCAATTATTCTTTGGGCAGGCACCATCACCCCAAGATCAATTACCTCGAAATTATTACAGGCTAAAACTACGCCCACAATATTTTTACCAATATCGTGCACATCGCCTTTTACAGTGGCCATCAATACCTTGCCGGCATTGGCCCTGCTCCCGCTGCTATCTTCGCCGGCATCAATAACCCTTTGTTTTTCAAGTTCGATAAATGGCAACAGGTAAGCAACCGCCTTTTTCATTACCCGGGCAGATTTTACAACCTGCGGCAAAAACATTTTACCTGCGCCAAAAAGGTCGCCAACTATGTTCATGCCGTCCATCAATGGCCCTTCTATCACTTCAAGCGGTTTGGCATATTGCTGCCTTGCCTCTTCTACATCGTCGTCCAGGTATTCTATAATACCCTTTACAAGCGCATGCGACAGGCGTTTGGCAACCGGCTCTTTGCGCCATTCCTCGTCCCTTACAATTTCTTTCCCCTTGCTTTTTATGGTATCGGCAAATTCAACCAGGCGCTCGGTAGCATCCGGCCTGCGGTTAAGCAATACGTCCTCAACCAACTCAAGCAGATTCTTAGGGATCTCTTCGTAAACTTCCAGCATTCCGGCGTTTACAATACCCATATCCATCCCGGCCTTTATCGCATGATAAAGGAAAGCAGAGTGCATAGCCTCGCGCACGGTATTGTTACCACGGAAAGAGAAGGAAATATTACTTACCCCGCCGCTTACCTTGGCATATGGCAGGTTTTGTTTTATCCAGCGGGTAGCTTCAATAAAATCAACCGCATAGTTATTATGCTCTTCAAGCCCGGTAGCTACGGTTAAAATATTGGGGTCGAAGATGATATCCTGCGGCGGGAAGCCTACCTCATTAACCAAGATATCGTATGATCTTTTACAGATCTCTATCCTGCGCTGTAATGAATCGGCCTGGCCGCTTTCATCAAACGCCATAACAACTGTGGCAGCGCCATAGCTCAGGATCTTACGAGCCTGCTCTTTAAACTTTTCTTCTCCTTCTTTTAACGAGATAGAGTTAACTATCCCCTTACCCTGGATGCATTTTAAACCAGCCTCGATAACCGTCCATTTTGATGAATCAATCATGATGGGCAGCTTGGCTATATCAGGCTCAGAAGCAACAAGGTTCAAAAATTTAACCATCACCGCTTCCGAATCAATCATGCCCTCGTCCATGTTAATATCAATAACCTGGGCCCCGCCTTCTACCTGCTGACGGGCAACAGTTAAAGCAGCTTCATAATCCTCAGCCAGGATCAGCTTCGAAAATTTTGGCGAACCTGTAATGTTGGTACGTTCACCCACATTTACAAAAATGCTTTCGGGCGTTATGGTAACGGCTTCCAAACCGCTAAGCCTCATAAAAGGTTCAATCTGCGGAATATGGCGCGGCTGATATTTTGCCGCTTTTTCGGCAATGCATTTAATATGTTCCGGGGTTGTACCACAACAACCACCTACTATATTAACCAGTCCGTTTTTTATAAAGTCATCAATTTGATGTGCCGTTTCGTGCGCGGTCTCATCATACTGACCAAACTCATTGGGCAAGCCTGCGTTAGGGTAAGCCGAAATATACACATTTGCTTTTTCTGACAGTTCAGCAAGGTGAGGGCGCATTTCCTTTGCACCCAAAGCACAATTCAAACCTACCGAAAGCAGGTTTGCGTGGCTTACAGAATCCCAGAAGGCCTCAACCGTTTGCCCTGATAAAGTACGTCCGGATGCATCGGTAATAGTGCCTGAGATCATCAGGCCCCCTAACCCCCTAAAGGGGGAATAATCTTTGCCAGCTATAGCACATTCCTTCTTATAACGATCTATGGCAAATAAAGCTGCCTTTGCATTCAGGGTATCAAATATGGTTTCGACAATTAACAAGTCCGATCCGCCATCAACTACCCCCCTAACCTGGTCATAATAAGCTTCGGCAAGGTCGTCAAACGTTACGGCACGGTAACCGGGATCATTTACGTCCGGTGATAGCGAGGCTGTACGATTTGTCGGCCCAATTGCACCTGCAACAAAACGGGGCTTACCAGGTGTTTTTTTATTGTATTCGTCGGCAACCTCGCGGGCTATCCGGGCACCCTCATAGCTCAGCTCATAAGCAAGTTCTTCCAGGTTATAATCGGCCAGCGAAATGCGTTGCGTACTAAATGTATTGGTTTCGATAATATCCGCCCCGGCATCAAGGTATTCGGTATGGATAGCCTTAATAATATCAGGGCGTGTTATATTCAGCAGGTCGTTATTTCCCTGCAGGTCACTCGCATGCTCACGAAAACGTTCTCCGCGAAAATCGGCTTCGGTCAATTGGTACCGTTGGATCATGGTACCCATAGCTCCGTCGATTACCAGGATGCGTTTCTCTAATTCTTTTCTTATATCCATATTATGATTTCACCGATTATTGATGATTTCACTGATTTGTTTGGAATGATTTCACTGATTTATCAGGGATGATTTCACCGATTTTTTAATATCGGAATCCCTAAATAATCTGTGTAATCATCAACCAATCTGTGTAATCATCAAAAAAAAGCTTATATCGAAAAGTCGGGTATAGTATTGACTTTCGCTTATCTTTCCCGGTGCCGTTTGGCTGCCGAGTAGAATGTAGCACCTTGTAAGTACAGGTTGCTAAGACATCGCAGGGTCTAATCCCTCCGTCTTTCTCCATAAGCGCCACAAAGATGCATAATAAACAATTAATTTGCAAGGGAGTTTTGTTATCCTAAGGTAAGGAATGACCGGGGAAAAAGCTTTAGTGATTAGACACAAGATATCAGGAATCAAGACGCAAGAAAAAAGAATGAAAGTGTGAATTCAAATCTCCATCAATTATAGATCCACATCAGCCAATGCTTCTTTTTTTTACGTAATAAAGCATCCACCGTTTTCATGGTATTGTTTGAAATGGCCGGGCAGCCCCAGCCTTCAGGTGTTCCAAATGGATATACCTCATTTTCTGCCACCTCCTCCCAGGAGTGAAACACGATCTGCCTGACCAAAGCATTGCTGTTGGTGCTTTCCAGGCCATCTAAATAATATTTTACGTGGATCCCCCAGGCACTGTAGGCCCGGCTGTTTATTTTGTATTTGCCAAGCGGGGTACAGTGACTGCCATCGGCATTGCTAAATACCGGTTTATCTTTTGACCAAACGCCCGACCATGGCATGTTACCACATCCATGACTCACAAGGCCTGAAAGCAAAATATTGTTTTTACCAAAATCCCATACCATAAACCGTTTAACACCCGAAGGCAGGCTCATGTCAATCAATATACAATATTTGGCATCGTATCCCCTTTGGCGGCAAAACGTTAAGGCCTGTTTGGCTTTTTGCCGGGTGCGGCTGGTGTCGAGCCGGGGAACGGAAGCTTTAACACTGATAGCAAATAAAAATGCCGGTAAAAAGTTGAAAGCTAATTTAACACAACTTTTTACCGGCACGTTAATAGTACTTATTTTAATTACCTTCTGCTGCCGAAGATGCGCAGCATTGACATAAACAAGTTAATAAATGTTGTGTAAAGCACAAAAGCGCCTATTATCACCAGTTTTTTCGATTCGGCAGTACCGTACTCAATACCTGCACCAATGCGTTTCAGCATTTGGATATAATACGCTGTAAGGCCTATCATAATCACCATAAATGCAAAGCTTATGATATATTGAAGCTGTGAACTGCCCAAAAAGAAGTTTATGATACTAACTGCAAATACACCGAAAAATATCACCATCAATATTGAGCCAAATTTTGTCAGGTCCATTTGCGTGGTATAACCGGCAATTGCCATAATAGCAAAAACAGCCGATGCGCTTAAAAACACGCCAAACATTGAGCTTGCGGTATAAAAAAGCCCCAAAACACTTAGGCTTATTCCCATTGTTGCTGCATAAGTAACAAACAACACTAATGCCACCGGATAAGACATGCGGTTAATACCAAAACTTAGCGCCATAGAAAAGGCAAGCGGTGCAAATAATGCAACATAGCCTAAGCCGGTAAATCCACCCACTACAGGGTCAATTATAAAATCCATTAAGCCCTTGTTTAAGTAAAACTCAAAGGCAACAATTGCCGATATGCCCAGGGCAACAAACATCCATGCAAATACTTTAGCTAAATATTTACGGGATGCGTCAGTTTCATTTAATTGTATTACGTTTTTATAAACGTAGTCAGGAGTGTTATTTTCCATTTTGTATTAAAAATTTAATTATTCAAATTTAAGTATAGATTCGGAATTTAGACGAGTGTTTTAAGAAATAGTTTAGTTTAACAATTAACGGTAACATCAATCGTTTTATTTGATCAAAAACAAATAAATCACCCTAAACACCAATGAAAAAAACCTTTTTAGCACTCACACTGGTATTTTTAACCGCTGCGGCATTTGCACAGGTAAATACTTTCAGTATCGACAGCAGCAAATTAAATAAATCTTTAACGCTCGTGCTGGATACCATTTATAAAGCCGACCAGGGCAGCAGGTATAGGGCACAGGACCTTTCAAAAGCGAAAGCTACTGCCGCCCAGGTTGATTCAGCTATAAAAGCAGCCCATATTGCTGATAGCCTGAATATAATTAAAGTAACGCAAATTATTGATAAATATGGCTGGCTCGGTCCGCAGGATGTGGGCATGAACGGCAGCCAGGCATTGTTTTTGGTGATCCAGCATGCTAACCTTGCAACCCAGCAAAAATATTTGCCCATGATAAGGACAGCGGTAAAAGACGGCAAAACCTTATCGAGCAATTTAGCATTATTGGAAGACCGTGTAAACATGCGCCAAGGGAAAAACCAAATCTACGGCAGCCAGGTGTTCAGAAATAAATCAACAGGAAAAATGTGCTTCTACCCTATTGCTAACCCCGACCATGTTGATGAAAGGCGCAAAACCATTGGATTGCAGCCCATTGCCGATTATGCCAAACTTTTCAACCTAACCTGGGATGTGGAGGCATATAAAAGGGATTTACCTGAAATTGAGAAAGCAGCGAAGTTGCTTTAGTTAATTAGAGGCTAGAGACCAGAGATTAGTTGAAGAAAAAAATCTAAATCAACTTTTTTCCTGATCTCTGGTCTCTAACCTCTGATCACTGGAAATCAACTCAACCTCTTCGTCAGTTGCTCCTCAACCTTTTTAAATACCTGGATCGGTTTTAATGATCGCCAGCCAAGGTCATCCAATGCACCGCCGAAGTTGATGTAGTAGTCGATGTTGTTTCGTTTAAATTCTTCTATTACGTGATCCCTGAAATTTATTCCGGCTATCCAACCGTCCTCCACATCCTGGAACCATTCTTCGTAATAACAGTCGTCTGATGAGTGGAAGTTCAGCACATTCTCGCCTATCAAAATAAAATGGTTGATGCCGTTGTCAATCATTAACTCAATGATCTCGCGCTTCATCAGCATTATATCGTTGTTGATGGCATCGTTCCATTCGCCTATAAATTCAATAATGGAGTAGCCTTTTTCGTAGTCAACAAATAACACCTTCATATATAAAGTGTTTGAGCCGAATGAATCCCATTGCGGGTGTAACAGGTAATTATAGATCTGTTTATCAAACTCAAACTCATTATACTGTGTTGCATAAAAAGGAGAATATTCATCCTCCGAAGCAACGTAATCGTCCCGCCATTTATAATATGGTTCTATCTCGTGCATGTTCTAATTTCCAATGTGCGGATGTGCAAATGTGCAAATTTAAGCTTCGCATCCCGCAACATCCACCTGTCCCAACCCAATTAATTTCGAATATGCAAATGTGCGGATGTGCGAATTAAACTTCGCATCCGGCGGCACTTGCTTATCTTAATCTAAAAACAATCATCCTCTAATTTAAGCAATCAAATTATTCATCCGCACATCTGTATATTCACAAATCTGCACATCTTTTCAATCCGCACATCTGCATATTCGCACATCTGCACATCATTTTCAATCCGCACATCTGCATATTCGCACATCTGCGCATCAATTTTTAATGCTCTCAACAGCTTTCCTAACGCTTCCGTATTTTTTAAGCAGATCGCCTGCTGTTTTTTCGTCCAACCCGGTTTCGTTCATCACCATCCGGGTTCCGCGGTCAACAAGCTTGTTGTTGCTTAATTGCATATCAACCATTTTATTGCCTTTTACCTTGCCAATCCGGATCATTACGCAGGTACTCAACATATTTAAAACCAGCTTCTGCGCTGTACCGGCTTTCATCCTGGTTGATCCTGTTAAAAATTCAGGCCCGGTAACTACTTCAACCGGGTATTTTGCTTCGGCCGCAACCGGGCTGCCGGCATTGCAAACAATGCAGCCTGTAACAATATGATGTTCATTGGCTTTTTTTAAACCGCCAATAACATAGGGTGTAGTGCCTGATGCTGCTATGCCAACCAGCACATCTTTTTCGTTAATGTTATACGCTGACAGGTCAACCCAGGCCTGTTCAGCGTCATCCTCTGCATATTCAACCGCCTTGCGGATGGCGAAATCGCCTCCCGCTATTATGCCAACCACCTCATCAAAGGGTACGCCAAATGTAGGCGGGCATTCCGATGCGTCAACTACCCCTAACCGGCCGCTTGTTCCGGCGCCAATGTAAAACAACCTGCCGCCTTCCTTCATTTTGGCTGCCGTTACAGTTGCCAGCTTTTCAATTTGAGGCAGGGCCTTTGCTACAGCCAGCGGTACAGTCTGATCTTCCTTGTTTATACTTTCAAGGATCTCCAATACCGGCATTTGCTCCAGGTTATTATAACGCGACTCCTTTTCGGTTGTGCTTTCCATTTAACAAAATTGAGGAAAAATATTGAAAGATGTGAGATTTGAGGTAAAGATGTGAGATTTGAGATATGAGATTTGAGATAAAAAGAAAATGGCATTTGATCCGTTAACCCCGTTCAATCTCATTTCTCAAATCTCACGTCTCATATCTCAATATTGAAAGATATGAGATAATAAAAAATAAAACTCCTGTCTCAAATCTCATATCTCATTTCTCATATCTCCTTGTATTTAACTAACTTTGTAATAATTAAGAAGGTATGAAAAGAGCAGCTGGTATAATTTTCAGGACGATGGTATTGGTTTTGCTGGGTATAACTATCGGCATATTTATCAGCAACCGGAACCTGATGAACCAAAGCCTGGGCTTTTCATTAGAAGACAACGATAAGATCTCAAAGGTTCTTAACCTTGTAAAGCAAAACTATGTAGATTCAGTAAATGTAGATAGTGTTGAAGGTGCTACCGTTAACAACATCCTGCAAAATCTTGATCCCCATTCCCTTTATTTGCCTGAGCAAAAGGCAACCACCCTAAATGAAGGTATTTCGG
>Ga0193702_1000630_pt1 | contig 10056 bp, 8 predicted proteins | sample U3a1metaG_FD_143060 | JGI IMG/M metagenome (GOLD analysis project Ga0193702, IMG submission 143060) | Soil microbial communities from a riparian zone of the East river system, Colorado, United States - U3a1 | ecosystem: Environmental > Terrestrial > Soil > Riparian zone | place: USA: East River... | reverse complement strand
ACATAACTTAACAATTGCGTTTTATAGCCGGGTTATTCAATGCCTTCCCGTTTAAAAAAAGCTTGTATGGTATCGGGCGCGGTCATTAAGTAGGTTTGTATGCCTAATTGTTTGGCGGTGGCTATATGTTGCGGGCTGTCGTCAATAAACAAAGTTTCGGCTGGGTCGAGGTTGTTTTCGCGTAATATCTGCTCAAAAATTTCAGGCTCGGGTTTGCGTTTCCCGGTTAGGTGCGAGTAATATGTCTTTTCAAAAAATTGCTCATTGCTATCCAACCCAAAATTCTTTTTCAGGTAATCATGCACATAATCATAATGTATGGCGTTGATGTTGCTTAATAAAAAGGTGCGGTATTTCTCCTTTACTTTTAAAAGTAATTCGTGATTGCCTTCGGGGATATCAAGGAATATGCTGTTCCAGGCGGTATCAATTTGCTCATCGGTCAATTCGGGTTTATGGGTTAGCTCACGTATACGGTTCCTGAAATCTGTATTGCTTATTTCGCCGCGCTCCAGCAAATTAAAAACGGGATCCTGCTGGCGGTGGCCATAAAACTCGGCAGAATTGGTAACGCCCAGTTTTGCCCATGCCTCTTGCACACGGTTAAAGTCGATGTTAAAAATGACGTTTCCATAGTCAAACAGGATGTTTTTGATATTTTGCATAAAAGGGCTTTGTAATTTGCCCGCAAATATGTAAAATTGCACCCGGAAATTAAACACATTTCTGCGCGCCTATAGCTCAGTTGGTTAGAGTAGAAGACTCATAATCTTTTGGTCCCTGGTTCGAGCCCAGGTGGGCGCACAAGGTTTGACATTAGTGCAAAGCCGGAACCGGCGGGGAAAGATTTCTCCGCCGGTTTTTTTGACTGATCTCTATTACCGTTTTAAACGTTTCGCAACCAATCCTTTATAGCTTTCACCAATTGGCAGTTCGGTCTTGCCGATTTCCACATCGCTTGCCGTGAAAGCCGATACCTGTTTTAGGTTGACGATGAACGAGCGGTGTATACGCAAAAATCCTTTTGCAGAAAGCTCGTTTTCTATATCGCTGATCCTGTATTTAGCCATAATCGTTTCACCTTTTGTAATGATCTTCACATAGTCTTTCATGCTTTCGATATATAAAATATCATCTGTATTTACCCTTAGGTTTTTGTAACCCGCTTTGATCGATAGATTCGACGGTTCGCCCGGTGGGGCCGGGTCGGTGCGCGGGGCAGAAAGATCATTGGTCCTGAGATAACGTTCAATGGCCTTAAAGAACCGGTCGAAAGTGATCGGCTTCAGCAGGTAATCCACAATATCCAGGTCATAACCCTCCAATGCGTATTCCCGGTAAGCTGTTGTAATGATCACTTTCGGTGGGTGGCGCAGCGTTCTCAGGAAATCGATGCCGCTGATCGCCGGCATCCGGATATCAAGGAACATCAGATCAATGTCCTTATTTTTTAGGACTTCCAGGGCTTTCAGTGCGTTCGGGCATGTCCCGGTCACCTCCAAAAAGTCAAGCTGGCCGATGTGTTTTTGAAGTAGCGAAATGGCCAAAGGTTCATCATCCACCAATAAGCACCTGATTTTTTTCATATACCGCTGTTTGATGTTTCAGATCGATTGTTAAATTTACTTCAAAAGATTGAGTTTGTCTGGCAACATCGAGTGCATAATCTTTTCCATAAATAAGGTCCAGTTGTTTGCGCAGGTTATTTAATCCTATCCTGTATGCCGATGAATTTTCAATATCATTTTTTTGTCCGGCGACTGTATTCGATATATTGAAAATGAAGTTTTGCTCATTTACCTGCAGGTCAATATCAATTACGGGAGCACCTGTATCATCGCTGGCTCCATGTTTAAAAGCATTTTCGACCAGCGAAAGCAGTATTAACGGGGCGATAACTATTTGGTGATCAACCTTTGTTTTGAAATTTACCGTTAGCCGCTTATCATACCTTAATTTTTCTAGTTCGATGTAATTTTTAATTAAAGCGATCTCCGCAGATAGGGGTACAAACTGCGCATCGCAGCGGTATAAAATATGGTCAAGTATGTCAGCGAGCCTGGCAATAGACTCGGATGTTACCGGCGATGATGTAAAAGAAAGCGAGTAGATATTGTTGAGTGTATTGAACAGGAAATGAGGGTTTAATTGAGCTTTTAATAGTTTCAATTCAGCATTTGACTTCTCCTTTTCCAACCTGAGCGCCTTTTGCTGTGTTTCATATTGATCCGTCAATAATTTCAGGAACAGGAAAACGATGGCAACGGATAGGTTCCTAAAAAAATAAACATATAATAACCTTGCTATATTCGTGAATACCTCATGCAGGTTTTCAAAGGCTTTGGGCGGAATGTCGCTTAATGGCTCATAAACATGTAGGTTAAGTAAACGGGCAAGGGCACAAATCAGGTACATGCCCGCTATGGTATAAACACTCATCTGAACCGGCTTTCGAGAATTCAGGAATCCGGGAATGACAAAATAAGCCAGGAAATAGGCTGTCATGATCTGCGTGATGAGCGTAACAGTATGAAACAGCAGTCGATTAGCAGAGAACCAGCCATCGGAGGACTGGTAACTTTCGGCCATCGTAGCCACCAGTAAGGCAGATATCCAAAACACAATATGGCTTAAGACCTTGTTCTGTCGATGAAACGCAATGATTCTGGCGGTGAAATTCATGATCACCCAAGTTTACGTTTTTTTAGCGATTCAAAGCGGCAAATGTCGACCAACTGGCAAAACCGACCCCTGAACAATGGTAATTGGCCTCTCGGCAGTGTTTGTCTGCTCAATTTGCCTGTATAGGGGTAGCGTGGCCCTGTCGGCCTGTTTTCAAATTTTGGAGCTCTTTAACGGATATTATTGGTCAAAATTCACATCCCATGAAATCAATATTCCGGCCGCTGTTCATATTTTCCGTCATTTATATAGCTTCAAGGTCCCTCGTTTATGGCCAGTGTACCATCAAAGGCAAGGTGACCGACGAGAAAAAACTGCCCCTGCCATCGGTTACGATCCGGCTGAAAAGGCTTCCTGATACCACGCTTTATAAGGCTGCATCCACAGATATGTCAGGAAATTTTACCTTTAATAACTTGCCGCAGGGCAGCTATACGCTTGAAGCTGATCTTATCGGTTACCATCCCATCATAAAAACCGGGTTGATGATTAAGCCTGCGGATACAGTTATTGATATTGGTATTTTGCTGTTGAGCCCGTCCTCCAACATGTTGGGTGAAGTTGCGATAAAAGCGCAGGTATCGCTAATTGAGCATCAGATTGACAAAACTGTAGTTAATGTAGATCAGAATATAGCCAATACCGGCACCAACGCTTTAGAATTATTGAGGAAATTGCCGGGCGTCCAGGTTACGCCCGACGGACAGATCACGCTTAATGGCAAATCGGGGGTTAATGTGATCATGGATGGGAAAACAACCTATCTATCCGCAGACGACCTGGCCACTCTTTTGACCAATATGCCTTCGTCGGATATCCAGAAAATCGAGATCATGACCAACCCATCGGCAAAATATGATGCTGGAGGCACCGGCGGTATCATTAACATCATCCGTAAAAAGAATACAAAGAGCGGGTTTAACGGGAGCGTCACAGCCGGCACCGGCCTGGGGCCGCATTACAGCCGTTACAACAGCAGCCTGGTACTCAATTTCAAAACCGACAAGTACAATTTATACCTGAATAACAGCTACGGTTACAGCAACGGCTACACCACAAGTTACGGTACCAGCGATATCCTAAACGGTAACGCCTTATCTTCCGAACAAAACACCACTAACCAAGCGACAACCATCAATAAAGCCTACAATTCATCGGCGGGTCTCGACCTTTATCTGTCAAAAAAGACCACGCTGACGTTGACAGGCAGCGTCTCGGATCGCAGTTCTAACAATAATTTGACCTCTATGCTCACCACGGCCGACAGCAACCGGGTTAAAACTGGCAGCGAAAACTTTAACGCGCTGAACATCGATAAGCCGCTTAATTTCACCACGGGTGTACAGTTATTGCATAAGCCGGATACGACGATCAGGGCCTGGTCGGTTGACGTGGACTACTCCGACTATCGTTATCGCCCCGGACAGTACAACACGGCATTGAATTACGATGCCGCCGGAGCCTTTGTTAACCAGGGTGATGTGTTCATCGATGAGATGAGAACGCTGCACATCCTCGGGGCAAGAACTGATTATGTACATCCCTTGCCCGGCAACGGCAAAATAGAAGCCGGCCTGAAATCGAGCTATGTCAAAACATGGAACAACAGCATTTATTACAACCGGTCGGGCGGGCTAAACGTTGCAGATCCGTCTCAAAGCGATGATAATGTGAACAGTGAGAATATCAACGCAGCATATATCAATTTTAACCGCCAGTACAAAAAAATAGCGGTACAAGCCGGCTTAAGGGCAGAACAAACGGTGATGAACGGTGAGCAGCTTAACAGTGCCGCTTCCTTTCATCAAAATTATTTCGGGCTGTTCCCAACCGTTTTTGTAAACGACAAGATCGATGACCGGAATACCTTAAATTTCCAATTCGGGAAACGCATCGACCGGCCCGACTACCACGAACTGGTGCCTTTCAGGCGGCCGCTTTCGGCGACGCTTTCTTTCCAGGGGAACCCTAACCTGAAACCGGACATCAACTGGCATTCCGAACTGACCTGGTCGTGGAAGAATATCTTTTTCGTTACCGCGGCGTATGATATTGACCATAATTACTTGCGCACACTCTACTACCTCGATTCTAATAAAACAACGATTACGCGGATGCCCACCAACATAGCGATTGCGCACTCCTGGAATTTAGACCTTAGCTTTAATAAAGAGGTGGCTAAATGGTTCACCACTAATACCATTGCCACTTTTTACCAAAACCTGTTTAACGGGACGGCCAATAACGGGTTCAGCTTTGACGACCCAGGATTTGTCACGCTCGACATGGTGACTAATAACAGTTTCCGTTGCAGCGATAACTTATCGTTAGAAACCGATTTTGAGTATGAATCGCGCCGGCAGTTTGTGGGTTCCATTTTTGGCGCTTACTCGGTTTTAAACCTTGCTGCCAAACAAAAATTGTTTCATGGGCAGGGTTCGCTCACCTTGAACGCAAACAATGTATTGAACACCGAGAGCCGGGGCAGCAGTGATCGTTATCTCAACCTTAACCAATCTGGTTATTCCTATATTTATTCAAGAGCAGTTATGGTAACCTTTAGCTACAGGTTCGGCAGCGGTAAACTAACCAAAACGCAAAGCAAATCGGGCTCGGAAGAAGAACAACATAGGGCAGGAAATTAAGCCTTGTATTTTTATCTGATCGATGTATGGACATAGTCTAAGATGTCTTAACAGGATATAAAACATGCAATATCATCGATAATAAGTAATAATTTTGATGCAGAAGTTGCCCATTAGGGTTCATTAAAATCCTTCAGCAAATTAGCAAGAAGCTTCATATCATCTAAAAAATGGTGCGTAAGCTGCACATTTTGGCGCACATCAATAAAAAGCCGTTTTCTGCATCAGAAAACGGCTTTTTTTGTTTCCAAACGCAGTATTGTAACTATCTGCAGCACCGGCACTGTGACGCATTTGTGACGGGATTTACAAGTTTTTTTGTTGAACTTAACGCAAACTCGTCAGAAATACGTCACGAAGTTTCGCGTGTAAAACTCAGACTATGTCAACTGAGAGCATTAAACACTTTTTTTGCAGCTATGACGTTTTCCTCATCGTCCAAACAAAACAAGGGCTGTACCATTAAGTTTCCAATTTCGCAGGTTTTTTGTTGAATATCGTGGCTAAATTTTAAACCATGTCCACTATTTCTAAAGAACCCCGTACTAAATTCAAATATCATAGCCGAATTAATATTTTATTAATTGTTTGTTATTCGGGGAAACGTTATTTGCAGTGATTCAACAAGGTAAAATGCTATATTCTTGTTGAAAAAACCAATTGCTAAGACAAACCATGTACAAACAAAAGACAATATTGATTTTATTTATCGCAGCAGCTATGTTTTCGGGCTGTGCGTCACGGAAATTAGTTTCAAAACAGGCGGAAAATCCATTTGTCAGGCATATCTATACTGCAGACCCCTCCGCAAGGGTATTCCCGGACGGCCGGTTATATGTTTATCCTTCACATGATGTGGATCCTCCCCGCGGATGTGACCTGATGGACAAATACCATGTTTTTTCTACTGATGATATGATGAACTGGAAAGATCACGGTGAAATATTAAATGCCAGCCAGGTGCCGTGGGGCCGCGAAGAAGGCGGCTTTATGTGGGCGCCTGATTGCGTTTACAGAAATGGAACCTATTACTTTTATTTCCCCCACCCCAGCGGAACAAAGTGGGACACGACATGGAAAGTAGGAATTGCCACAAGCAAAAAACCTGCAAGTGATTTTGTTGTCAGAGGGTACCTCGATTTAGGTAAGGACAGCCGGTCAATGATCGATCCGAATATCTTTATCGATGATGACGGGCAAGCTTATTTCTATTATGGCGGTGGTGGCAGATGTGTAGGCGCCAAAATGAAACAAGACATGACTGAACTGGCCCAACCATTGGTACCTATGGAAGGTTTAAAAGACTTTCATGAAGCGACCTGGGTATTTAAAAGAAACGGGCTCTATTATCTCACATATGCAGATAACCACATGGAGAATAAAAAAGGTGCTAACCGGTTAAATTACGCGACCAGTAAAAGCCCTTTAGGCCCCTGGATTTATGGAGGTGTTTATTTGGATCCAACCGGGTGTGATACAAGCCATGGTTCAGTGGTCGAATACAAAGGTCAATGGTATGCATTTTATCACAACGATGTGCTTTCGGGACGAGGAAACCTCCGTTCTATCTGTGTGGATAAGCTCTTTTTTAATCCCGACGGAACAATTCAAATGGTTGTTCAAACCGGATCAAAGCCTAATAAAAGATAAGCATGCAGTCTGCCATTTTGCCGAATATTGTAAAAAACAGGATACACAAAATGCCATTATGTAGTTATTAATGTTTTTTTAATAGCCCTCACCTAAAATTGTTGCTATATCAAGGATAAGATACTAATAAAATCTTATCTGAAAGCCAAATTATGAATATTACCTGTACAGTTAGAAAGGCAAGTTTTTGCTCCATCGCTGCGGCATTGCTTTGTTTAAACGGATCTGCTATCGCCCAACGCATTGTTGCCAAAAGCTTAACAACCTATGTTGATCCTTACATAGGTTCGGGTGGACACGGGCATGTGTTTGTGGGTGCAAATGTTCCGTTTGGCGCCGTACAATTAGGCCCCGACAATTTTTACAAAGGCTGGGACTGGTGTTCGGGATATAATTATGCAGACAGTGTTATAATAGGTTTTGCGCATACCCACTTAAGCGGCACGGGCATCGGTGACCTGGCCGATGTATTAATTATGCCGTATACAGGTAAAATACAAACCGATAAAGGTATCGAAACCGTCCCTGGTAGCGGCTATGCATCGCACTATTCCCATAAAAATGAAAGGGTAAAGCCGGGGTACTATTCAGTCAGGCTGGATGCCTCGGGTATTGGTGTTGAACTAACGGCCACCGAAAGGGTGGGCTTTCATCAATATCATTTCCCGACAGGTAAAGAAGCGCACGTAATCATTGATCTGAAAGAAGGTATTAACGATAAGAGCACAGAAACCTATTTAACACAAGTTGATAAATATACTATTGAAGGTTATCGGTTCTCAAAAGGCTGGGCAAAAAACCAGTGGTTGTTTTTCGCGATAAGGTCATCTGTACCGTTGCCAAAATTTAATGTATATAACGGCAATACATCACTGGACAAAACAGAAGGTAAAGGCGATGCTATAAAAGGGATAATCAGTTTTGATAACCCGCCTGCAACGTTAAAACTTAAAGTTGGTATTTCGCCGGTAAGCTCCGCAGGTGCGCTGGCAAATATCAATGCCGAGATACCGGGTTGGGATTTTCAGCAAATAGTTAAACAGGCCGATGCAAAATGGAACAAGGAGTTGGCAAAGATAGCTATCGAAACCAAAGACCAAACCAACAAGCGTATTTTTTATACCTCGCTTTATCATACCATGATAGATCCGGCTTTATTTAATGATCATAACGGTGATTACCGTGGTACCGATAAAAAAGTATATCAAAACACCTCATTTAATAATTATACTGTTTTTTCCTTGTGGGATACTTACCGTGCCAATAATCCGCTGTACGATATTATTCAGCCACGCCGTACGGGTGACATGATCAATACCATGCTGGCCATATACCAGCAGCAAGGGAAATTACCCATTTGGCACTTAATGGGTAACGAAACGGGAACTATGGTGGGTATTAGCAGCATGCAGGTAGTTGCCGAAGCATATTTAAAGGGAATTAAGGGTTTTGATGTGAATAAAGCTTATGAAGCGATAAAAGGAACCGCTATGTCCGATTCGCTGGGTATGAAATACGTGAAGAACTTTGAGCCCATCCCAACGGACAAACAAAGCCGCCCGGTTGCCAAGGGCCTTGAATATGCTATAAGCGATGGCAGTACAGCCTTAATGGCGAAACAGATGGGTAAAACAGAAGATGGTAAATACTTTGCAAAACGGGCGGAGAATTATAAACTATATTTTGATCCGGGCGATGAGTTTTTAAAAGGTAAACTATCAGACGGAAGTTGGACACCCGGATTTAACGCGCTTAGCAGTAAAAATGGTTTATATGCCGAAGGTAACGCATGGCAATACCTGTGGCTGGTGCCGCAGGATGTACCGGGGCTGATAACGTTATTAGGCGGGGATAAAGGCTTTAACAATAAGCTTGATGAGTTTTTCAAGCTAAAATCGGAAGAAGACCTTGCCGACCTGACCGGTTTGATAGGCCAATATGCGCATGGGAACGAACCAAGTCATCATGTTACTTATTTATATGCCTACAGCGGCCAGCAATGGAAAACGGCTGAAAAAGTGAGATATATTATGAAGGATATGTACCTGTCCATTCCGGATGGTATTATTGGAAATGAAGATTGCGGGCAAATGTCGGCCTGGTATATATTTTCGTCACTTGGTTTTTACCCGGTATTTCCTGCCTCTGGCGCTTATGTTATTGGCAGCCCTTTATTTGATCGTGCCACGATAAACCTTGATAACGGTAAAAAATTTACGGTCGAGGCTGTAAATAATAGCCCTAAAAATATCTATATTCAAAGTATCACGCTAAATCGGAAAAATTATACCAAAACTTATATCCTGCACAAGGATATCATGAATGGGAGCGTCCTTAAAATTGTAATGGGTAGCAAACCTAATTACAACTTTGGCAAGTTACAAGCAAACAGACCTATATAACTATAACTAAAAAATACAAATGATTTTTAAACCAACCCTAATAATACTGCTTATCCTCATCACAATTGGAACACAAAGCCGTGCCCAAACGGTAGATGCAACTACCATGAACAACAAAGTAATGGCAGGCTACCAGGGCTGGTTTCGCACTCCGGGAGACCGCGATGGAAATAGAGGCTGGTCGCACTTATTTAACTCGCAAATACCAACACCCGCTAAATTAGGTTTTGATAGCTGGCCCGACATGAGCGAGCTAACCAAAGGTGAAAAGTATGCCGTTCCCGGATTTACCTATCCCGATGGCAGTCAGGCTTATTTATACAGCGCGCAAAATCCAAAAACTGTACTGCGCCACTTTCAGTGGATGAAACAGTATAATATTGACGGTGTTTGGTTATCCGAGTTTTGCGGTTATTTTCCGGGTGGTAACGCCCAGCGCGATAGCACAACCGTATCCACCATTATGTATAACGTAATGAAAGCAGCTGCAGCTACCGGCCGTACCTGGGCATTTATGTGGGATATGAGCAGTTTTGGCCCGCGGACCTCCAAAAGTGATGTATATAATATCATCATAAACCAATGGAAAAAAATGGTTGATGAAGGCGTAGCCACCGACCCGCGCTATATGCATCACAATGGCAAACCTGTATTGCTGTTATGGGGGTTTTTCCCGG
>Ga0193702_1000628_pt1 | contig 10110 bp, 12 predicted proteins | sample U3a1metaG_FD_143060 | JGI IMG/M metagenome (GOLD analysis project Ga0193702, IMG submission 143060) | Soil microbial communities from a riparian zone of the East river system, Colorado, United States - U3a1 | ecosystem: Environmental > Terrestrial > Soil > Riparian zone | place: USA: East River... | reverse complement strand
GACGACCTTGAATATATATCAGATGACCCAGAGTTGGGTTTAGAAGATCGTCACTTACCAGATGAAGGCTGGCAAGACACGGATACAGATGCCGATGGTGGTGGTCCCAGCGGTTCTGACTCTGAGGTCATAGAGGAGGAGGATTACACGGGATGGTAGTGCGTCTTCTTTGCAGAAATGCAATTCGATGCACTGCGAAACAAAGGACCCCATCCGACTCCCCAAGTTGGCGTCCTCTCGACTCTTGGATATGCCACTTTGAAATGATGCTATACTATGAGCTCTTACTATGTTGCCGTTCACTTAGTCACCGCCTTATTTATCCATTCGACAGATCAAAATTTCAGTTCCTCTTTGAAAATAAAACTTTTAAATGAGCTACTCAAACAAAAAAACTCATTCAAGGTGATGAACCTACAGAAGACGTTATCATTGCAGCCATGTCATCTCAAACTTTTCTTTTTTGTATATAGAATATGGCGCTTAGCTCATTCCAGCTCTTTTTGAGTCAAGCACAGAATGCTCCAACTGAACTTAAAGTTCAAGTCTTGCGGATTATTCTAGATCTATTGATTGTATATGATCAAGAATTCTTTTCGTGATCAGAAGATGTTGTAAGTTTTTTATTGCATTAACTGTCTTTTTGAATTTTTGGTCTGATTAGGTTCTGGCAGGCCAAACGGATTACAGACTTTTTACTTCAGATGCTGGATTCCGATGATACTCCCGAAGTTCAAGCGATTCTGTGTACAGGTTTATGCAAGCTTCTGCTGGCAGGTATTATTACAGATCCTAGAGTAGGTTTTCCCGAATCTATTCCCGTCGCTCCAGACTTGTAGAACTAATTTTTGTGATCTTGTATAGGTCTTGAGCTGCTTGGCGTTAACTTATATATCTCCAACTACGAAAGATAATCAAGAGCTCCGATAATGCCTTTCGTACTTCTTCCCTGCACATTCCTATCCATCATCAGAAAACCAAAACCGGGTCCAGAAAGTAAGGTTTTTATGGCGATCATGTTGAGACTTCTAATACCATTGCGATCAGATATTTATCTCGACTTTCGACCTGGTGGCTCGCATGCGTGAAGATTTGAATGAAGATCAAGAGATGATAACCCTTCATCAATTTGGGCTTTTGATGTTGGATTGGACGGATCCACAGAAAGCTGCCGAGATGTGACAACTCGTTCCTAATCTACGTGTCTTCTCATACTCGTCTTATTTTTTATCAGTGCTGTCGAGGACATCCGGAGCCAAGAGCCCCATGTGAATTTGGCTATTGACATCCTCGCCGCACTGTATAATTCTGAGCGTCCAGGTACGTACAGTACGATCGATTCCCCGGTGCTCATACCACTTACATGAGTAACAGATGAAGAACAAAAGACGCTATGCCAACTTTTGAATCAACTTTAAATTCAACCTGGCATGGATATCTGAGATATGCAGAAAATAAACATCCTCTTATCGTATCATGAAGAGGTCTGAAATTCCCTCTTTTTTTTCAGTCTGTTCATGATTCAATATTAAATTCTGTTTCATTTTACAGCAATCTCCCTTTGAAAATACCTCGATTGAAAAGATATTTGATCGGTTCAGGAGCTGATTTTCAAAAGCCTTTGCAGAAGAATTGAAAACGATAAATCCTCTCGAGTATGTGGATGACGAATTCCAGGATATTTATCGATGGATAGGCGTTGACTTACCAGTGGAGGGTGATGACGAAGATCGTAGTTCTAATTCGCGCGGCAAGCAGAAGGCTGTTGAAGATGCTGTTGTTAGGTTTGGGTTTCCCTTGCGATCTCCATGTCCGAGGGTTGATGACCAATTATGGTTTTTGTAGTGATGCTGAGAATGATGAACAAGTCGAGGACCAAGCTGCATCTGAATCTCAGTTACGTCAAAGGTGGGTAGTGGCTCAACTTTTCTTTATAGGTAATTTTTTTTCATTCATCATTCAAGCACCCCGAGTCCTCGACCGCCTAAACCCAAGAAGCAGCCTGCTATACGTCGGTCCACATGGTCAACAGGCTCGACATCTCGAATCCAGGAGCAGTACGTTGTATATATAACCTTCTACAGCACTTCGGAAGGCTTTTTGGACCAGTTGGTGGGAGTTGTACTACAGAGGGCTGTAGCGGAAGTATGGGGTTTGTGTTTGAGGCGAATGAAGGAGCCCTGCAACGTAACAGTCACGACCCACGAAGACCGTTTACTGGAGTTCGTCTGATGGCCCAATGTAAACGACACCAAACGCCGCCCTTCCATCTCAGGACCCATTTCCTAGATTATCACACTCAACTCTCCAAAACAACCATACGCTTCCTTCGTCCTCTTAATCGTGATGGCACTTGAAGAAATTAATTGGAACACGCTTTACGCTGCTCAGCCGGAAGAACGAGATTTTGCCGAGGCGCGAATCCGCGCTCATTTTAAGAGGATGAGGTTGTCACGTCGTGGTGCCGTGAAGGCAGCTGTAAGGTATGGATCTTGCATTCTCCGCCGTTGCGTTTTCAGTACAGACCGGTTTTTACAGACCAACGGGCTGGCATGGGGAGAGTGGTGCCGCAAGGAGTGGCGGGCACATCGTCGTTGATTTTCACCGGTCGAACGGTGACCACATCACAACACACCATATTTATTGCACGGACAGTGCTTACTATCCATTGAGTAGGATGAGTACGTATACGGGTTATATATTTGCTCGTCAAAGTATGCTGATGCCAAAAACATTAATCCCTAGGATCTGCTGGACGAGCTCCTAGAACCTGCGGCGGGTTGAAAACTTCTTTTTAGTTATTCGATATAAAACTTCTTTTCGTACTTTTACTACTACTAGTCCTTGTTACTCATCTGTGCTGCTGCCCTGGCGGCACTCACTTTTAACCCAGCAACGCGGCCGGAGTCTCTCGCTGAGGGGCCTGGAGACGACCTTTGGAGCTCGATTTCTTGCTTGGGCATTGAACATCTTATTCTTCTAGACTTGCTGGGTGCCCCAAGTTTTCCAACACCGTTATTGACATTTCCATGACAGTACGCGCCTCCTTGCTTATAACTTTTACCGCATTTGAGACAACATAATTTAGGATACCGTTTTAGCAGGCTTGCTTATATCGAGACGCGTGGAGTGTATCTGGAACGACACCCGTTACCGAATAAAGTCTGTTCTATCTGTTGATCAAGATATATGCAAACTTATTTCTTGCAAAGTTTTCCCATACATGCCTTTCCGAGTGGAATCCAGCCGTACCGTCCACCACAATCCTTCAAAGACTCACATATTTCGAAGATTACCAGCTGCGACGAAACTATAGCTGCCTTATCGTCCAACGGGGAAGTGTTCACCTTTTATGCTCCTCCAAACCAGTCTACTTCATCACACATGGAGAGTAGTTCTATTGTTGAACTTCAAAACCGGAATACGAAATCCGCTACGTTTAAACCGCAAAGAGTTTGGGCTTTGAGAAAGAAGTTCAGCTCAGTTAAGGATGTGGCTCTCGGTTCGGAGGGATTTATGATCGTTTGCACGGAGTCGGGACACGTATTCCTGCGTACGAGGTCCTACTAGTATTTTAAAACTATGAAGGTTACGGTATTATGACATGAATATAGACTACTAAATATATATACTAAGGGCCCTTACATGCCGTCCGTTGTCATCGTCGCTGTCATCGTAGGCAGTAGGTGTAGGTAGGTCACGGTAAAAGTGGCTGTTCATAGTCTATTTGTAAATAATTTGAGTCCTTAGTACCAATAAAAAAATATAGAATGAAAAAAAAACATACATCCGCGTCTCGAACCCGTTCGTTGTCCACCTACTTCCCCTGCCCTCTCCTTCACATGTATCGTCGTCGCCGCGGCGGCAATTAGTTGCGGTGGTGTACACGCAGCTCTTGGCTAAATAATAAAACAAAAAAAACACATATCAAGGGCCCGAACGATGGATAATCCATCGTTCGGGCCCTTTTGTGCCGTTACAGGGTGCTGTGGTCTGCTGCTGCCATTTCCATGGTGGTTGTTTGTGTCGAGGTGATGGTGATGGTGGTGATGGTGGTGGCAGATGCGTCCTGGAATCTGTTTGCTGCCGCCTGTCTGGTGTGTTGGTAGTGATGTGGCGATTGGAGTGGTGTCGGGAGTTGTCACGGCTGCTATGGTCGACCCGTTTGTACGACCCGTAGGTGTAGTAGCTGATCTGTAAACAGTCATAAGTAAAATTTAAAAACACAATAGTTTATAAAAACATACCTAAAGCCCGAACAATGACAAACCATTGTTCGGGCTCCTTCATCCACGTTGCCGCCCGTCTGTGGTTTGCTGGAATGGGCCAGCCGTTGTGATGGATAGGAAGAGGACTCCGGAAGAGGCAGCATATCTTGTGTCGAGCTGAGCCCACCCTCAATAAAATCACATGATATCATGATGATGTTGACTTCTCACTGGCAACTCGTCACACTTGTTCGCTTTTTACTTGTACCGTTTCCTTCGTCCATCTCCTAGTACCGCCAAGGGCTAGCACATTTTAGAGGCAAGTTTTTTTTTTTTCAATTATGTTTTGAACTTTTCTCATTTCTATTTACAGAAGCTATACCTACGAATAGTACAAAAACGCCAAGCTACGACACTCACCACTACACCAGTTGCCATGTCACCACCAACATACTGAGGGGCGGCAGTGAACGGATACCAGGACAGGGGACTCGAGACGCATCCGTGGTGCGTTCTTTTTTTTTGTTTTTTTGTTTTGCTAATTCTTATTACATTTATAGTTACAGAAGCTATACCTACGATTAGTACGAAAACGCCAAGCTACGACGACACTCGTCGCTACCGTGACACTGGTTGCCACGTCACCACCACCAACATATTGAGGGGCGGCAGTGAATGGATAATAGGACAAGGGACTCGAGACGCATCTGCGTCTCGAGTCCCTGGTGCGTTCTTTTTGCTAACTAATGATACTTACTGGCCCAAACAACGCATCTGGCGTCGTTTGGGCCATAATAGGTAAGTTTTTCTTTTCTTCGTTTTTTTTGCTAATTCTTATTACATTTATAGTTACAGAAGCTATACCTACGATTAGTACGAAAACGCCAAGCTACGACAACACTCGTCGCTACCGTGACACCGGTTGCCACGTCACCACCACCAACATATTGAGGGGCGGCAGTGAACGGATAATAGGACAAGGGACTCGAGACGCATCTGCGTCTCGAGTCCCTGGTGCGTTCTTTTTGCTAACTCATGATACTTACTGGCCCAAACAACGCATCTGGCGTCGTTTGGGCCATAATAGGTAAGTTTTTCTTCATTTTTTTTGACTAACTAATTAATTATTTAGGCTTTAATTTTCCAGCTACAGGTTAGGGCTATGGGTTAGTTAGGAAAGGGATATCAGCAACGACAAAACGGGCCCAAATGACGCCAGACGCGTCGTTTGGGCCCTAGGTGAGTAAAAAAATTTCCCCGTTTTTTGACTAACTAATAATATATTTATTTAGGTTTGAATTTGCAAGCTATGGGAAAGGGATGCCGGCGATGACAAAACGGGCCCAAACGACGCGTCTGGCGTCGTTTGGGCCTTAAGGTGGTTTTTATTTTCTATGTTTTTTTGACTAACGAATAATATATTTATGAGCTATGGGAAGGGGATGCCGGCAATGACAAAACGGGCCCAAACGATGCCAGACGCGTTGTTTGGGCTTTCGGTGATTATTATTTTTCCATATTTTTTTGACTAACTAATAATATATTTGTTTAGGTTTGAATTTACGAGCTATGGGTTGAGTATGGGAAAGAGATGCCGGCGATGACGGAATGGGCCCAAACGACGTGTCTGGCGTTGTTTGGGCCGTAGTTTAGCCCTACTCTACTCTACCATACTGTCATTATGTAAATTATATACATATCTTAATTGTTTTTTTCCCCCTAAATTTGACTGGCAAGTTGATAGAATTACTAGTAAAGATGGCTACAGGCTTCTGTATATTTCTTGGTAGTACTGAACCATTTTTGTAGGATATGAAAAGACTATAAGCAGACTATAGTAGACTACATTCCTACAGTAGACTACAATAATGCTGTACAGTACATATACCTTCTCTACAGACACTACAGGCACTACAGGCACTACTGTAGTCTTCTGCCAGTGCAGTCTTCTGCAGTCTGCCAAAGAAGTCCCAAGGTTTGCTGATGAAATTATAACATCACAGGAAGACTGTTCACTAGAGAGATTGTAGTACAAGGTCATTCTGTATACTACAATAACTACATAATAAGTTCATATGCTGCCAGGATGATATGTCGAGCATCAGCACCTGATGACCCCAACTCAATTCTTTCAACTGGTGGTAAAACATTATTACATTGCAGGAAGACTGTTAACATAGTACAAAGTCATTCCATGTACTACAATAACTACATAATGAGTTCATATGCTGCCAGGATTGTATGTCAAGCATCAGCACCTGATGCCCCAACTCAATTCTTTCAACTGGTGGTAAAACATTATTACATTGCGGGAAGACCGTTAACTGGAGACCAGCTAGAGACAAAGCAGTATATATCTATTTCCTGTAATCCAATAGCTACATAACAAGCTCATACTCTACCAGTAATTGGGCTGAGCATCAGCGGTTGACCACTGAATATAATTCTTTCACCTGATTGTAAGTGTTTATAATCTCATATCTTGTGGTAGCGGAGTGTTAATCGATGATCGCATCTATCCGGTTATACCTGGCCCCTGCCGATTCCCTGATGACTAGTACTCCTGTTCTATTTCATGATTCAAGAACCTATTGTAACAGCGGCATTCTGTTCAATGAAAACGAGTGGATGTGGGCAGACTCAGCATACGCACTGGACAGCTGGTGTATCACACCTTTCAAGAGACCCCATGCAGCATTACCTGAAAACAAAACCTTTAATTACCATCTTTCCCGCGTGTGTTAACTTTTCATTTCTGAGTCCTCCGGAACTCTTCTGAGCATTTTTGAATAGGTCCGCGTCAAGTCTGAACATGCGATGGGATATCTCAAAGGTCGCTTTAGCTCCCTCCGTGGGCTTCGTCAGCAAATTGGTGATTCTAAAGATCACTTGCGTGCCTTGGCATGGGTGAAAACCTGTATCGTCATCCACACACTTATCAGTTTCGTTGAAGAGGGAGACGAAGATTGTGAATTCATGGATGACTTGGTGCGAGAAGGAACAGATGGACTTGGTGATGTTAGTATAGAATGAGCAAACATAGACCAATCTGACACACGGCGAGAGATGCAGGGTCAGAGGAAGCGTGCAGAGCTCAAGACGGTATTATTTGAGAGCCTATATACATGACATGTGATTGTGAATTGGTATATACGTAGCTACAAAAAATTATATGTCTCTGGCCAGTTTCTCATAGTATCTGCCAGTGCTCCAACATCTGAAGCCTCACCACTGGGGACATCATGACGGTAGAGGCCTGAGCCCTCAGAGGTCATAAAGGAGTTGTCGTTATGGTAGGACAGACTTGACGAGGCGCGACTCGCGCGAGACGGGGCATGGGATGAGGAGGCATGGGATGAGGAGGCATGGGCAGAGTTATCCCGGGATTCCCGGGTCAGTTCTGCTAGTCTTATCTGAAGACGGAGAATCTCGATTTGTTTGTCTTCTTTAGTCGCAGCAGTGTTCGCAAAGACCGGAGTTGAAGAACCTGCCGGTGTCTGAGGGGTGGACCCCAGGCCACTGCTGGCAGAGCCATATCGGAGATCATACTTATGCCTTTTGAGGCAAATTGATGCCATTTTCTCGTCGTGTTCCATCTTCCACTTTAAATTAAGACGGCAGCTCTCCTCTTGGCGACTATCGTTAAACCGATCAACAGCTGTTTTCTTCATCAGGATTGGCTTTCCATGTCGGGTTTCCGAGCCCCTTTTTCGGATTGGATGGGTTGAAGCTACATGCCGGGCTTGGGTGGGTGGGGGAGGAGAGAGGGGTGGAGGAGAGGGAGAAGGGGCAGGGGAGAGCAAAACAGCAGGTAGTTTAGTTGACACACGATTCGGTGGTGGGGTCATCTCCCACTGAGGATGTATTAGTAGAGTTTTCCATTTATAAAAGAAAATACCTTACCGGTATTGCATCCTGATCTCCTTCATCAACTGGTGACCCTCCCCTTGAATCCCACCCATTTGCATCCTGCTCGTTTCCACCCTCTCCCCCATCTATATCATCCTCAATGTCTTCACCTTCATCAGCAGCAGCCAAAAAGAGAGCAGCGGCATCTGAAGCGTGCATCGTCCCCGGTTCCAATGATTGTACACCGAGGGGATTGTAGTTCGGCAGTTCACGCCAGTATGCATGGAGATCATCCCACCACGGCCACTCACTGCGGATGCCAGCTGCATGACAACTCTTAGTTTAATTCGTGTATGTAATAGTAAATTCAAAAGTACCGATGATGTTTGCAATCGCGCTTCCTCTCGTGATTGTGCTGGGATCAAGTCCGGCACCAGTGTTTCCGAGTGTCTTTAGATGACCCACATACTCGGATTTGAGGCTTGAAGAACTTGTCAGGTGGCATATATATACAGATAATAAATTATCATACCGTCGGAGGCGAGTTTCTACTGCTAAACCATACCTGCCAGGGTTTTGGAGGTAGAGCGCGCTTTGACCAGGCTCAACAGCAAAGATATGTTTTGCGAGAACACCATACTGCTGAGCTTTGCCGTCCTTTGCCATAAGTTTTGCGCGGCCTTCTTTGGTTGCATCTGCTGTCGAATCAGAAAACAGTCTTAAACGGAAAGCAACGTGGTCGCCGAGGTATGCAATGAGGGCGAATGTCCAGTCAGGATTTTTCACCCACTGAATGTCGGGGGCACGTTTAGCTCTGGGAGCATCAACGTCGACGTCCTCCTTTGGTTTTGCGCGACTTTTTCGTGGCATGACGGATGTGGGAGTCAGAAAGAAAACACTCACGCCCCCAAGGAACGCTGTTACTACTTATATATTAAAATATAAATTACTAAACTATTAACATAATCAGTGAGTTGTGGCACTAAGTTGAGGTCGCGAAGTTGGGGCAAAATCGAAATCGACCTCATGAGGTCGATTTCAAAAGCTCAACTTCGCGACCTCAACTTCAACCTCAACTTCCTAATTGGGAAGTTGAAAACTTGAAGTTGAGGCCTTAAGTAACCGGAGTTGAGGGTCGAGTTGAAGGTCAAGTGGGGCTGCTTTGAATGACCCTATTAACTGGAATCCCATTTCCAAAATGCAACTTGACCACTTCCAAGTCACTACTACCTCTTCTCTTTGCATTCCCTGCTGCCTGAAAATTCAACGATGCAATTCGCCTCATTTCTCATTGCTGGCGCAACGCTCACATTTTTCCACACCTATTATGCCAGTGCATATGCTATGCCCGTCAAGATGTCACTGAGTTCGGACAGTGCGGGACACCTTATTCAAGTTGAAGCCACATATTTAGGTTCAGGTTCAGGTTGTACCGAAAAATCGTGCGCTGCTGAATGTAAAAAACAACACTTCAAAAATCACTATTGCTCGCCCTTGTATGTTCGGATGCCTTCATAAAAATTCAACCTGACACTGACATGTAAACCACAGATACTGTTCTTGCGGGTAAGCTACTATCCACCTTTCTAACATCCGACTGACGGTCTCAGGCTCAACCATTGAAGACCGTGGTCCGTGAGGCCTAGGTGCCAATAGTATATACATCACCAAAAGAGACGGGCGCATATATGAGAATGCATTGCCTTGCAGGAAAAACGAAGATGGTTTGACAATCTGGTACCTTGTAGTAGCCGAAATGTATTCCGAATCGAGTAGTAATTGTAGCAATCCTGTACTAGTATTTGAATCCAGATCCGGCATCAGGATTGTATAGGCAAACTTGAAGAGGTCCCAGGATTATTTGCAGTAACCATGTAAGATTTCATATTTCTGGTGGACAGATTGTATGCTACTCGAAAGTCTTGTATGCAAGATTTTTATTCTAAGTGAATGAAAGGTACGCGCGTGACCGTAGAATTCGGTCTATGCGGAGATTGAGGATTGTGACATGGCATTCCTTTCTCTCTTTGCCACTGCCACCTTCCTCAATCGG
>Ga0193702_1000627_pt1 | contig 10111 bp, 8 predicted proteins | sample U3a1metaG_FD_143060 | JGI IMG/M metagenome (GOLD analysis project Ga0193702, IMG submission 143060) | Soil microbial communities from a riparian zone of the East river system, Colorado, United States - U3a1 | ecosystem: Environmental > Terrestrial > Soil > Riparian zone | place: USA: East River... | reverse complement strand
AGCTTATCTCATCATTCCTTTTATTATTTATGGCGCCACTTTTATTTATTATTTCCGTTAACTCCGTATCTGTACTTATAAACTCTCACCCTAGCAGGGACTCTGTAAGACCCAAGCCGCCTGAATTTCTGACAAAAAAAGTGTGAATGCAGAAAATCTGCCAAAAAGTGTCATGTTGTAAATTCCTACCATTTGAGTAAAAATAATTTCCACCAATTAACGTCAAAATTTATGGAGGAAACTGTAATAAAAAATTATGACATAAAACATCATAATGCTGGAGGAATTTTATGACTCTTAACGTCAATATTTAAGGAGGATTCCGTAATAACAAATTATGACATTTAATTACAGAATTACAGGACGAAATGAAGGAGAAATTTTAAGGCCTCAATCTGCATTATTTGCCATGCTATCGCTCCGATCAATTAGAAACCACTTTCCTCTGTCCTTTATTCTTCCAACGACACACTGTATTGTTTCCAAATCAACAACCTCATCAACACCGAATTCCTCGTAGTAATATATGCCATCCATCAATTTTGCTTTGACTTCCCGAATCACTGCTACGATGACTGTTGTTGGCTCAGTTAAGTGTAATTTTGGGGCCGTCGGTAACTCTAGAACGAGAATACGGCCGAGTTGGCCAAAGAAATTTCGCTCCTCAAAGTCCGGTGTTCTCCTCAAGCGGCGAGCATTTCGATCTACAAACTGAGTATACTGGAGAAGAGAATGCTCAAACATAGCAAATATGAAAGGAGAGAGAGTACTCAACTCGTACAAAAGATGCATCTCGGCTATCTTCAGTCCTTTTCACAAAATGATGGCCAATCATACGATCACCTCCTTCAAGACCATAGACTCTCCCATACTGAGTAATTGGCTGATCCAATTTGACAATCGATTGAACATCCTTCTTCTGGACATTGAATCGTGTTGCTAAACAAGCCCAAACTTTGTTTCGTATTGGTGGAGGTAAGATTTCGCATCGTCGAGGGGTAGCAAGCAAGAAGAGTGGATCTATTGAAAATAATATTAATGGTAGATGAGCATCTATCGCAGAGATCATCAACTAAAACTTACAAGAATCATGTATAAAACCACTGTTTTCCTTCTTGTCCGGATCAAGGCATAGCGCTTCATAAAGATCATATGATAGTCGTATTTGATCGAGCTCCGCAGTGGCAGTGACAAATGAATTGATAGACGCAAATGGGCGGCGTCTACTTTTGATTGCTTGAAGTAAAACATTACAGTGACGTTCCATGGGATAAGCCCAGTAGGTCCAAACAGGTCCGGCTACCTTGATACCCCATGCAATATGTAGGAGGGCATGAATAGTTAAAGGACATGCAGAAAGCCGAGCGGGATTGTTTTCGTAGTACAACCTACATAGATTAATATTTGAATGGAAGTTATAAGACGAACAAGAAGTGCTCACTTTTCATACTCCTCTACCCACCGACGGAAACCCTTGTCGATCTGGTTCAACACCGCGTCTGAAATTTCAAATAATAAACAAAGTTTGAGAACTTCGACAAGCCGCATGAAGTGCTTATAATATTGAGGCATTTTGAACCTTCCGCGTAGCACGACTGGAGCGATAAAGAGTGTCCAATTGGAACACATCTCGGCACTCATTTGGGATCGCTTTGTTTCGATGTTGGGTACCGCAGCCCCAAAAGCCGCTGGAATTGTTGCACCACATGCTGCAGTAATAGTTCCAATTTCATTCCAGACATGTGGCTCGATAATGTAGCCTTTGCCTTCATGATTCAAGTCCTTGAATGTGCCGGTCCAGAAATTAATGAGATTAGGAATCAAATTCTCCCAGATAAGATGCATGAAGTCGAATGGGAATGAGGAAGGGAAGGAAATCGAAGAAATTGAACTTAGAACCGGAATGCCCTTGATGCCATATTCTTTAGCGAGCCGCTCATGTGTGACATTGTTGGGTGCCATTTCGACTTCGGTTGCCTGTTCCAATAGCTTCTCATGTGTGCGGATAGGGAGATTAGATGGGTCATATTGACGAGGATCAGCTCCAGGGATCTTGTCTCGTCGTAAGGGAACATAATGGGTGCGAGACTCGAAGCGAACACCTTTAATATCACATATTCGACAGGGGCTGATACCATTCTGCCCTTTCATGCGCATGATCAGGGCGACAGCAGGAATATCACCAAATGCCAAAATGAGATAGGCATGGAGTAAAAATAGTGACTGGCTAATCGTATCGAAGGTCTTGACACCCAGCTCTAGTTGAATCAGTTCTTGAACAAGCGGCCAGCAAAACGAGTCCCAATCCCAAGGCTTTTTGGGGCCTGGGACCGTAGCGACGTGAATGCAGTATTTCTTTTGGAAACGTACTTCAGGAGGGAGATTGTAATTGAAAAGGATAACGGGCCAACAAGTCGCATCACGTCTCTTGAATGGAGCAAAACCATCCGTTGAAAGGCCAAGGGCAATGTCGCGTTCATCAGAAAAGTAAAAAAAATGATGGGCTCCATCAGTGGGGACAGTGGTGTTGAGCAAAGACTGGTAATGGGAGCCATCAAAAACGTCCTTGACAACTCCAGGCTCATGCACATGCTCTGCTCGATAGCGCATCTTCGTCGCATGTGCAGAGTTTGCCAACATGGCTTTTAACCGGGGTATGACAGGGAGGTAATCAAAATGTTTGCGCGGCTTTCCATCGGTGCTGTATCGTGCTTCCTTGCAGTTGGGACATTCGGTGAGGTCCTCATATGGTCCGACAAAGCAAACACAGCTGTTGATACAACAGTTGTATCGCACAGGCCCAAATCCAGCAAGGGATCGAACCCGCTTCTTGGTCATTTTAAGGGTATCATGACTGGCATTTGGGAAAACCTTAGCGAGTCGGCTGAAGGTACGATCAGATAGGTGGTCTTCCACTTTGAGTGTATAGGTGCGAAGTAGGCCAAGGTCCGATTCTCCCAGAGATTTTTCACCTGAAATGTGGTTGTTAGCTGGGTAGGGAGGTTCAGATGATGAGGACAAACCCATCACAAATGCGGCTTCTCGCTCAAAGTCCTCACCAAGCAGATCCCAAGCGGAAAGTCCTGGCTTTTCAAAACCTCCCTCGTCCTCGTCACTGTCCTCAGCCTCATCCTCGACCTCGTCTTCACCCTCATATTCATCTCCATCTTCACCTCCTCGTCCATCTCCATCTCCATCTCCATCTCCATCTCCATCTCCATCTTCATCTTCAGAACTCATATCATTATCTCCGTCTTTGTCGTCGTTGTCATCTTCGGCATTACCATTGAAATGATTGTCTCGTCGACTATTTCCCCACCGCCGGTCCATCACACTGGCATGCCGGGTTCTCCCTGAGACCTCTGTCAACTGACTTGTACCTACCACTTCAGCGGGGAGAGGATCCATTGGGTCCGTGTCTATTTGGAAAGTAGCGGCAGTCTCATGCCATTCATTCTCCTCTGGTTCAGTTGTCTTAAGCGCTTTGCGGCTGCCATCCTGGTCATGATTGGAAGAAGCCCGCTTCTTGGACCCTCTCGACTGGTTCTGGTGAGGGATGGACTCCTGTTGTTGTCTCCCAGATGATTTGGTCCCCAGCACTCTGCCTCGAAGCGAAGACTTTCCACGGCCGTTGAGGTGATTTATTTTTGTAGAATATGTGACCTGTTTCCCACAACCGCATGTGCAAGGAATTCGAGGAGCCATCGTAAGGGACAGGCTTGAAAAGCTGAAGGAATAGCTCAATATTTATGGATTTTAATTTAAACAAAGCACACGGAATGACTCACCAGAACACTTTGGGGGTTGGCTCTGCAAGAACAGCCCAGAAACATGCATCGCCTCAGAACGGAGCATCTTCAAAGCTGGAAGCAACGGCGTTCTCAGCCTCCGCCGGCAGGACAGGGCTGGTACATGTATAGAGGAAAGGCAGGCATCCAGCTGATTTAATCGCGCAATCGAAATCCGGGTGTAGTGACGAATGCTGAGAGACAGAGCCTCAAAGAGTACAACTAAAAAACCCTGGTAAGCACAAAAAGATAGATCACAAATATAAAAAAAGACATACGCATCAAGATAAGGAGTGTTGAAGCCTCCATTGGCAGAACAGGTCATCTAGTTGGTACAAGTCGAAATAAAATCTCAGACGGCACAGTACAGGGGAAGTCGGGTCATTCTTGTAGTCTTGATCCCAGAAAAAATCAGATCGATGATGCAAAGTCTAGTCGATCGTTGACTGGACAGACGCAAAGTCCAAGTCCAGTCAGTGGCTGACCGACGCAAAGTCTAGGCCAGGAGTTATGACTGACGCAAAGTCTAAGTCTTAACTTGAGGAAGAAGCTGGGGAAGATGGCGACAAGGAAAGCTCGATGCTGCGGGGGAAATAATGGAGTCAGGAGAGAAGTGATAACAAAAAGAAGACACATACTGTGGTTGATGAGTGGATCAAAGTAGAAAGCAGGTAGGTCAGGATCAGTGTAAATGTAGACGTTCTTGGGATAATGGTAAGGGGAGATGCGGTCAAAGTAGAAAGCAGGTGGGTGCAAATATAAACGTTCTTGGGATAATGGTAAGGGGAGATACGGTCAAAGTAGAAAGCAGGTAAGTGCAAATGTAGATGTTCTTGGGATAATGATAAGGGGAGATGCGGTCAGAGTAGTAGTGCGGGTGTAGGCGTTCTTGGGATAGTGGTGGGGCGAGATGCGGTCAAAGTAGAAAGCAGCTGGTAGGTGCAAATGTAGACATTCTTGAGATAATGGTAAGGCGAGATGCGGTCAAAGTAGAAAGCAGGTAGGTGCAAATGTAGACGTTAGACGTTCTTGAGATAATGGTAAGGCGAGATGCGGTCAAAAGTAGCTGGGGTGGGAGATGGCGACAAGGAAGAGCGCGGGAGCAAGTAAAGCAGGTAGGTGCAAATGTAGAAGCTCTTGGGATAATTGTAAGGCGAGATGTGGTTAAAACGTAGCTGGGGTGGGAGATGGCGACAAGGAAGAGCTCGACGCTGAGTTGGGGAGAAAGGAAGGAGTCAGAAGAGAAGTGGTAAAAAAAATGGTACCGGTCACATACTGGGGTTGATGCAACGTTGATGAGCGGTTCAAAGGAGAAAGCAGGTAGGTCAGGATCAGTGCAGATGTAGACGTTCTTGGGATAGTAATAAGGCGAGATGCGGTCAAGGTAAAAGTAGAAAGCAGGGAGGAAGTCGAGTTGTTCTTGAATCCCAAAAAAATTGGATCGATGACGCGAAGTCTAATCGATCAACGACTGGACAGACGCAAAGTCCAAGTCCAGTCAGTGTCTGACCGACGCAAAGTCTATGTCAGGAGTCATGACTGACGCAAAGTCAAAGCCACGACTGGGAAGTAGCTGGGGTGGGGTGAGGTCCAAGGTAGCGGGAATGATATCGATGGACTTAGCAGAAATAAAGAGAAGTGATGTTTACATAATCAACATTATCTAATCGCACTTTTTTTTTCTCCAACTCACTTCTCCCTCCAATCTTATCTCCCTCCGCTCGATATCTTTCTCTGGTGAGCTCTCGTTTTCTAGTGAGCATGGGCTGGCTCAAGTTCGACTTCGCGTCGCTTGAGTTATGGACTTGACTTTGCGTCGTCCAGGGTTTGACTTTGCGTCGACCCCATCCGTCCTCATCACTTAGGTGTCCTTCATTGCCTTCGCATTTCGTTCAGTAAGTTTTTCTATCTTTTTTTACGCGTGTCTGATTTGAAGTCTGCTTGCCAGCTTACATTTTTTCAACCAAGGCTTTGTCCCCTCTAGATCTCCCTCCACTCAACTACCTTTTTTTGGTAAGTGCTTCTTTCTCTGGTGAGTATGGACGGCTCAAGCTAGACTTTGCGTCGCTTGAGTTATGGACTTGACTTTGCGTCGTCCAGGGTTTGACTTTGCGTCGACCCCAGGGTTTTGACTTTGCGTCGACCCTATCCATCCTCATCACTTAGGTGTCCTTCATTGCTTTAACCATTGTTTTGTCTCAGATCGATGTCGTCCTCATTCCAAGAATCTATCCTCCTAATTGACCGAAATCCCGATAGTAAGTTATCAATTTTTTATTCTTTACGCTTTTGCTGATCTACCATAGTACCTCTTGGTCCATTTGATGGAAGGGTCGCCGCAATTCTCACAGACTTCGTCTGTACAACTCCTAACCAAGATCGAGTTTATCTCCCACCCATGCAAAAAAGAGAGGTACACCTCCGCGCTGATTTTCGTTATGGTCCGGACGACGCTACCCTTTGGCCGCAGCCCTGGGTCCCTGAGTATCCTCACCTTGGCGCCATTCCAAAGAAGCCCGATGATTGCAACAATCCTCTTTCCATCATGTGGTGGGACCCAACCCGCAAGGAGTTCAATTCTTATGACGGGGGTCTTGTTGATGGAATCGGCGAGTTGTTGAAGTCGAAGTTCCTGGAGTTTGAGACAATGAGGAAGAATTTGGAGGATAGAGTTGAAGACTACAAGAAGACTACCGCGAAACCGAATTATTATCTTCTGATGATGGTAAAAGCAATGCAAGATGCCTGTGTCCGTCTCGGTTCGTTGAAGACTACGTTTTCTGAGATGAGGTTTGGCGTCACCGAATTTCAACGTTATTATCTCGAAGTTTGCGGCGTACTTGACTATCTCGAGCTGTATAAACCGCGTATGGATGGGCAAAGACCAGCAGCAACCACTGTCGCACACTGTGTAGGAGCTTTTACGACCATCGCACGTACAGCCCAGGACTTTCATAGTGCCGGTTTGCCCATTTGGTTTATCCGACCTCAAAAATCTTGGGATTCCCCCATTTCATGCAATATTTTAGAAGTTGTGTCTCCTCTCAACCCTGCCAGCTCCTTGTGTGTTTCAGAACACGATCCACCTTTCTCTCCGATATTTCGTGGTTTTGCGACTGCTCACGAGAAGCAAGGCGCTATTCATAGCTATTCACGAGGATGGCTAGTATTTAAAGACCCATTTCAAGGTGAACCTTTGAAAGGTAATTCAATCTACTTCGGTGCTATATGTTTTCTTACCCTTCCGACAGGCTCCAGGCCTTTGGCCATTCAATCTCTTGGACCTGAAAAGGATTCTCCTGAACATTCACAACCCATGCGACAAGGATCATCTTGTGAGTCCCATTTATTATCACATAGTATATTTTCTTATTGTCGACTTTCTAAGCCTCAAAGCCTCAAAAAACCCAAACCGGTGATCGTGACAAATTTCTTCCATTGGAAAGCCGTTTTGCACCGTTCTCAATTCCAGCCTGGCATGCTGCACTTCAGGCCGTCGACAGATCACCATCTAATCTCATCGAAACATTCAAATCGTCAACACACTCTGGCCATTACACCTTTCCTGACCCAGGTCTTTTCGTAACCCCGACCGCTGATGAGAAGAAGTCCCAGTATATACAATCATGGTTGCAAGCTCGCGATGCTTGGCTCATGCGCCTTCAGACAGAGCCTTCTCTCGCCATGTCAAGTCAACACTGGCGTACCTTCCTTTCCATGGATCTCAGTGTTCCAGTTCAGGGCTCAACCAAAGCAGCAAAGCGCCGTCAAGATGTTTTGGACATGTTAATGCCAAAATCATCTATCTACCCCGAGGTACAAACACGAAGCGTTACAAATCAGCTGCTTGTCTGGCAGGGCAAGGAATACCCTTCGGGAGTGCTCCCTCCTGAGGATGTTGTGCGAGAAATCTTATGGGAATTGTATGAATTAAATTTCATTCATGAGTTCCAGTCGCTGGACCGTCGCGCTTGTGCTGATTTGGACTCATCGAATGTCGCGCAGTTAGTCGAACGGCAAATGAAGGTTTCGAGATGCTTCCCTATCAACTCATTTAGACACGTCACGATCCCGTCGGAAAACCGTGGATTGGCTGCTGATGACTTGAGTGAACGCTTCCGGTTTGTTGTTGAGCTACTTCACGTCATGAAGTCTTGGAGAGGAGACAAACCCGCAATTTTTAGTATCTCAATGGACAATCTCCACGACTCCACTCGTCAGACACGAATACTAATTGAGAAAACTATCGCGAAATATTACTGTCAGCAATTCTTCAACCATTTTGGACGTGCAGCTCAGATCCCCCACCGCCTCTTCGCAATCAATTAATCGTCGTTTTCTTGTATTTCTTGGTCTTTTTAGCAATGAAAAGATTTTTATTCAACCTACCTGCTCTCTACTTTGACTCCCTCATCAGTTCTAGCATGTGGCGGGCTACTTCCTCAATTTGACTTAGACTTCGCACGTCAGTCATATATACATATATATGTAACTCCTGACTTAGACTTTGCGTCGGTCAGCCACCGACTGGACTTGGACTTTGCGTCTGTCCAGTTGTTGATCGACTAGACTTTGCGTCATCGATCCGATTTTTTTGGGTTTCAAGACTACAAGAACAACTTTTTTTTCTGCTTTCTACTTAAGCTTCTACTTTGACCACATCTCGCCTTACCATTATCTGAAGACTGTCTACATTTGCAATGATCCTGACTACTTTGAACAAAGTTGTTTATACCCATGTCGGTGATTTAGTAAGTTTTGTATATCTTTCTTTCTGATCCTTCTACTCAGTGTTGGCCTATATCCTAATTTTTACAGATATCTTAACCGGCCGCTTCTTCATATCACAAATCTTTATGCGAATGTCCGTTTTCTGCTTTAAAGCATTAATTTCGTAAGTGAATATTCTCACATGGACACTTACTTTACCCTTCTTGCAGGTTATGATATCCAAATTTTCGTCCTCTGATAGTCTTCGTTTATGACCCTTGGTGCTGCAAGTTGGGTTTGTTGCATCGTCTTTATTCGTAATATCCTTCAAATCCCCACTTGCATTGCTGATCGGGTCCGTTTGAATTGCTTGCTTTTTTTTCTTTGGCTCAATGACTACCCAATTTTTTTTAGCCCTTTATACAATCTTAATATGTTAATCTTACCATTTGACCATTCTTGATCAGGATCTGACTCGATAACTGATGTGTTACCATTGAATTCGGACTCGGTAACTGGTGTGTCAACATCGGATTCAGACTCGGTAACCGATGTATTACCATTGGATTCAGACTCGGTAACCGATGTGTCACCATCGGAATCTACTTTCCATGTATGTTAGTTCCCGCTCTGTAAACCATCAGATATTAACTCACCTTTATTATCAGATGTTGGCGCATTATAAATGCATATGTCGATACCCATGGTTCGCTTGCATAATTCAGGCAAGTTTTCATGTGGAACTCCATTCCAGTTCCAATGCGCAAGCTGATTCTCACAGTCGCACCATTGAGGTTGTGTATCAAATGAAGATGTAACGTCGCAGTTGTCTGAAGGTTCTGGACTGGCGAGGTGGCTATTTGACATTTCGTGAGGTTGAATGGGATGGTTCGTCACCAATTATTCATATACTTATACACTTGACGGAACTCTTCCTTTCTGGTCAGGCTGTTCTGGCTGTTGCGCTGGCACTGCCTGCTGTGGCTGTAATACGCCGCTGTATTGCTGTGCTAGCAGGATCCGACGCCTCTTTTCGACAGAGCGAATTCTTGTAAAGTGAGCAGTTTGGCATTTAGTGTCTTTTTCTTTTGATTACCGATATATTTCTCCGAGTTTGTACTTTGACTTTACGTTAGGGCACAGGTAGGTCCTTTCGTATTTAAGCTCCATGATTTTCACCACTCAAAATCACTTCAGTTCTTTCAGCAGAATAACATGGCGGTCATCAAAAAGACATCTTCCACCTCTTCCACCGCGAGCTCAGCAAAAACCCGACCCAACGGAACCGCCGCCGCTGCGAAAATCTCAAAGTCAGCAAAGGAGAATGCTACTACTGCGACTCAGGCAACAACGCGCGCCCCCCCAGCTATGAAGAAAACGATTCCTGGCAACGGACCGGCTGCAAAACCTCTACAAGCACGCACTCCATCATCACAAGGTGTCAAGGATACGGACATTGCTGCCTTGCTTGCGAAGGTTGCAGCGCAGGAAGGTTTGTCAAAGTAATTTTTGTTAGCATTATATGTTGAGCTGACTTTGCTTAGCGGAGATTGACAAGCTGAAGAAAAGTCAGGCTGCGAAGCCTGTAGAGAAGAAATTAAAAGAGATCAAGC
>Ga0193702_1000626_pt1 | contig 10122 bp, 11 predicted proteins | sample U3a1metaG_FD_143060 | JGI IMG/M metagenome (GOLD analysis project Ga0193702, IMG submission 143060) | Soil microbial communities from a riparian zone of the East river system, Colorado, United States - U3a1 | ecosystem: Environmental > Terrestrial > Soil > Riparian zone | place: USA: East River... | reverse complement strand
CGACCCCACCCTTTTCAAAAAGTCTCCCTTTCTAATAGGTGCGGCCTGGCCCTCTAATACAGGATGAAACCTACATTGATTGAAGAGTTTGAAGTATTTTCATATGTTGATGCTGCATTGTCTCTTTGAAAGAGTTGACAGAGGAGGTAATACTTGAGGTAAGGTTAGCTTGTTAGACTTGTTTTTCTCAGGGATCATTGAGTTTCTATAGATGTAACAGAGCTGAACACTGACCCATCTGGTCAAACAGTAGGAGGACAACTCATTGTTGATTCTACCCACATTGTTGATTCTACCCACTCTTATGCTGACCTTGATGAACTGATTGTCAATCATGTACAAGCTATGGCAAGACGAGTTGAAGAACTCATGGCTCACAAAAAACATAGATGTGACAGAGCTGAACACTGACCCATCTGGTCAAACGGTTGGAGGACAACTCGTTGTTGATTCTACACACTCTTATGCTCACCTTGATGAACTGATTGTCAATCATGTACAAGCTATGGCAAGACGAGTTGAAGAACTCATGGCTCACGAAAAATATAGATGTAACAGAGTCTAATAGCCATCCCAGGTTATGGAGCCCTCACCACAACGAGTTTTACTGGTAGTGATATTCAAGACTTTGGTAGAGAAATTGACAGGACCTTTGACAGAGAGCTGCTTGTCTTTAGCACAGTTGATCAAGCTAATACTGGTAATCTGCTTTACAATTTCATTAGAAGATCGAAAATCAATGAGAAGCTTGCGCACCTTCAACTCATAGCGATCCTAGATCTTGGAACCCCCACCACAAGGAGTTTTACCGTTAGTGATTTTCAGGAATTTCGTGGGGCCTGACATTAAATTGAAAATTAACTAGGAGAGGGGGAGGGATAGGAGGAGGAGGAGGAGGAGGAGGAGGAGGAGGATAGGAGGAAGGAGGAGCAGGAGCAGAAGAAGGAGGAGCAGGAGCAGAAGAAGGAGGAGCAGGAGCAGGAGCAGGAGCAGGAGGGGGTGGGGGAGAAGGCGGTGGAGGAGGATGAGGACGATCATCAAAGTCTTGTTACCACTTCGACGTAGATGGAAAATGCACTGCAAATCTCTCAGCTGCCTTTCTATGGAATGTATTCCAGAGTTTCTGCTGCTTTATCGCATATGACTTGTGTCCTGGGCTCAACTTGCTATCTTCGGTTTTCTCTCTTTCTCTCCATACTTCCACCTGCTTTTTAAACCACAGGATGGTCCAATACATTTCGTGCTTCACCAACATTTCCTCTTCAACCCATCGATCGACCCTTGCCTTTGCTCGAAGCCAATTAACGCGATAAACTACATCAATAGATAAATGAGAAGAAACCAAATATGTAAATTCAACTCACACTCTTCCATCCATTCCCCTGTTAACGCATCTTCACTAGGTCCAATACGCCAAAACCATGCCAATCCATCACTCCCTTGTCCGAAACGTTTCGCCATCGTAATGTCCTTGATGACAACAAGGTCCTTCTGGTTCAGTTTCTGGTAAATCACCAAATCCTCAGTAGTCCCAATGCATTTAAGCGCCTGCCAGGCCCGTTGATAACCACAGGCATGGTAAAGAATTTGGCTCTGTGCATTCCGAACACTAGCCCAAGCTCTTGTGCTTTGCTTCGTCGAGGTACTTTGATTGACATCTTTCAGTAGTAATAGTGATTTGTTAGCCAACCCGATTCGAACACCTTCCAAAGCATCGTTTGCTTGGCCCTTTCGAAGCTCTCTCTCCACGGATATTAAATATTCCAGAGAAGGTTTCAGCTCGACTGAAATGATATTAGATGGGAGAGGGAGGACGACTGCCTCTGGAAGAATCGAAGGAGCCTCGGATTCGTCTTCCTCTTCATAAATAAATTCTTCCTCTAGAGAGCCCTGGACAGGCTCCTCAGGTTCCACAGACTCATCGACTGGGGTGTCTATGGTTTCATCCTCCAAAGCCTTAAGATCAGATTCCTCAAATGATGGAAGAAAAGAACTTGCGGTGCGAAGGAACTCTTTCACTTGTTTCCCTAGACTAGCCCTCATACGCGCCACAGTTAACTTTTGTTTATCAGTTGGCTTCGGTGGTAAGTGGCTGATTTCCAATCTAAGCCGGTACCTAGGATATCTTAACAGAAGATGGGATGCGAAATGATGAGAAGCACATACTGATCATTCTGCGCTTTAATTCCATCCGAAATCCAATGTACCGCATTTGCATTCTCGTTAGAATTGTCCTTCATATCTGTGAGCTTGAGAGTAATTTCGGCCAGGGTCGGAGACTTTTCATGGTCAACGTCGAAAATCCTCAACCTTTCACCCCTTTCCTCCATAGCCAAACCTTCAGCCAAAGCCCAGGATGTTACAGGAAGCTTTCTTTCAATACATGATTTGGTCAACTGCTCGAATGCAGGCTGGGTCGTATCAAAACCGTTTTGAGATCTTTTAAGCTTAGTCAGGAGAGTTGGAACTAAAAAAGACGTATGAGCATCTCAAATCATCACAGGCGACAAATACTGCCGATTCCAACTGTTTTTTTTCCAATTTGCATCCCTCATGTAATCATCCAGGGTTTCCTGCCTATGTGCATTGCTCATCGATCTCGCGGCGCCAGATACCTTGTTCATTCCGGACCACAAAGTCTCCATTATTTCCCCATCTATATGCCCCGCTCCTTTCATAAAATTTAAAGTCCATTTCGAAAAGCATGAATCCACGTGGTCTGCAAGGTGAAACTTTCCTATAGCCCCGAAGATTTTCATATCTAAATCATGGGACAAGTGTTGAGAAACGCCTTCGATTCTTTCATCGAAATGTATTAGGTATTGGCAGTTGACATCGTATATGAGAAGTCGTTCTCTGAGTCCAGAGGCGTTGTAATTTAATCCTCTGCAAACCGAATAGTCCACATTCACCTGCCTGCATCACCGCGACTATTGAATAATTTTCTTAAATGGCCATTGGAAATTCTCTTACCGTTCTCCCTTTTGCATATCGCATACCGAAGTAGGGACAAAACACCCATGTCTCGCACAACAGCACGCAATAACACCTGTTGCATCTAAGTTTCGTCTATTGTTGGAGCTGGCGGCGTTAACAGCTCTGTGGTTACGACAGGATGGCCTCTAGTTAAATGAGCCAAGGTAGAAAAGAAAGCGTAATACAAAAACAGACATACCAGACGGGGTTCCTTAGCGACAGACAAGTATTCTTTGTACTCCTTATCCTCCACCATAAATCCTTGTCCATCTGTCAACTTGATGTCTAGATCTGGTCGGCGCATCTTGATGTGATCCGCATGGAAATTGCCATCGACGGTAATTGTTCGACGAGTTACCCAACTTGGGAGATCAAGCCAGTCTGGAGGGAGGTTGATTCCAGGTTGTGGGCAAGAGGGGCAGAAGATAGTAAGACTCCCAGGAGGAGGGGGAGATGTGCTGTAGACCGCTCCGAAACGTTTCGAAACCTGCAGCTTTCGCATCTGTCTGCTGACCCTAATAAGTTCTTGGTATCTGTTCTATTATCAATTATCAATAAAAGTTGAGGATAGTTAATATTTAAATGCAAACTTACCGGTACTTCCTCAGGGAAAGCATTGTTGGTCACCCTTCTCAACTTCTGGAAAAAACTCTGAGCTGATGTTTTACATTCCATCGCGTCGATTCCATAGTACTCCAGAACATCCAGAGTAAAAGCGGTTTCTGGTCGATCGAAAGTTGCTGAAAACAGGCGGTGATCGAAAAGTTGGATGTGCTCAGAATTCGCACCCAGGCATTTGCAAAACCTCACGCAATGCTCAAATATCCCATTAACGTGGACGATCGTCATCTGCCTATCTCCTCCAAACATATTGTCGTCATCAGTGCAGCGACAACCTGAGCTCGAACTCCCTAGCACGAACACATATCCCATTTTGCAGAGAGAAACATTTTCGAACGACCCATCCTTCCACTCTTGAGGTCGATGGAAGGGGTGATGAGCGTGGCAGTTTACGAGGCACCCCTGGCACATCCAGTGCTGTCCATAACAATCTAAACATCGAAAACGTCCTTCTAAACTTCCACAAGTACTGCATGAAAGGTCGGTCGGGGGAATTTCAAGGTCGAGTATGTGGTTCATATATAACTTCTCGTAGCCCAAAAACTGGGTCAAGAAATCGTTTTGGCTCTTTAAATAGTAAGAATAGTCAGAATATGATCCTTTGCATAAAGAATACAACAAATACCAATGTCTTTTTCTTCCCAGAGGCATCAACGCCATCCATATTAAATAGGATATGCTCATCGTTCAAGGGGTCCAGCTTTGGGCGTTTGGTGGGAGATGATGAAGTTTGGTGAGGTTCGCTGGTCGATGGTCCATTTTTAGGTGCGCGTCGTGGTGTCTCAACCTCTTCAGTTTTAATGGTATCACGTCCTTTGCGATTGACGGTCTTCACAAGCTTGAGCTCCCGAAATTGGCTTTTCGCCTTGATTTTTTTTGGTTTGGAAGAGAGTGTCATACATCGTGGGAATTTCTGCTGGAATAAACAAACTATTCAAACTTATTCGCCGAGTCCCCATGTGGAAAAATGATCGGCTTTAAATTCAAGCGTTAAATTGCCGGTTTTCATTTAAACAAAAATAAATAGGTCAAGATGGGTATTTTATTAAATTAATTGTATTCCACGACCGCATCCCCCTGATGGATGTATTTCAAGATGAGACTTCGTATTTCGCGTCGGACAGAGGTCATGTTTGAGCTTCTCAGACCCCAGGCCACCAATCGATCTGCCACTGAAGGATACTCTGTCTGAAATTGAAATTTAGTTTTGGTCAGATAAATGAATCTATGTAAGTAACCTTAACGAGAGCCATGATCGAATCCGGGTTTAAAAAAAACATTTTTCCAAAATAAATGACAAAGCAGCCGCAATCCTTCGTATTTTCTTGTAGAGGGACCTGCTTAATATGATGAATAACGGCACAGTAAATAAATAAGCGAAATTGCCTGAGCGAGATTGGTGGAAATCCGACCCTCCATAAAGGTTGCGCCTTCAAAGTGTTTTAGAAGTATCGTCTGAAGCTGGTTTCCTTCTTTCGAAGGCGAGGAGGAACCCCGAAGAGAGTCCAAAATGTGAAATACCCTAAGATGTTCAGTAAGACCACCATTATATTTAGTAAGTTCCTCACGTTTTGCCCTGCATGAATTCCCCGGGCTTCTCTACGATTCCGAGTCTCCAATGATTCCTGAAAATAATACGATTAATCAAAATTTTATGTAGGAAAAATCGACTTCCTTACAATGCGAACATGGGAATTACAGCAAAATCATATTCCAATAAATTGTTTTTTTTTCTGAACCCGTCTCTATATCGATCTGGATCATCAGTCAACGTTTGCCAAAACGTCGTATCGAATAGCCTAATTTTCCGCGTCCCCCAGTTATTCCGTCGAGCGCAATCATTAAAACAATCCCTGCTTTTATTAGATTGATAGAAATCAGAAAGAAATTGGAACGAACAGAAGGCAGAGGGTCACATGTGTATCTGACAGCCAACTCTCGTCATTTTTCAGCCTCTCCAAATCCAATGGGTAAAAGTTCGGAAAATGGGCAGGCCTGAAATTGATGCACTTGACAATTAGATTTAGGCTATAAGTAATATCAGCAAAACAACAAAGTTATATTTTTAAATGACTTGCTTGGGAGCGCATCTCTGTTTCCAAAGAATGAGAGCTTCTTCTTTCCTGTGACAATTTAAAACATTTAATAAACGATAAGTAGGAAATAAAATAAACGTACTCCAAACTGTTCCATAGTATCTTCGAAATGAACGAGCGAAGAGCGCGTGTAAAAGCGTCATAATTTGACTGGGAATCTTTCACCATCAAGGTGGCCAAGATCCGGTGCACACATCCATTCTTTGAAGTTGAATACTTTAACATCCACGGAGGAATAGAAGTTAAAGTGAGGCCAAAATCTAGGATTGGAGCGACATCCTGCCCTTGGACCCACTTGCTATACTAAATGAGTGTTATTAGACGACAAGTTCAAAATTGGAAAAGAAGGTTTGTTTTAATACCTTAAAATGAGCTAGGGACCTTTCAACATCCACTTCCAGACTAATTCCGTTTGATATGTTGAAAGAAAGAAGATGACTTGCGAAGAAAATGTTTAATCGATCAATTTCTTCCCAATGAATGTACTCACCGACCCTGGTATTGATATAATTCACATGTAGCTCTGAATTCTTCAGATATTACGGTTAACAGTTTACCATTTATGCAGATATCCGTGAAGTCAAGCATTAGGGAGACCGACATGTTGAGGGTTATCTATGAGTTATTGAGACGTCATGTGTCGAATTCAAAATTTCAAAATCAGCACGTGACCATTTTTCCACGCACAGACCGCAAAATCAACAATGACCTTTAAAGGGCTTGCCCTATGAGAATTATAGGTCAGATGGCAGGTAAAAATTTACCATATGTTATTCAGCGACGACTGCATGAAATTAAAACTCCATGTTTTGGTCTGCAACATTTTTAATCTATAATTCATTCATAATTTAATCGCATTTTACCTGCCTATTGACGTTCAGGAATTTAGGTGGTAATTTACCTAGGTCACATATCAATTTTAATGCTGCTTTACAGGATAAGGTGGAGGTAGCGGATGATTCAGTTGAAGATGTGATAAAACTGTAAATTTATTTATTCCTGAAATCTCTCTTATGCATCTTCGATGCTTTGACCAGGCTTCCTAAAGTGACCATGGGTTCGTTGTGAGTTGTTGAAGAAGAGAATTTTGTAAAATTTATGAAGAAAAGAGGGATTTTGGGGAATTATTAATTAGAGGGATCATAAATAACGAGAGCTTCGTAACTGTAGCTTAGAGAGCACTCCACATAAAATCTCCTGCTACTCCAATAAATTGAATAGGATTAAAATAACGAATTGAAAAAAATTCTCACCTGTCGCCCATTTGCAAATCAGGATGATTGTGAGGAAACTTCAATAAATGAGACTGAAAGGAGTCATCAAATATGTTTGGGAGTGAGGATTCGGTTTTGGAACATCCCCTGGGTGGAGTATTGTTTCCCTCGTCAATACCTGTGTTTTAAAAGAAGGCTTGATTGAATTTCTATTGGGAATCATGTCTTGGTAGTAATATCACACCTCTTGAATCGGTAAAGGAAGCCTGAGTCATCTCTACCAGTGGGCCTTTGGGTTCGTTCTCAATCCCTACATTTTTAGAGCATGGAGTGAATGATTATAAGGAAACATGAATATCTTACCTTTCAACTCGGTAACAGAAGGGGCACTTGTTAGGATGGATTGAGTGGGTGATGAATTACTTGTCATTTGGGGGGAAGAAAGCAGATTTTGGAGAAAAGAACGCACGTGAATGCCACGTCAGAAACCTCCGCCAAAGCCAAATGTTGTGGTTTATTTCCCCAAAACTTCTGATCATTCGAAAAAAACTTTTATTTAGAAATTAGATAAATATATTAATTTATATCCATCCCGCGGTCGTCAATCCTTTACATCAACAAGCATATCATCATCATCCTGGCTAGTATGTGTCTCATCTGGAAGGTATTTATCCCTATAGACCCACCCCGCCGGCGGGACTTCCAAACGATCCCTAACTGACTCCCTCATGAAATGAGCATAGCAGATCCTATCGCCCCCCCCCCACCATTCAACACCATGTTCCAAGATGGATCCGCAAAATGCCACTACCGTACCACTGGAATATTCCAGATCCAACCCTATATCTGAAAGGAAAAGTCTGGGAGAGGTGCCTGAATCCGAATAATTCAATAGAACATCAAACCATTCCGGTCTTCCCTTCGTGTCCCGATGGGGAGGAGTCTTGCGATTGGATATGACTGATATACCGGTGTATACTGATTGCCAATCATTCGCTATGTCCTTAGTTCCATCCATATCACGGAGCTTCCTTAGCATCTCCAGTCCTGATCGAAAAAGATCTGGATTGATCAAAGATAAGGTCAAATTTACAAATTGTTCGATGTCTTTCGATATTCGAAGCCAGTTGGAAGTTTCCAGCTTATTTTGACTCCTGAGATTGTACGACGGCAATAGAGGATATTCTTCTGTCTATTTAATCCGTTTTAAATTTGATTTAGTTATGATATAAAATATAAAACTTACTGTATGGCCCTGCCCCAACCAGCCAGCGGAAAAATTAACAGCACCAGGTTCCAGGGTGTCCCTAGAACTATCATCAAGAAAATTGACATCATGGGTTCGCCAATTGGGTTTTGGTTTATTCAGACGTTCTTCCATCACTGACTTCTTCAAAATAGGTTCGATGGTGATGGTGGCCTGCTTGACAATGGACTGTTTTGAATGCGTAAGACCTTCCACCTCTGCTGAAAAGAAAATCCTCACCTGCTGTTCTTCCGAAAGCAACCCAGGTAGGTACCATAGGACTATCCTCCCTTTCTTATCGACAACAGATAGTGGGTCGGAAAACTTCCCGAAGGAAGGGTTGGGAAATAGGACTCTTTTCTTATCGCGTCCACCTTTCAGATGTTCCAAGTAGTATTCTTCGATATCCCAACCGATATACACTATGCAAAACCCCAATGTATTGTGAGATATTGAATATTAAAATTCCACTTCACTTACAAGGGTTGTGAAATGCTCTAGAAACTAATTTGGTTAGACGTCGCATATCTTTACCATGTTTATTTTCCTTTTTCTTTTTGGGTGTAACCGTACCCGAATACCGAGCGAAATTCGTTGTTCTGGTTTCATTCCTTAGGATATATCAATCACCGAAATGAAGGAAATGTCGAAATTACTCACGATGGTGAATCAATTTCAGTTTTGGTTTCAATTCTTTTCATGATTTCTTGGCTTGAGATAGGTTAGGGCGATGATTCATCCAGCTGTAGAAAATACACACAAAGCCTTTTCACTTTTGATTCTCTCCATGAGTTGGTCCCATACATGGCTATGCAAAGCCTCGTTCTTTGTTGGATCCAGTTCCATTTCTGGTTGAAGTTGAAGTTGAAGTTAGATGTTGGACCGCTGACGAAAAGAAGAAAAGCTGACAAATCCATAAAGAAAAGTCGGACAATTCGCAGGAATGTTACGCTCTAATGTGATAACTTGTGATTATCTATTGTATTTAATTGGAAATCTTAAGCTTCACCGTAGAATTCCTACTGACCAGCAACGCCTCTCTTCTCCGGAAAACAAGTAGACGACGGCCGAACCCTCTCTGATTAAAATGATAAACATTCCTATGTGTGATGGGTTGAGATCATTGGCTAACTGAGTGATGAAATATTACCTATGGCGCAGATGCATATAAGGGAAGGTAATCAACTGCAGATTGTACAATGTTTATAACAAAGATGCTTCTCGTGAATTGCAGCCTGTAAGGTGCTACTTGTAAGGAGTTTTAACTGCCAGAGTGATGAGTGAATGTAGCGACTGAATTATTGAGAATTATCTGCGGCAGCTTGACGAACCGCTCATTACATGAGGTTGGATTTGATTTGAATTAAACGCTCGCTTATAAAGATGTTTGGCTTCCCTAATCTTCAGCGCACTCTCTTCTTCCCTTTACCTTTCAAACTACTCCTCTTCCTTCACCATGATCGCAACTATTTTAATTCTCGGTAGATGAATTCAGGTACTGTTTTGATATTTGCTAACGGTTAACGTAGTATTTCTGGCAATTTTATATCAGAAGGTAGACCGGATGGAGAAGGCGATGAGGATGGAGAAGGAGCGGGATAGAAGGGAGAGACAGGCTAATTCTTCAAATCAGAGTGAGTGTCAGTTCTTTTCAAAGTTCTCATTTCGTTAACGAACACCAAGACGTCTACAATAACTGCGTTTTCGAACGCCCAATCATCACGCAGGTTGAGGGGAATTACAACCACTATCACCTGGAAGGTCAGTGAATTCGAAATTTTCTTCGTCTAAATTTCCTGACGAATAAAATTATATTCCCAACTATTTTATAATCCACGCCCTTTATTAAAAAATGTTTTACATTAAATGAATATATATTATGTTTCAAACAGAAAGAAAGAATGAGAATTTGCTTGAGTCGAGTGTCTAGCTTTCCCGTTTGCATATATGTACAAAATATTTCTAGAAC
>Ga0193702_1000625_pt1 | contig 10129 bp, 13 predicted proteins | sample U3a1metaG_FD_143060 | JGI IMG/M metagenome (GOLD analysis project Ga0193702, IMG submission 143060) | Soil microbial communities from a riparian zone of the East river system, Colorado, United States - U3a1 | ecosystem: Environmental > Terrestrial > Soil > Riparian zone | place: USA: East River... | reverse complement strand
ACTGGTTCGGACTTCAACGATTGCACATCAGGAAAATCTAAAAATTTCTTAACAGACTTAGCAAGCTTATTTTGAAATAAGCTTGCTAAGCGGCTCTAAGCCAATTATTATTACTTAGTAAATTGGTCTATAAGAACATGCCGAAATGTAAGTATACTAAGTCTAAGGTAAGTTTACCATAAGTATATCAAGACTCAGACAGATACATAAGTAGTAAAAACGATCATGATCAAGGAAAATGAGTATGACCAAGTAAGACCAAGTAAAAACAAGACCACGTAAAATAACTAAGAGTTGGAGCTGAGGGCAGATAATAGGGAAATCGGGATTGGCTGCGGCAATGTTGACGACTTGATGAATACCATCTACGGATCCAGGTTTGAACGCTACATGTCGAATCCCAGCAGCCTTCAGACCGTCGATAATCTCGACAGCTTTCTCAGTGGTCAGAATACCGGCAGCGACACAGAATCCCGGTCCTCAATTCAAGTTGGAAGACCCTCCTTTTCTTGCCACAATGGTAGTTAAAAGGTAGATTGACATGGAGTAACGTATAAAGAATTCAGTGTGATACCAACGCCGGCAGGGATCTGCTTCTGTATCCCCGCCACCTTGGAGCGGAAAGCAGCAGGGTTGTAGTGACCGCCACCAGCCAAATCGACATGGTACCCAGCGTCAAGGACAGCGCCGACAAAACCAGCCTTGACGGTCGAAGGAGTCATACCTGCGACCATAATAGGAGGTTTACCAACTTGAAGAAGTCGAGAATAGGGCGTATCCGAGTCAAGGTGGATTTCACCATCACTAATAAAAGGTGATAAATAACAAAATTGACCAAAAAAAAGGTAACTGGACATTACCTAGTTCGAACTAAGCCAGGAGCCCACTTGTTCCAACACGATTCATACTTGATGTCGAGCGAATTGAAAAGCTCGGTGTCTCCTTTATTCTTGTCACCTGTAATAATAACGCGGACACCACTACCATCGAAATTCCTCGCTGTCAATGACCCAATACCGCTCAAACCACCCGGACCAAAGTCGATGGCATGAGTCGCATTCTCTGAGAAGTTTGTGGCCTTAGGCCAATGAATGGGCGAAGTAAAAATTTGGTCGCAAAGAGAGCCTGAGCGTGTGATAGACGAATTTAATTCATGCCAGTGCATATCGGATCCTGTAGACATAGAATTTAGCCTATATGCACTTAAATTGAGAAGAGAAAGGAAATACCATCTTCGGTGTTGTAAACAGGGATTTTCAAATCCCTCACCTCCCATAATTCCTCATCCAAATCTTCTTCGACCGTATCCGTTACTCCTTCCAAGTACTCACTGTGGTATGGAACTCCAACGTGCAAGAATCTAATGGAGAAAAAAGGTTTTCGCTGAGAGAACGGTGTCTTGCTCTGGTCAAGCCCACTCCGAGCCCTAATCTTCCTCAAGCTCGTGACAAGACTGAATAAAGCCTTGGGAGGACCAGTGATGATGAAAGTCTTCGGCCCGTTGTGGAGTAATATGTGAAGCTGGGAGTTAGCTGGGTGATGTCGGTTTGTCTTGCTGACATGGGGTTGGAGGCCCTTCAACGTCAAGCCAGCAATGGATAGCATTGGACTAGGAGTGCCCTCTCCACCTGCGATTGCATCTTGAACGATGCTAGGTTCCACAGAAGTGACGGGGAAAGCTTGTTGGCCTCTCAAGCTGGAATATAAGAGCCATCTGATGGCTTTGTAAGAGTTGTCGGTGAACTCTTCGAAGGAGCCTGATGCTGCAATGACGACAGCAGAGACAATACCTTGAGAGTGGCCCATAGCGGTATCGACGGCACCGGTGTCTCGCTGACTCGGAGGTTGGTTATGAATGAAATCTGAATCGTCTCTGAGGACCTCTGCCATGGCCCACACGTTTGAATAGGCAGATACCGGGATCTTGAAGATGGAGTTGTAGAGTGATGTACTAGTAGGCGAAAGCTTTAGGAGTCGGATGTGATTTATCGTCAACTTGAATGGCCCGGGTCTACCTATAAATTGAATGAAGACTGAGCTTAGCCAGACACATTCATCCTAGAAATAGACGTACCGTTCCGAGTCTTCAAATAAGAAGTAATAGAAAGAAGATGGAGTTGTAGAGTGCCAGTGTGATGTGGGTCTTGGAGAATGCAATTCCATCCAAGTCGGCTCCATGACCCTCTTACACTGGCATAACCTACTCCTCGGCACAAACTTGAACGACATTTACTGCATTTCAGGAGCTGGGCACCAAAAGATAACGCGACGTTGCGCAGATCCCCAGGCGAATAGCTATAGAGCATAGACAATAAATAACGAGAGACAAAAAAGAATGGGAACATACACTGCTGCCGTACAAGTATCGATAGTTAATATCACTGGCATTTTCTGGGTTGCGGGACGAATAGAACTAAGATATTAATTAATTATCCATTGAATGAGTCAAATTAAGATACTGTACTGATATATGCCGCGCCAAAGTTCGAGTGCGTCACCTATGTCGCGAATTTGGGATTTATCGTTGGGGAAGTACGCCTTTCCGTTATTGGTGTTATGCCTTAAGCCATAGTATATCAGTACGTCAGTCCGCTGTATAGTAAACAAGAAGTTACTAACATGCACAGGTTACTAGGACCCTGTCTGATGGTTAACTTTGAGTCGTCAATTTTACTAGTGGCGTCGAAACATAAGGGGTCATCCGGCTATCTGAGTCCTAAAAAGTCAACGTTCAACTTGAAGTTCAAGTCGTTAGTAGTCACAGGGCCGGGACTAACAATGACTCATAGACACAACTTGTACAATGAAAATTAAATAATATTAGAATGCTATCTCATAGGCATGATGGTCGATATATTTATTAACATAATATGAGTTAAAAGCATCAAGAGTTTGGGTGAAGGAAAGATATTTGGGGACAGCATCCCTTCCGTAAACAGGCATAAGATGTGCTGCACGAAAGATAGTGTCAAGATGGATGACTGAGGCGGAGTGGGTTCCATCGTCGTTGAACTCAGGTTTGACTATCCACATTTTAGTGAGTTCGTCAGGTGAATCGTCTACCCGGGAGAACCAATGTACAAGTGCGCAAGGAAATATTGTACCTTCATGTTTAAATGAAAAAATTAGTCGGACACGAGCAATATCGAAGCCAAGCATTCCATCCACAGAGGGATCTGTATTGACGAAGATGCAATCGTATCGACCGGGACCGTTCCTCCAGGTATCGGTGGCATGAATCCGCTCACAGCGCATCCCCCCAATCCCTGAAACATCACTTGGCGAATAGAAGGTGGCGACTGCAGAAGAATATACATTGATCTTCGCATGAAATTCTGGGAGATTGGAGGATGAAGTTGTCTCGGAATCGGAATTGGGCTGGTATTGGTCACGTATAAACTGGCATATGAGATGGGTGAGATCAGGTTGATTAATTTTGTCTGCAATAATGTTGGGGTAGATCCGTTCTTCTACAGTAAATGTCAGGTAAGTGCAAGAAAATATCAAATGGCCATAGCAGCGACTTACTGATTATTTTTGCCAAGTCTGTATGGGCCAGAACTCTGGGTCCAGCAACGGCATCACCTTCATCATCCCTGTCGCCATCTTGTGCGCCAGGTCGGGGAATTACATTGGCGGCAGGCTCATCCTGGACGGCATGGGCTGGCCTGCCGAGCTCTGTATAATTTCAAAACAGTTCAGTACATCTAAAGAATTTAAAATGAAGGATCAACATACCAAGTTGGTTGAGAACATATGACAGACATGTTCCTTTCAGCATACCACGCTTGGTGAAGTCGACGCGTGATGCTGCTAGGTTGTCTAGCCGTTGGTTGATAAGAAGCATCTGACCGAGTGCTTCAAAGCGGTTCGAGCGTCGCCATGGTTCCTTGACGGCTTTGATGTGTTTAGACTCTGTAATTGATGAACAGAGTCCATTGGGGGCACCAAATGACCGTATGAGTGCATGGTAGTGGACGAGAGAATGTTGTCGAGGGAGGTTAAACCCGGTGGGTCGTATGCCACGCTCCTGAAAAATTGTTCGGTAGTTGTGAAATCGTTCGAGTGCATTGTCTAGTGCGGTGAGATCATTTGAGTCTATGATATCACGTCGAGCAATGTATATAAAGTCCATTAAGGCCTGTAATGTTTGCACCATTTCCGAAGGCACGTAACCTTCAATAGCAGGTAAATACACCTGTATGAGTATTTAAGCTAACCCATATGCAAGAATTATTAAATCATCGTAAACTTACCTTCATGAGGGCCTTCGAGTCATCACCTGTCCACTGTTTAAACCCCCTGCCCATTGGAAATCGTCGTAAGCCTGCAAAAGGAGAAGCGAGAGCAATGCTACAAATCATATGAGCAATTCGTCACAATATTAGAGGTGTATAAAAATATACCGTCGATCTATATCGTCTAGTATTTTGCTGGCTTTTTTGGTCCTATACCGAGCTTTGATGTAATCGTTCACCCAAGTAACTATGTGGTCCTTGAATGCGCCTTTAATAAGCTGGTGTAAAAGGTCAGGTGAGAGTAGCTCGTGGATGTCCGCTCTTGGGAAATGATTAGTGAAGGGCTGTGGGGTATATGTATGTGAGCGAATAAAACAGAACACTGGCAGCAAAAATACGAACAACTATATCTCCAACGAGTCCATATTCGTCCCACAAAATTCCTAATTCAAATTCCTCAACAAGCATTTCTGTGTGCTCACGAGATCGGCGGCCACACTTCTCGTCATCAAGGGCATCTGCTCTTGCAGTGCATCTTTATTAGTAAACATAAGTAAATTATATCCGAGTCGGGTGTAAAAATAGTCACTTACTTAGGGCACCAGCCCTGTACGATACATGCCAAAAGAGCTTGCTCTGGATAGTCGCCTATGTACGGTCCAATACCATACACAGCACGTCGAAAGTGGCCATCAGGACAACGTACAACTTCAGGTGTGGTCATGCCGGGTTTGAGAGAATCAAGCATCTTCGCAAGTGATGAATGTAGTAGTTGGCGGCGAAATTTGCGAAATTTCGCATCATCCGTGGACTCTTTATCAGCTATAAGGATTTAATCAGTCATATACATAGACAGATTGGAGAGGAGCCGTTGAGCAGATGTTGTAATACTTACTAGCCGGTATAGCTAGAAATCCAAGTAAAACTAATCCACCACGGTGCGCACGGCGCACATTATTATGTATGTTACCGATTGACATGTAAACTGGCCAGTACTGGTTATGCCCAGTAGCAACAGAAACGGTAGTCTTGTCACTCCCGAGAACAATGGGTACGAACATGGAGCCATGGGTTCCCGGGTCTTCAGAAATCAAATCCTGTGAACAAAAAGGTCAGAAATGAAGAGAGAAAACTAAGTACTTGTGCTAACCGCCTGTTTCCAGGCCCAGTTGCCTGTCATAAAATTCTGAAATCTATGCGCCCCCTTACTGTCATACTCCTGCACCGGTGCATAGTCAATTTGACCTTCAAAATCAGGATTCGAGAGCATGTTGTGGACGAGGGACCGAGGATCTCGAAACCAAACGTCGTATTCTGTGTCCATCCATGATGGAATGTCACCTTCAGGTATGTCGCCGTTGTATTTTAATGAAAAAGATTCCCAAGGAAGATCGCCCAGGGGTGTTGTGTCAATAGAGTTATACATTTCGGTATGATTTGAAAAAGGCGGTAATTCATGATGAGGAGCGAGAGAGGCAGCCCACAGTTTGAAAATAAAGTCGATGTCTCCTGCGGACATCTGGTTACGACGATAAATAAAATCGGCCACTTCGAATTCGATCCGACTATTGTATGGAGTCCAATCATCTGGTCCGCGGTCAGATTGGTGTGGAGGCGGATCGGAGTCTGGTGGAATGTCGATTCCGTGTTCATCACAGATTGTTCCTGAGAATAAAGTAGTATGTTAGTATATATGGATCACAGTTAAAATGTGGTTAAAACACAGACCATTTATAATTGGATGATACGTTCTATTAATACGGGGTATGACAGGGACATGAGGCTCATGAGCCCAATTACTAGATCTCGCACTGGCAGGTGAAGACGTTCGAGTTGGACTACTGCTTGAGCGCTGGCCATCCGGGCCCCCTTCATACCCACCATCAAACACTATATCTGCGTTGAAGTTATTGTCCAGGTTGTCTATACTTTCATCGTCACCCCCCTCCCTGCTCCGGCTACGAGAGTTTGAAGACACAGTACTACTTGACTCGGATGGAGATGATGATGTTTGTCGTCTGGGAATGGAATTGGAAGAGGTTGGAGCATTTGGTTGTTGTTGGGGATCTAGCGTAAGTTGTGGATGTTTTGACCGAATGTGGTTTGAACGACCAGTTCGATTGTAAAAGTGACGGTTGCAGGCAGGTTCTAGGCATGGTATTGTCGGTTCAGGAGGTCCAATAGTAGTTTTGCAAGGGTTGTGATTTAATGCCATAGTGAAAATACGAAATGGAAGTAGTAAGGAATTACACGGCGTCTAAGCGTTGAGCTGTGTCAAAAGAGCTATCTTGAAAACTTGAACTTGAAGCTGTACTAGATCTTGGTCTTATTGAGCGTGGTAAAACAAAAAACTGGGTCGATATCGCCTAAGTCCATATTCACACGTCCCATTAGGAACCACATTTGCTGGCAATACTACCTGAACTCACCGAAACTTTTATTCTGCTTTTTTTTACCACTTCTCAGGCTCAATTAACCCTATGTCTACCAACCGCCTCATGACTCGTTCCAGGAACGCCGCTCAGCATCCAGGGCTTTTAATCCCAAAACAGGCTCGCCGCTCTAGTGATGAAGTTGCAGCTGAACGTAAGGCCAAGGAAGACGCTAAAAAGGAGAAAGAACGTACTAAAAAGGTTGGTATAAAGCGTGTTGCAGCATTCGAAAAAAAGCAGGCGGACGACGATGCCATGGAACAGACCCCCAAGGTCGTGACAAAGCCGAGACCACTTGTCCGCACGCGCAGCTATGCAGATGTGCTTCGTGCCAGTTGTGATGACATGTACATGGATAAGGTCGATGAACAGAGTGCCGAACCGGATAGTGCGTTTGAGGTGGCTATTGTTGAGGACGGTCAGGGTCAGACAACCGAGTCGGCGGATGAAACTGCTGTTGAACAGGCACGACCTAGGAAGAAAGCTAAAACTAACAAGAAGGGCGGGAAGGCGAGGGCACCTACTGTACGAGACGCTATCAAGGCAGTCCAGGAAACAGCAGAAAAAACTCACAAACGCAAAAAAACCGCCGAGTCCAGCGATAATGAGTCGATGGAGATCAATATGACACCAAAGCCAAGGAAGAACCGCAATATAAGGACTCCGTCTACTGACTCTGAAGAAGATATGCCAGCCGCTCCTCCCAAGCGGTGTGTCGTACGGCCCGCCGCGACAGATGAAGGGGGGGACTTGGAGGACCTGCCATCCAAGATGAAGGGAACAAAGGAGAACAAAGGCAAAGGTAAAGAGATGCCTGCAGGCAAAAGCAAGGCAAGGAATGATGGTGCCGATCAGATTCGGAGGAACGTTCCAAAGTCAGTAACTACTTCCCATCTTATCCGCATCCATCATCTGTCACATGTCTTTACTAACATTGAACGAAACCACGCTTTATTATTACTTCCTTAGCGACAGGGCTTCTAACGGCAAGGAGAAATTTACTACTGGTATCAACAACTGGGCAGCTGCCATCCCAGACAATACAAGCGTCAAGGTGGCCTCAGGCAGCAAATCTAAACTCTCGAATCGCTCTACCGGTGGGTCTCACCTCCCCGCGTTGACTAATGCAACTAGTCGCTCCTCAAGCTCTGCCTCGGTTCTATCAAAAGGGATCCAAATCTCCCAGAATATAAAAGTTAAACCCGAGCCCCACGATACCATCGAAATAATTGAATTCGGGCTTGAAGACAATGATGAGACTATGGGCATAGAACGAGAGGCCGCTCTCATGAGCCCGCCCAAAGGGAAAACCCGTGTTTCAAGTGCTGTGAGTAAAACATTTCCATTGGCACCGTTCACTGGTACTGTTTACTAACTTAACTTACCCCCCATCCAAAAAAAAATTGCAGGGTCTTGTTAAAGACTCACCGTCCAAGCCCGCATTGACCCGAGCCCCTGCCAGTGAGCGGCAAGTACCGAAGAAGGCCAGCAACAACGACCTTCCAGAAGGTACTGACCAAAGGCTGTGGCGACGATGTTTCATATCAACATACATGCAGTTCGCTGCATTTCAACCCGATCCTTGGGACATCCCAGCTGCCCTAGCTTGCGAAAAGCTGCAGCTCATCTGGGATGCAATATTTCCTGATATTTCTTATACGGTGACCGCTACCAGTGCCGTGTACCTTCTGGTAAGTGCACTCCCTGGAATTTGTTCAATCCTAACCGTTTTTCTTACAGGTTTTGCAACGACTTGCAGACTCTTGGCGTAGTTCCATTGGTTCAGCTGCTCTCTCTGTTCTCATCGCCTACTTCGAATCGCAAGAAGATTTAAAGGACTCTGACGAGAGTCGTGCTGAATTTGCTGAGTTTGCCCTAGATAAACTTCGATTCTGCTATAAAAAGGCTGAGGGTAACGACGAGGACGTAAGTATATACACATTTGTATGGCATTCATTTTATTAACTCCATTTGATACAGGATTTTCGGGGACTTTATCAAGGTGCCTTTATCCTTCAAACTCTTGGCGAACACTTCTCTGCAATCGCTGGCGCTCAGAAGGTTCCTGGAGTACATGATCCAAAGGCCAGGCCTTGTGGGGCTCTCGCATTATCAATTGCAGCTGTAGGTAATCCTATTTTTCCATTAGCAAACTCTCATTACAAATATAGGTCGAGCGGGCATTGACGCTTTGGGCAACATCCACAATCACCATAGAAATGGTCCGCACGGCAAAGGGCAGGAACATATCCTTGCCGAAGAAGTTGAACCAATCTACAGGCAAGATATCCAATCGCCAGACCGGCTTCAATGACGCCAGCTGGGGGAGATCGACTCGCGCTTACGTCCAAGGTATCAACCGAAACCTTTCCGGCAAGAGTTTCGACCTTATCATACATCGTGCAATGGCATTCGCAAGGAAGAGCCGGCGTGTTGAGGACAAGACTGAAACTTTCACCAGCAGCACTATGGAGATCGACAAGCGTGCTCAACTCAAGGACAGGCCATGCTCGGATGACGATGAGGAATATTATGGCGAGAACGAGGACGATGGCGAGATTAATTGAAGTGAGTGATACATTTACTCTTCACTAGCTCTCGAGTCCATTGTAATTCAAATCCACTATTTAGGAGCGTACTACTAGTATTCAAGCATATGTATCACCTACATCTGAATATGCTTAACTAGTAGTAGTATATAGTATACCCCAACCTGCCACTGTTTTTTCCGAATCCTTGTCCCATCATCCTGCTTATCCAACTCTCGCTTTCTTGGACTTATTTTTTTGCAACCCTACTTACTAGCCTATTCCCCCTTACCAGCAACTTGAAAAAAAATATATGCTTTTTATCTTGACCCACTTATCCCCAATTGTGTGACTTAGTTTATCGACTCGCTTACCCAAACTTTTTGATCTGACTTACTTAAATACTAGGCTCAGACTTGAACACTAAAACCACTTGTCCAACTTATTTCAAGTTGACTGCTTAATGCATGTCAACAATAAGTAAACAATAAGCGAAAAAATAAGCGAAATAAACAAAATTCATCGTAGAGCCTTACTTGTGGCAAGTAGCATTTAACTTAGCAAAGATTTACTTAATTCTACTTAAATAGTGAATTAAGTAACTTTAAGTTTCGTTAAGTTCCGTTAAGAAAATCTTGTGTTTTCCTGATGCTGGACTGCACAGAAACTCTGCAATGGCCTGGAGGATCGCTGTCTTACCAGCACCAGCAGGTCCGTAAAGCCAGAAGAAAGACGATGCCGAACTTTCGCTCTGGATCCAGTCTAAAATGATCTTTCGAACGGCCTTGCGGGTATCAGGGTGACAATTTGGCGATGGGTAGCGTTCGGCCGAGTCATGGGTCGCTCCCAGAGAAACCCCTAGTCTCAGGGTATGAAGTCCTTCATTGGGTCATCGATAAGGCTGATTCTTAACGGACCTGAAATTGTGCAT
>Ga0193702_1000623_pt1 | contig 10149 bp, 14 predicted proteins | sample U3a1metaG_FD_143060 | JGI IMG/M metagenome (GOLD analysis project Ga0193702, IMG submission 143060) | Soil microbial communities from a riparian zone of the East river system, Colorado, United States - U3a1 | ecosystem: Environmental > Terrestrial > Soil > Riparian zone | place: USA: East River... | reverse complement strand
CTATGCACTGTTATTGGAAGCCCTGAAAAAATCAGGCAAGGCAGGCTTAGCCCGCTTTGTTTTGCGCAGCACGGAAAGCCTTTGTATCGTGCACCCGGTTGACAAAGACATCGTGGTAACGCGCATCCGTTTTGCACAGCAAATCCGCCATCAGGACGATTTGAACCTGGATGATGATATCAAGGTGAGCGATAAGGAACTCAAAATGGGCTTGGCCCTGATCGATCAGTACGCGGAGCCACTGGACCTTTCCAAATACAAGGACGAGTACAATACGGAACTGATGAATATTATCGAGCAAAAAGCCAAAGGCAAACGTCCGACCATAAAGAAACTGAAACCGGTGAAGGCCAAAGGCGATGATCTGTATGATCAGTTAATGAGTAGTTTGAACGCCAAAAAAGGGGCATAATTATCATATACCTATGAAAAATCCATTTGAAAAAAACGACCACAAAGTACTGATCGCGGGGATCGTGATCGGTTCCCTGGCAGCGGGTGCAGCTGCCTATTTATTGTTAACCGAAACCGGGTCGGAGGTGCGTCGGCAACTGAGGGGCCATCTCGGGCGTTTGCGTGACACCTTGGTCGGGGCACAACCTGGAGAGGAAACCGCTGACGAAACACCCGCTTACCTGCAACACAAAGGCAAGGCACCTAAAACGGACCGGGAAAAACTGAAAAAGCATGAAATAATCCCTGAGGCGGGGACAAAAGGAGCCGGCGGCGAGGAAGAACAGCAAGCCTAAAGCCAGGATTATCCCAATATGGACAATCACCTCGTCAGCCGGGCTTTTTCTTTATATGCTGAACTCCTGCAACTGCACGGGCAGGGAGAGCGGCTGGCGGACTGGCTGGCGGGTGCGGCCTACCGCATCCGTATTTTAATTTCCGGTGAACTGGACTATGACGCCGAACTGCTCAAGCAGTTTGATATGGTTATCATTTCGTTGCACCAGCAACTGAAAATGGCACAGGAAAAGGCAACTGCGCGGCTGATCAAAGCCATCGAAAATCCGTTTACGACCGTACTGGGCCACATGACGGGACGACAACTACTTGTGCGGCCCGGTTATCCGCTGGATTTTAAGAAGGTGATCGACGCCTGTGCGGCCAATGGCGTGGTGATCGAGTTGAATGCAAACCCGTACTGGCTGGATATGGACTGGTCGCATATTCCTTATGCCCTGGAAAAAGGCGTGATGATCTCGATTGACCCGGATAGTCATAGCATCCATGAGATCGATAATCTCCGCTGGGGCGTTTCGGCGGCACGCAAGGGAGGCCTGACCAAAGTAACGACCTGGAACGCCCAGCCGTTGCAGTCTATTGAGGACTGGCTGGCTAAACGCCGTACAAACCGGAACTATGAAAAAGAAAAGTTATAAAATTACCTTCGCCCTGAAAGAAGGTTACTCACCCGGTGGGAAGGTGCACCGGATATCAGATGCTGCAAAGATCATTAAGGAATGGATGGCCGTGCGGCTGTCTGCCGGCCAGCCGGTAGTGAGCGGACTATTGCAGGAAGGGCAGCTGTTTTTTCCCGCGGTCGAAGGCAGCGAGGAGCTGGTGACGGTATCGCGGACGGCTGTTTATTACGGTGAACTGTCTTCACCGGAAGAACTGAAACGCAAAAACAAAGAGGTCAATGCGACGCTCGAATCGCTGGCGGCCCGGTTAAAAGATGGTCTGAAACAGGAATCAGTTTTTTTGATCTATCGCGATACGCACTGGTGTATCTGATCTGTTGTTCACGTTCAATAAATCGAAAACCAAAAATATTTTGGATTTGTTTTCCTTTTAAAGATCGATATTAAATGACGCCCTTATACATTCAATTGCATAACAGTTTTCCGCTGATGGTGATCCCAGACACAACTGCTCATTTCAATGGGCACCCGGTAATTACTCATACCTACAGTATTTTCCATGACACGCAGAAAGGCAACCCTTTAGCGGGCCGCAGCAAGGAAAGCACCCTTCATTTGGAAAAAATAGATGACCCGGACTACTTCGGTTATATTACTTTTGAAGTGCCGGATAAATTGTTCACCTACACGGCAGACGGGCAAAGGGAGTTGTCTGCTAACGAAGTGCAGGAAGTTATCGAATACCTCACTAATATTCGGGAAAATCCCGCATTATGGACGCAAACTGGCTGAGTATGGTCTTATCAGTCGTGATGCTTTAGTTTTTTCAGTTAATATATTCCCGTGTGATCATTTCAAACAATTCCTTGTTGTCTTTTGCCATATCTAAATTCTGCCGCAGGAGCACCGTCATATCTGTAAGCGGCATAGACTCGGCGATGTGATGGAGGAACGTAAAGGAAGATATCTCGATACTCTCCAGGTTGTTGAGATGGTAGAGGAGCAACAGATCGCGTTCCAGGTGGGACAGGTCCGGCGTTTTGGCGGCCACGAAGATTTCTGTCGTCAGTCCGCGGACGCCCATACATTGCTGAGGTTGGTAATGTTCGCCTATTAATTTATAAATGACATCCATTCTTAATAATTGCACCTGGATATCTGCGATGCTTTCTTGTATGGCGTATCTAAGGTCCTGAAAAGACGCGCTTTCAGCGATTAAAGGCAGATTGGCTATCTGGTAAGCTTTTACAGAAAAAATATTTCCCAATTGCATTAGAAATACTTTTTTTAAAGATGCTTCATCGAGCTTCAGGTGGCCATTAAAGAGGCGCATGTTTGTTTTTTTTAAGGGCATGGGTAAAGGGATAAATAAAAGGGAGGATGGTTTTATAGTGGCATACAGGCAACAGCTATAATCTTGCCTGACACAGCCTTTTCATTTAGGCTGGATTTAAGCTGGATCTTGGAATATGCTTTCTTAAGGTGCTGTATAAAAGATCCAGGTCAAATGGCTTGGGGATGTAATCATCAAACCCGGCCGAGTCATATACGTCGTGGATGTTAACGTTACAGCTGGCGGCGATCACGGGCAAATGGGGGTACTTCCCTTTAATTTCCCGCAGTATGCGCATAGACGCTTCACCTTTGAGCCTGAAATCCAGCATGACCACATGCGGTTTGGTCCGCCCGATAATCTCCATAAAATCTTCGTCGCAATTTAACAGGGGATAGACGTTAAAGCCACCCTCTTTGAGTGCATAACTAATGACGTCCAGCACATCGCTGTCGGTTTCTTGTACAATAATCGTTTCCATAGCCTGATTTCAAACTGAAATCCAAAAAAGGTAAGAAACGTGCTAAGTCTGTCGCGGTCTTTGGGGTCCGCCCCAAGATATCGAATTTAAACGGTAAAACCTAATAAAGTACAGCTTTATTCATGAAAGATTTGATTAAAACGGTGTTACTTAAAATAAGCGTTGTGCTTTTTGGACCGTTTTGACCTGGTGGACATGCAGTCGGGCGTTTTGTCCTTGACATCTTTCTGGTAAAATGCCGGGCCGTGGATAGCGTTGGGGAAACGGTGCAGCGACATGGGTCGGTCTTTGAGGTAAGGCCCCATATATTCGGCCAAAACCGGTTATTTTGCGGATGCCGCATCCGGCAACGTGAACCAAAACATTGTCCCCTCTCCCACTTTACTATGGACTCCGATTTCACCGCCGTGCCGCCTGATGATCTCGGCAGAAATGTAAAGCCCCAGCCCTAAACCAGACTTTCGGTTCTGTTCACCATCTACCCGGAAGTACCGTTCGAACAGCTGATCCACATGCTCCGGTGCAATGCCCGGGCCCCGGTCGATGACTGAAATTTTCACAGCGGAAGGCAAACTTTCTACTTTTAGGGTAATGTCCGGGCTTTTTGGCGCGTATTTGATCGCGTTGTTGACCAGGTTGACGAGTACCTGCTCCACCTTTTGTGCATCGGCGTACAGCATCACATCAAGGTTACCCTCATACTTCCATTCGTGCGTACTATCCGCTTGAACAGGATTACAGCAGCTGCTGATTAGCTCCGCCGCCGGGAACGTAGTCCGGTTGAGCGCCAATTGCCCCTGCTCGATCTTCGTCAGGTTTAACAGGTCGCCGATCAGGTGGCTCAGCTTCCCGGTGCTTTTTTCGGCGCTCAGGGCCAGCTTACGCAAATGATCCAGGTCCGGTTCTTTTTTATCAAGCAGCCGGTTCAGTAACTGCAAACTTACATTGAGCGAGGTGACGGGCGTTTTCAGCTCATGGCTGGCGACGCTGATAAATTCTTCTTTTTGCTCGCGCAATTTGTGCTGACCGGTAATATCTTCGATGATCGTGTAGCCCAGCGTTTCGCCATTGTCTTTAAAGAGGATCGAAGTCACCTGGCACCAGATGAGCGAGCCGTCCTTTTTCCTGAGTACTGTTTCCAGGCTGAACGAAGGCGCTGAATGTTGCCACAACTGCTGCTGCAGGTACCGCCATTCTTCATGACGTTCCGTGGGCGAGAATTCCAGGATGGCCTTTCCAATGATCTCCTCCTTCGAAGAATAACCCAGGAGCTTAACCATCGCCGCATTGATCTGTAAGATTTTAAGGTCGGAAGCGATGATCTTATTACCCAGCCGCGATGCCTCAAAGACGGCGCGGAATCTGCTTTGGCTCTCCTGGAATGCATTGGTCACTTGCTCAACCTCGCGTGACAATTCCCGTAGCCGTTCGTTTTCGGCGGTTAATGCAGAATTTTGTTTTTGAAGCGCCTCGATTGTTTCCATATGATCAACGATGCTGGTATCACTCAATAACCATCCAATCAAGTTTTTGTTGGAGCAAGCTGGCTCTGGCTGTTTTTCAGCTTAACTTTGCAAGACAGGTCTCATGCCTTTCCAATACCGGAGTTTAAATCAGGTTTGATTTTATTAAATTGCGCCATGGAAACGGAGATACCAGGCATCGTGGACGGGGTCCTTAAGGCAATTTAAACGAAAAATGCAACAAATAACCACTATATTCAATTATGGAAAAAACAACCGCCGACCAGTCTGTATTGGCACACATCAAACAACTGACCGAAAAAGAAGAACACTTATATGGCAAGGAAGACCTGACCGACGAAGATGTCAAAGACCTGCATAACGTAAAATCTGAGTTGGATCAATACTGGGACTTGCTGCGCCAGCGCCGCGCATTCCGCGATGCAGGTGAAGATCCGAACCGCGCGAAGATACGTTCGAGCGATACCATTGAAAACTATAAGGAGTAGCAATAAACACAGCGGATGCTAAACACTTCAGGTTATGGTGTGTCTGGCGTCAGGCACAAGGTAACGTAAACCAAAACGTGCTCCCGACGTTTGGCTCACTTTCGGCCCAGATGTGCCCCTTGTGACGGGTTACGATCTCATAACATAGATAAAGCCCAATGCCCAGCCCCGAAACTTTGGAATTATCATCGACACGGTAATACCTGGAAAAGATGTGATTCAATTTCTCAGGCGCTATCCCGATCCCGAAATCCTTAACACCGACTTTGATTTGATCGGTCTCAGGAACGAGGTGCACCTCGATCTGGTCGCTTCCGGGCGAATAACGAATGGCGTTAGTCATCAGGTTAATAATCACCTGTTCGAGGCGGTTTGCATCGCCGCGTATTTTACAGCTGGGCGTGGGCGAATGCAGCTGAATTTTATAGTTATTATTCGCATGGGAGATCAGGTCGATAGCATCGCGCACGACGTCCAACATATCAAATTCCTCATTGGCGAAATGTAATTTGCCTGCTTCTATCTTGGATACATCCAGCAGGTCGTTGACCAGGTCGCTCAGCTTGCTTAACTGATGCTGCGTCTTCTGAACAAAAAGCTTATCCTTTTCGTCCGTCATACGCTTACTCAAAATCTGCAGGTAGCCTTTAACGCTGGCGAGTGGCGTTTTCAGTTCATGGCTGGCAAGGCCAATGAACTCATCTTTACGTGCGTTTAATTCCTGTAGCTGCTGATAAAGTTGCGCGGTTTCCTGTTGCGCGGCTTGTTCCGCGCTGATATCGCGTGCGATCTTGGAAGCGCCGATCACTTTTCCATTTTCATCTACCACTGGTGATACGGAGAGGGAAATGGGAATTAGCTTACCATTCTTGGCGCGGCGCAAGGTCTGGAAATGGTCCACCTTATTACCCTTGCTCACCTCGCCGATGATATACGCTTCTTCGTCCAAACGGTCGGCAGGAATAATGAGCGAGATATGCTTGCCGATCGCTTCGGCCTCGGTATAGCCGAACATTTTTACGGCAGCCTTGTTCCAACTCGTAATGACCCCGTCTAACGTTTTGCTGAGTATGGTATCGTCCGAGCTGTCGATGATTGCGGCCAGTACGCCTTCTTTTCTCGCTGCTTCCTTCCGCTCAGTTATATCCCGCGCGATCTTTGAAGCGCCGACGATCTCGCCTTTTCGGTTCTTGATTGGCGAGATCGTCAAAGAGATCGGGACGAGAGTTCCGTTTTTATGGCGGCGCACTGTCTCAAAATGATCGACCTTTTCACCATTGATGATCTGGCCGATGATAAAACTTTCTTCATCCAGCCTGTCTTCGGGAATGATCAATGAAATATGCCGACCGACGGCTTCTTCCTCAGCATATCCGAACATGCGTTCCGCTGCCGGGTTCCAGCTGGTAATGATGCCTTTGGTAGTCTTGCTGATGATCGTATCATCCGTTGAATCAATGATCGCAGCAAGGATGGCTTGCTTTTCGTCAAGTGCTATGGTGTCTAGTTGCGATGTATCAGCGTGCAGGGTCATTAAACAAATATAAACATTAAATTTTTCGATTTTGTGTAACAAACCCACACCGCCTTGTGTCGGGTTTATAGATCGACCTGTCCGATTTGGACGAGCTATTATAACAAGCGCTTTTCCACTTTTTTCAACAAGACATCCACGTCAAACGGTTTGGCCAGGAAATCATCCGGCGCACCATCGAGGTATAAACTACCGGAGAGGTTATGTGTGCCGGAGATCAGGATAATGGGCAGGTTGCTCGTCTCGGGTTCATGCTTCAGCATTTTGCAAATTTCTATACCGTTATGTTCACCGAGCAGCACATCCATTAGGATGAGGTTGGGCCCGAAGGTGCGAATGTTGTCCAGGATATTCCCGCCATTATTGATGCTCAACACATCGTAGCCTTCTTCGGTCAATAAGTACGTTATTATCTCCAGGATATCCTCATCGTCATCCAATACCATCACCCGGTTATTCATATATCATATTCCTGCGGGCAGTAAGTCAATAACCCTGCCACGAAAACAACGACGAGCTACCACCACATTAAAGGAAACCCGATCTCGTCTACGGATTCTACGACCAGGTGGGGCCGGTAGCCGTATTTGATGAGTTCGTTCTTATCTGCGATGCCTGATAAAACCAATATCGTTTTGAACCCCATATAAATGCCACCAATAATGTCCGTTTCCATCGTGTCTCCGATGACAGTCACATCTTCAGGCCTTAATCCCATATAGGCCGCAGCCGATCGCATCATTACCGGGCTGGGTTTGCCTATCACAAACGGCTCGCGCCCGCTGGCTTCTTCGATCATTGCAGCTGTGGCGGCGATGCCCAGGTTGTTCCAACCCTCCCGTCGCGGCGAGGGATCGCGATTAGTGGCTATAAACCGGGCGCCAGCCAGGATCATGTCAACAGCTTTATGAACTTTCTCCAGGCTGAATTCCTGGCCTTCGCCCAGGATAACCAAATCAGGCTTTTTGTCTACGATACGGATGCCTGCGTTTTTGAGGCTTTTTAATAAACCACCTTCGCCTAAAACATGGACGCTGCAATCCGGGTAATGTTCTGTCAGGAAGGTCGCGGTAGCCATCGCACTGGTATAAATATGGTTTTCAGTGACCTTGATACCCAGCTTTGCCAATTTTTCAACCGCATCCGCCCGGCTCTTTGAACTGTTATTGGATAAAAAAGTAAAGGGTATTTTGTCTTTTAGCAGGCGCTTAACAAATGCATCCGCGCCCGCTATCAATTCTTCCCCGGCGTAAATAACGCCGTCCATGTCGATCATTAGTCCATGTTTTTTCATCATTGTAAGAACCCGGACAATTAATGGATGTTTTGGCGACTGAAAAATTGACACCGGCCCGGAAATTTTTTCAGTGAAAAACTGTAAATTTTTCAGCGGAACAGGGCTGGCACAGCACTTGTTCAGCTGAAAATAGTTTAATTAATCTTTTGTTCAACTATTTTTTAAAGTAACTTTTAAAGGAGAAAAGGCCATGACCTTAGTTAAATTCAAACAACCCGCTAACAACAATTTAATGCCAGGCATTAATGATGTTTTTGAATCGATCTTTAATGACACTTTTTTCACTGACCGCATGGTGAGCCGCGTCCCCGCTGTCAACATCAGCGAGAGCGAGGACCACTACCATGTTGAACTCGCTGCGCCCGGCTTGAAAAAAGAGGATTTCAAACTGAACCTGGAACGCAATAGTCTGCGCGTATCTGTAGAACAAGCTCCCGGTCAGCAAGACAACCAAAAGCAATACGCTAAACGCGAATTTAGTTATGGCTCCTTTGTGCGTTCGTTCACGCTGCCGGACAGCGCCGATCACAGCCAGATCGAGGCGACCTATACCGATGGCATCTTGTACATCGCAATCGCTAAACGCGAAGAAGCGAAACCCGCACGCCGCCAGATCGAGATCAAATAAGTGTTGATTAGCTTTAATTAATAGGGCACCTGCATGCAGGTGCCCTTATTTTATGATCCTGCTATGGAAACGCAATTTTATATCTTGCTGAGCCTGAAAACGGTTAAGGGATACATTAACTATGCGCAGTACTTCATAGGCAACGAAAAACAAGCGGCCGAAAATCTGTTTGGCGAGTTGCAGGGCACCCGGATACCAACGGACAGTACTTCGCTGCACATTGACCTGATGGAAACAGTTAATGAATTACCGGTAAAAGTTGAAACCATCGGCTGCACGCTGGATGAATTATCCGAAAATCTAAAAGTGATTACGCGGGAATTATTTCGCCGTCATAACCTCGATGAGCTTTAACCAGGCTGGATGCCGAGCAATTGCAAGGTGCGCTGGTCGCGCTCACCGCCATAGAACTTATCCAGCACCTGTCCGAATACCGGGAAAGTAGCCGGTACAGCCTCAAACAGGGTCATGGACGATTTGAGCTTCAGGTTATCCGGGCTTCCGAAAACCTGGTAGGCATCGTTGGTTTCCAGTTCCAGCAGCGCTTTGCAAATATTGGTAAGACGCAAGCCGAGTTCCTGATCCATCAGGTAATCTGTTGCTTCGCCGATATCTTTGATTGCGTAATGCTGCGAAATGTCGGTCGTCCCTAAACCAGCCACCTGCGGAAAGATATACCACATCCAATGGCTTACTTTACGGCCATTTCTGATCTCGGCTAAGGCAGTATCATAATCTTTATCCTGTGCATCCTTAAAGCGTTTTAAATTCATAATTTTTTGGTATTAACTTTTATGTAGCGAATTGGTGAATAGCGTTTTACCTTTGATCAATCATTACCTTTGGCTTACTAAGAACCGGACTTAGGTTTGGTTGGCAAGCTGATATAGAAGGTCGATCCTTTCCCGCTTTCGCTCTCCACCCAGATCCGGCCGTCATGACGCTGGATGATCTCCGCGCTCAGGTAAAGACCGATACCGAACCCGGAAATATGAAGTTTCTGGTTACCGGCCACCCGGTAATAGCGATCAAAGATATGTTTGGCATCTTCCGGCCTGATCCCCAGGCCTTCATCACGGATACTGACGATGACCTGCTGATCTTGCTCCTGACAATCGACATAGATATTGGAACCTTTAGGGGAATATTTAACCGCGTTGCTAAGCAGGTTGGTCAATACCGAATTGATCTTTTCCCGGTCTGCATGCAATACCACTTTATCACAATTCCCCAGTTCAATAATATGGCTTAGACCGGTCAGCTTGGTTTCGGCGATTACTTCCCTGATCAGGTCACCCATGATAAAAAGCTGTTTGTCGATCTGGATCTTTCCCGATTCCAGGCGCGAAATATTCAGGAAGCCGTTGATCATATTACTCATTCGTTTCACCTGCAGGGTCGCCCGCCTTGCACCGTCTGCGACAAAGGGGTCGTCACTATTTCGCAGTTTAGATTCCAGCATCTGCAGGATGGCGGTTAGAGAGGTAAGCGGTGTTTTGAGTTCGTGACTGACCATGCCGATAAAGTCATTTTT
>Ga0193702_1000622_pt1 | contig 10154 bp, 10 predicted proteins | sample U3a1metaG_FD_143060 | JGI IMG/M metagenome (GOLD analysis project Ga0193702, IMG submission 143060) | Soil microbial communities from a riparian zone of the East river system, Colorado, United States - U3a1 | ecosystem: Environmental > Terrestrial > Soil > Riparian zone | place: USA: East River... | reverse complement strand
GAGCCCATTTGTTTATTTTGACGATAGAAGCCTGGTAAAAATTTACTTAGGGGCGTTTCTGCCGGATACTCATCCAAAATACGCTGAAACGTTTTAAGCTGATTTATTGCCTTCATTCTACCTTTTTCAATTCAAAATTACTGTATTTATAAATGTTTATATGGGTATTTACCCAGCCAAGGCCCACTTTTTTCTGAAAATGGAAGTTGTTGTGCAAACCCTCAAAGTCCTTGCCCGATAAATTTTTGAGATCGCCGTTAGCCAGCAGCTGTCCTAAATATAAGCCCTCGTCAAAGCCTTTTATGGCATAAGCAGTAGGCTCGGTGTGGTATTCGTTCCTGTAATCAGTTATAAAAGTAACTGTGTTTGCGGCCTTATAATCGATGTTGTCTGACGATGTAATATGCGTGTTAAGGCGCTGTAGCAGATCGGTCTTCAAAAATGACAGACTTGCCCAGTTAGGGTGGCCGAAAACAGCAATCCGGTAAAGCCTGCTTATTGTATCCAACGCCCGCAGGGTAACGCTCAAAAAATGCTGGTTAGTTGCAGGGATTATAAAAACATTCTCGCTTGTTGACGAAAGCTGGGGTATGAGTGAGCCTAACTGGCCATGAATAACCGTTAAATAAACAACCTGGGTATGTTTTTTGCTTAAGCTGTCAATGGCTTTTTTAAACGGGGTGATGTAATCGTTTTCTTCGCTATAGCCCGATTTAAGGATAAATACTTTTTTTGCTTTTATTTTGTCATTAACATATTTGGCAGCTCCCCAGGCATGGTATTCAAGCGGCGGGATCATGGTAACTAATCCCTGGCTTTTAATTGTTGCCGGAGATGCAGGCGACAATGGCGAAACTACGGGTTGGGCAGCGTTAGGATAAGCCCCGGTAAAAGCTTTTATATCATCCGGAAACACCGGGCCAACTATCAAATCGCTGCTGCGGACAGCAGGATTAAGGCCAAGGCTGTGTGCCTGAGCCTTTTCGCCCTTTGAATCAAAAACCTGCAGTTTATAGTTGTAACCCTGCCCGGTAAGCGAATCTAAAGCCAGTTTAAAGCCCCTGTAATAATCAAGAGAAATATCAGCCTCTTTTAAGGTAACCGAAGTATACGGCGAGCCGGGCCGTAAATGATCAAGCCCAAAAGGCAGCAGCAAAGCAATGTTTGATACTTTTGATGTTGCTGGTTTAGCCGCGTTTTGCGGCTGGGTTTTATCTGCGGGTTTGGCTTCGTTTTTTTTAGGCTGTACAGCTACGGGCCGCACCTTTGGGGAACATGCCGCAGCTATAAGCGCTATAAATAAAAACGTTAACCACTTATTCCCACTCAATTGTGGCCGGTGGTTTTGAACTGATATCATATACTACCCGGTTAATACCCTTTACATTGTTAATGATCTCGTTACTGATCTTGGCCAGCAGGTCATAAGGCAGGTGACACCAATCGGCCGTCATCCCGTCTAATGATTCAACAGCGCGAAGGCAGATCACGTTCTCGTAAGTACGCTCATCGCCCATAACACCTACCGATTGTACCGGTAAAAATATGGAACCGGCCTGCCAAACTTTATCATAAACACCGCCGGCCCTCAAATTGTTGATATAAATCGCATCGGCTTCCTGTAAAATAGCAACTTTCTCGGGTGTAACTTCGCCTAAGATCCTGATAGCCAGACCCGGGCCGGGGAAAGGGTGACGCCCTAAAATATTCGGATCAATGCCTAATGCCTTACCCACGCGCCTAACTTCGTCTTTAAATAAGGTATTTAGTGGCTCAACCACTTTCAGTTTCATAAAATCAGGCAGTCCGCCAACGTTATGGTGTGACTTGATTGTGGCTGAGGGGCCTTTAACTGAAACGGATTCAATAACATCGGGATAGATAGTTCCCTGGCCAAGCCATTTCACATCCTGTACCTCGTGCGCGGCATCATCAAAAACTTCAATGAAAACCCGGCCGATGGCTTTACGTTTTTTCTCGGGATCGGTTAAGCCTGCCAGTGCATCATAAAAACGCTGTTTGGCATCAATTCCTTTTATATTTAAACCCATGTGCTGGTAGGAGTCCAATACAGATTGGTACTCATCCTTACGCAACAGGCCATTATCAACAAAGATACAATGCAGGTTTTTGCCGATGGCATGGTGCAGCAATACAGCTGCAACCGACGAATCAACCCCGCCTGAAAGGCCAAGCACTACTTTATCATCGCCAAGCTTTTCTTTAAGGGCAGCAATGGTGGTTTCTACAAATGAATCGGCTGTCCAGTCCTGTTTGCAACCGCAGATGTCAACCAAAAAGTTATGTAGCAATTGCTTGCCGTCAGTACTGTGGGTAACCTCCGGGTGAAACTGGATACCGTATGTTTGGGTACCAGTAACCTGGTATGCCGCAACCTTTACGGTATCGGTACTTGCAATTATCTCAAAGTTTTTGCCGATAGTAGCAATGGTATCTGCGTGCGACATCCATACCTGTGAATCAGGCTGGATCATCCTGAACAGGGGATTTGCCGCATTAATGTATTGCAGGTTAGCACGGCCGTATTCGCGGGTGCTTGATGGCAATACCTCGCCGCCATGAAAATGGGCCATATATTGCGCCCCATAACAAACGCCTAAAATGGGCAAAGTGCCATGGAATTTGTCAAAATCAAAAGTCGGAGGGTTTTCTTGTCTTACAGAATAAGGGCTACCCGAAAGGATTATACCTTTTACACTGCTGTCGACTTCGGGAAAATGATTGAATGGGTGGATCTCGCAGTAAATGTTGAGCTCCCTGACACGGCGCGCAATGAGTTGGGTAAACTGCGAGCCAAAGTCAAGAATGAGGATTTTTTCTTGCATGGGCAAAGATAGGATTTAGACGTGAGATTTGAGATATGAGATTTGAGAAATTTCGGAATGCGGATTAACTTCGTTGAGGGCGTTGCCGTTTTCGATTTCGGATTTTTTGAACTTGAAAGTAGTAAATTGCGCTAATATGCTCGATACAATAAAGGAGAAACTCACCGAACTGGAACGAGATAATAAAATCGAAATTCTATACGCCTGCGAATCTGGCAGCAGGGCATGGGGTTTTCCCTCTCCAGATAGTGATTTTGATGTGCGTTTTATTTATGCCAGAACTACAAATGATTATTTAAATATCCATGAAATAAAAGATGTGGTTGACCTGCTTGTGAACGAAGTATTGGATATTGGCGGATGGGATATAAAAAAAGCTCTGAAATTATTTCTTAAATCAAACGGACCTTTGTATGAATGGTTACAATCGCCTATTATTTATAAAGATGATGTTGGTTTTGGCGATGAATTAAGAAACTTGATGCCAAAATACTTTTCATTAAGAGCCGCTGGAAATCACTACTTGTCAATGGCGTTCAATACAGTAAATAATGATTTAAAAGGCGACGACGTTAAAATAAAGCGATACTTCTACGCCTTAAGATCAGCACTGGCCTGTAAATGGATCACTGAAAAACAAACGGTGCCACCTATGGAATTTGGAAAACTTCGTTTATTGGTAGATGATGAAAATTTTCAATCGTCAATAAACGAGTTGTTAAAAGTAAAAAGTGTAAGCAACGAGAAAACCCTCGTAAAACACTATTTTATTTTGGATGAATGGCTTGATGATGCTTTGTCAAATTGTAAAGAATTATTAATAGAGCTGCCTGCAAATCATCAACCTACGGATGAATTAAATGAAATTTTCAGGAAATATATTTTATCATGACCTACAGGCAATTACTACAGCAAAAAGAATTTGTTCTTTTAGATTGTATAAGTGGTAGCCAGGCTTATAACTTAAGTTTACCGGGCTCAGATGTAGATAAAAAGGGCATCTTTATTTTACCCCAAAAGGAGCTTTATGGCTTTGAGTTCCAGCAGCAGGTTGCTAATGAAACTAATGATGAAGTATATTTCGAAATCAGTCGTTTTCTTGACCTTTTAACCAAAAACAACCCCAATATTCTTGAATTGCTAAACACGCCGTCTAATTGCATATTGTTTCGCCATTCTTTAATGGATTTGATAAACCCGGTTGATTATTTGTCGAAATTATGCTTTGACACTTTTGCCGGATATGCCCAAACACAGATAAAAAAGGCAAAAGGGTTAAATAAAAAGATAAATAAACCAATTGAAAAATTAAGGAAATCGGTTCTTGACTTTAGTTACGTTATTTATAAAAATGGAAGCATCCCTTTAAATTTATGGTTAAATGAAAATAACCTCTATCAGCAGGACTGTGGTTTGGTAGGTGTTGATCACTTCAGGAATGTTTATCTCTTATATCACCAAAAACAAATTACAGGTGATAAAAGGCTTAAAGGAATTATTTCCGGGCCGGATGCAGATGATGTTCAACTAAGCTCGATACCTAAGGACATTGAACCTTTAGTAACCATGAATTTTAATAAAGATGGTTATTCTGTTTATTGCAGAGAGTATAAAGAGTATAAAGAATGGGAGGAGAAACGAAACCAGGTGCGTTATGAAAGCACCCTATCGCATGGGAAAAGCTATGATGCAAAAAATATGATGCATACCTTTAGGTTACTTAATATGGCAGAAGAAATTGCTGTGTATAAACAAGTAAATGTTCATAGGGAGGACCGCGACTTTTTATTAGAGATCAGGAGCGGAATGTATGAGTTTGACACTTTAATGCAAATGGTTGAGAAAAAGATGGGAAAAATAAAAGCCTTATATGAAAAATCAACGTTGCCGGAGTTGCCTGATATTAAAAAAGCAGAAAATGTTTTGATACAAATAAGAGAGGAATTTTATTAATTTTTATAAATAGAAGTATTCCCCATGACCTTTTTGACGATACCTGCAGAAATAATTTGCAGATTTACCAGCTGTAAATTTTAGATTTGACAACTTTTTAAAAGTTGTCAAATCTCACCCGATGCCAGTAACCACCCGTCTCGCTACATTTGAAGACATCCCGCAACTAAATGAATTGATAGCTCTTTCAGTTCGCGGATTGAGCACTGAATATTACACGCCCAACCAAATTGAAAGCGCCATTAAATACATTTTTGGAGTAGATACGCAGCTGATAATTGATAGCACTTATTACATAGCCGAAGCAGACGGCATAGTAGTTGGCTGCGGCGGATGGAGTAAGCGCAACACACTTTACGGTGGTGACCAGCATAAAGAAATTGAAGATCCACTGCTTGACCCTAAACAAGATGCTGCCAGGATCAGAGCCTTTTTTGTACACCCCGATTATGCAAGGCAGGGGATAGGCAGACAGATCATTAATGTTTGCGAGTCGGCGGCAGTAAGTGCAGGCTTTAGCACTTTTGAACTTGGGGCAACTTTACCTGGTGTTCCGCTATATACAGTTATGGGTTATTCGGCGATTGAAAGGATAGACGCACCTTTACCTGATGGTGAGGTTTTGGGGATTGTGAAAATGCGGAAGGGGTAGCAATACTTTTAAAGACTTACGAAGTTTAACTCGCAGTGTTTATTTTTAATGGCCTCGTTGAGGGCTGCGCCGTTTAAAAACTTCGTAAGTCTGCGGATAAAATTTAAATTACCCTAAAAATTAAGTCCAATATTAATACTGGATAAACTGTTCCGTAAGCTTGAACCGGTGTTATCTTTAATCAGGTCGGTAGCGCCGCCTTGCCCGTTAAGCTCGATGAAGAATTTTGTTTTGTCCGAGACAGGGAATTTAATGCCGATTCCAACGTCGAGGCCAATATCGGCGGTATTAAAGAATTCTTTCAAATCCGTGCCACCTGCTGTTTCTGTTGCATCCAGTAAAATGCCAACATAAGGGCCAAAATTTAAATACCAGTTCCTGGTGCGCCCAAAATGCCAGTTTGCCAGCACCGGAATGGTTAGGTAATTCAGTTTATAATCTGTGGTGATCTCCCCGCTGCCATCATTAATAAAACCATTACTCCAGCCTTTTTGATCATAAATTAATTTCCCTTTAATGCTCCACCGGTCGCTGAAATAATAATCTGCAGAAACGCCCGCATTGAATCCGCTCCTGTAATCGCTGTTGGTTTGGCCATTGCCTGTAGTTACCGTAGCCGCATTATAGCCAATGTTAAGCCCGAATTCGGTAGTACCCGTTGTTTGTGCAAATGCTGTTGTATAAATACCTAATACAACTAAAAGTGTAGTAAAAATTTTCCGCATAATTGTGATTTTTTTAAGTTGTGCAAATGTAGTCACTTCTTTGATATATGTCGACTGTAATTAAATTATGGCAAAATACATCCACTCTGCCAGGTTATTTTAAAAAATCATTACACACCAATAGAATAGCCGCGCATAAGTTACGTTTAGGTATTATATTTGGATCAGACCATCAACTATGTTAAAGAAAATATTTTTACTGGTATTAATTGTTGTCGGAAGCTTTGCAGCAAAGGCACAATCTGCCGATTCCGTTTACAACCGATATTTAGATTTTAATCTTGCCCGTTTCCAGGGCGAAACTGATAAGCTAATGGGGCTGGCTGAAAACCTGCTGCCGGCTGCCGACAAATTGCCTGAGAAGGCCAGGATAAACTTTTATTTTGCGATAGGCAAACTTTACGAGGATAACGAACAGTTCCAAAAAGCGCTCGTTTACTATGAAAAGGTAGCTGTAGCAGTGCCCGATTATTATGTGGCACACAGGGGAATAGGCTACATATTCCTTTGGCAGACGAAGGAGATCAGGAATAAAATACAAGCATCCAATGATCCCGCTGTTACAAAGAAGCTGAGCGAAGACTATAACACCATTGCAAGAAAAGCGTTGCCCCACCTGGAAAAGGCCCAGGCCTGCGACCCAAGCGATGAAACACTCGATGAAATAAAATCGCTTTACAAAAACATGAAAGATACCGAAGGCCTTAACACCCTGGATAGCCGCCTGAAAGAACTGAGCAAGCACTGTATTGATATTTTGGAGGATAGGTAGGGGGAGAAAGCTGAAAGGCAAAAGGTAAAAGCTGAAAGGTTTTAAGTCGATAAATACTTCATCATTAAGCATTCACAATTCATTATCCAATATTCAAAACCTTTCGCCTTTATCCTTTCAGCTTTTACCTTCCTCAGGTTTTATCCGCCTCAGCGGGTTTCATTTTTTTCATGGTTGATTTCTTTTCATCCTGGCCGCCACCTAAAAGGTAACCCCACGGTTTAAGACTATCCACCCGGTCGAAAATTATTTTAAAAATTGCCATAATAGGGATCGACAAAAACATCCCTGAAAGTCCCCAGATCATTTCGCCTAAAATTATCCCTAAAAAAGTGATCAGGGCATTCAGCTTTACTTTTGAACCAACAATGGTTGGCAGCAAAAAATTTGAATCTATAATATGAATGCCCAGCACAGAACCCGCAACCAATGCAGCAGAGTTTATTCCGCCTGTTGCAAAGGTTATTAATGTGCTTAAAAATAGAGCCGTAAAAATACCCAGGTAGGGGATCAGGTTAAATAAGGCAACAATAATTCCGAGCAATACCGAGTATTTTGCGCCAATCATCCAAAACGCAGTACAAGCAAGGCAGGCAACCACAAACATTTCAAGCAATAAGCCAAGAATGTATTGTCTTAATATGCTTTGGATATTTCCAACAATGTCGCGCACTATCGCCTCATATTCATTGCTGAACACCCAGGTTATAAAATGGATAAGGATGCGCCTGTAGAGCAATATAAAGAAAGTGAAAATGAGAATAAACACATAAAAAAGCATGATAGATGATACCGCGCCAAAAGTTGTCCCCAATACATCAGTACCTGATGCTATGATTTTTTTAGTAGTGCTGTTCACATAACTCATTTGCCTGGTGGCGTTTATGTGGAAGGCGCTCTGGATCCATTCTGATAGATCATTTAAGGATTGTTTAACCTGGCTTTGAAGCTGTGGCCAGTCGCTTGTTAAATTTGAGATCTGCGAACCCACCAGGTATAATACGCCACTTACAACTGTAATGAGCAGGAGAATTGATACGAGGGATGCGATTGACCGGGGCAGACGTAATTTTTTTTCAAGAAAATTGGCAATAGGTAAAAGCAGGATGGCAAACAGAAAGCCAAATATTAAAGGATCAAGCACCTCTTTGCCCTGGACGACAATATAACCCAGGGATAGCAGGCCGATGAGAACCAGTGATAATCTTTCATAAAATGGGTGGACGGGTGTTTTTGCAGGCATAATAGCAGGGGATTATTATTTTGTGGTATGAGCACAATTTTAATTTTATTAATTTGAATATAAGAATAAATGAACGATAATGTTTTTTTATTGAAAATTATGTAAGGCCGTGCAATCCTGCTTACACTTTTATGAACTTATGCTTTGGCAGGTATTTTGCTTTAGGAGTAAATTATTTACCTAAATAAAAATATTATGGCAAAGTATTCAGAAAAAGCTGGCGAAAAAGTTGAAAAAACCATGCACGAAATGAAAGAAGGCAAATTGAAAAGCGGCAGCGGCCAAAAGGTTACCAGTAAAAAGCAAGCCATTGCAATAGGTTTATCAGAAGCCCGGAAAGAAGGGGCCAAGGTGCCTAAGAAGAAATCGTAAAAGCTTTTCAAAATAATTGTCATTGCGAGCGCAGCGTGGCAATCGCATACTGTACAGAGCGAACAGAATGATGCAGAGCTTGCTTTGGCGGTTATAAACGGCGTGCGATTGCCACGCTGCGCTCGCAATGACAAAACGGCTATTTCCCCGTAAACGCGTCCATGATATCCATCAGCGTTATCGCTTCCTCAATAGAGCAGGGATTTGGTCCTTCATCATTAAAATAGGCCACAATCTTTTCTATCAGGGGTTGCTGGATGTGCTGGGGGTGGGTAAACGTTAGCGTTTGCTCATCGTCATCAGTTTTCCAGCTGATGAAAGTACCGAAGAACGGGAATGTTATTTTTCCTTTGGTGCCGACAATTTCACATGAATCTATCCTTTGATTTTCAGCAACGTTAAAACACCACGAGCCATTTACCACCACTTTGTTTTTAAATAATATTTGGCCACTAACATGATCATCAGCTGGTGTAGCACCTGATTGGTTCAATGAAAAGCCGCTATATTTTTCCGGCTCGCCAAAATAAAGCAACATTAGGTCGAGCTGATGTGGGGCAAGATCATGAAAATACCCACCGCCCGATAGTTCAGGATGAACGCGCCAGTTGTTTGCAACATCAGCTTCGGTTTCCGCTTTCCGGCTTTGCCACATTCTTATCTGTACAGTGCGCACGTCGCCGATAAGGCCGCTTTCCAGCAATTGCTTTACCTTTAAAAACATGGGCACTCCACGACGATAATGGGCAACTGTTAACTTTTGATTTGGATGCTGTTTAACGGCTTCGGCAATTTTCCGGGCTTCGGCAGCATTGCGGGTAACCGGCTTTTCCACATAAACATTAAACCCCTTACTAAGAGCTGTAATGGCATAATCCATGTGCGATGCCGGAGGAGTAGCTATGTAAATAGCGTTAATTCCTTTGTTATCCATCAGCTCATCAGCATCGCTGTACCAGGTGCCGACTCCGTGGCGTTGGGCATAGTCTGCCGCTTTTTCCGCATCACGGCGCATTACCGCAACCAGGCTGCTGTTTGCTATTTTATTAAAAGCCGGGCCGCTCTTTTTTTCGGTTACATTGCCGCAGCCTATTATTCCCCAATTTATATTTGACATAGTGATTTGCATATCGTAGAGACGCGATGCATCGCGTCTCTACCACGCGTTCTTATAATATTTCTTCGATCTTTGTTAACTCTTCCGTTGAAAATTCGATGTTATCCAAACATTTTAATGAATCGGCCAACTGCTCGGCGCGGCTGGCGCCAATTAGAACAGAGGTCACCCGGTGATCTTTTAATAACCAGGCTAATGCCATTTGAGCTAATGTCTGTCCGCGTTGCAACGCAATGTCATTTAATCGTTTTATCTGGCTAATGCGTTCTTCGGTTACCTGGCTTTCCTGTAAAAAACCGGTTGCTTTTGCAGCTCTTGAATCGGCAGGGATCCCGTGCAGGTATTTGTTGGTTAATAAGCCCTGTGCCAATGGCGAAAAAGGGATACAGCCAACACCATCTTTTTCCAGCACATCTAACAACCCGCCTTCAGCCCAGCGTTCAAACATGGAATATTTTGGTTGATGGATTAGGA
>Ga0193702_1000621_pt1 | contig 10194 bp, 12 predicted proteins | sample U3a1metaG_FD_143060 | JGI IMG/M metagenome (GOLD analysis project Ga0193702, IMG submission 143060) | Soil microbial communities from a riparian zone of the East river system, Colorado, United States - U3a1 | ecosystem: Environmental > Terrestrial > Soil > Riparian zone | place: USA: East River... | reverse complement strand
CTCCCGGGTTTACCAGCAGGTTTTGTTTAATATGGAGATATATCTCACCTATTATTTTAAGGTTTGACTTTTGAAGTAGATTATAATTGGCAAGAATGCTCCCGGCAATTGAGTTTTCTATTGCCATCACGCCACCATCACTTTCTTTTTTGTTAGAAGCGATCTTGATCACATCCCGAAATGTAGCACATGGCAACACCTGAACATTTTTTCCAAAAAACTGCTGCGCTGCCACTTGGTGAAAGCTACCTTCATAACCCTGTATCGAAACTCTTGTATTCATATTTAAAAACAAAAGTCCCGGCGGTTTGCCGGGACTTCTTATGTTGATTTTGATCTTTTAACTTAATAAGCTTTCAACAAAAGCAATCCCGGCTTCTGGCTAAAGAAATAATAAAAATAAAACCAACGATATGCTTTTGTAATTGTCATTCTGTTTCAAAAATAAGTATTCATATTTAAGAAGCAAGCTATTTCAAAAAATATTTAAACCAGAACGATTGTTTGTCCGAATGGACTCTCTTGAAGTAAAAAAAGCCACCCCGATTTCCCGGGATGGCCTCTAACGATTGCTTGCCATATGAAAATCTTAGTGAGCTGTAGTAGCTGTAGTAGTCGGAGCATCAGTAGCAGCTGGAGCAACTTCAACTGTAGTTGGAGCAGCTTCAGTTGTAGCCGGAGCAACTGTTTCAGTTGTAGATTCAGTTTTGCTCTCATCATTGCAAGATGCAAATGCTGTTGTAGCGATCGCCAATACGATAAAAAGCTTTTTCATGTTTTCTGTTTTAGATTTTGTTTAAACAATAGAATTCGGCATTTATACCGGACAAAGAAAAAGGTAACCCGCCCTGAAATAGATTTTTTTGGTTTTCTTTGGGTTACTAATTCTAAATAATTGTATTAAATCAAGACGAGTGAACCCTGATATTAAAGAGAAAGAGTTATTGGAAGGATTGGCTTTAGGGGATAAAAAGGCAGTTGAAACCATTTATAAGGACAACTTTAATATGGTTCAAAGCCTGGTTATCAACAACAACGGATCGGCCCAGGAGGCCAAAGATATTTTCCAGGAGGCGATGATAGTATTATTGGAAAAGGCCCGGTCAGGAAATTTTGAGCTGAGTTGCCAGATAAAAACCTACGTTTATTCGGTATGCCGGCGGATCTGGCTGAAAAAGTTGCAGCAATATAACAGGTATACAAACGAGGTAGAAAGCATGGTTGGGACAGTGCCGGTTGAAGAAGATGTAGAAGAATATGAGAAAAGGGACCAGGAATTTGCAATGATGGAAAAGGCGATCGGCAGTTTAGGTGAGCCTTGTAAAAGTTTGATCGAGGCATTTTATATTCAAAAGAGGAATATGCAGGATATCGCCAGCCAGTTTGGATATACAAACGCTGACAACGCCAAGAACCAGAAGTACAAATGCCTTATGAGATTGAAAAAGTTATTTTTCGCTCAATATAAAAACGGTAAGTGATGGAAGAAATTCAATTAATAGAAGCAGTTGAACGCTACATCCGCGGTGAAATGAAAACGGATGAAAGGGTTTATTTTGAACAATTGCGTAAAACCAATCCGGAAGTAGATCAAATGGTTGTTGAGCATACTTTATTTATTCATCAAATGAATGAAGTAGGTGAATTACGCAAGTTCAAATCCACATTAAATGAGGTCCATACCGATCTTGCTGAAAAAGGTTTGATCAACTCAGATAGGCTGAAAGGAAATGCAAAAGTTATTTACTTGTGGAAGAAATATAAAAGAGTAGCAGCGATCGCAGCTTCAATTGCAGGTATTACAACACTTACTATTAGTTTATTGGTTTGGTCTCTTTCTCCAAAAATTGAAAGCTCACAGGTAAAACAATTGGTGAATGAAGTGAATGGATTAAAGAAAAAAGACAGGGAACTTGATAATAAGATCAAAGATGTAGATAATAAAAGCGAGAAAAAAGCTATTCTTAATCCTTCCTATCGTTATAACGGTACGGGTTTTATGATCGATAGTAAAGGATACCTTGTTACCAATGCTCATGTTGTTAGAAATGCAAAGACTGTTGTTGTACAAAATAAAAAAGGTGACAACTTTAATGCAAGAGTTGTTTTTACAGATTTTGCAAAAGACCTTGTGATACTTAAAATAGAAGACGATTCATTCAAAAATTTGGCAAGTGTCCCATATGGTATCAGTAAATCTTCAAGTGACCGGTCTGAATCAATTTTTACGCTTGGTTATCCCCGCAACGATGTAATGGTGTATGGCCAGGGTTATCTAAGTGCACCAACTGGGTTTGACGGAGATACATTAAGTTGTCAAATAGCAATTGCTGCTAACCCAGGAAACAGTGGCGGACCTGTATTAAATCATAACGGCGAAGTGATCGGCGTACTTAGTACCCGCCAGGTTTCTGCTGATGGAGTTGTTTTTGCAATTCAGTCAAAATACATATACACAGTATTAAATGACTTGAAAAAGTTTGATACTTCTATGAAAGTGAAAACTCCTGCTGCTTCTTCATTGAAAGGAATGGATCGCACACAACAGGTAAAAAAGATCGAAGATTATGTCTTTATGGTCAAAGTAAATTGATCATTAATTTCTCAACATATTTAAAAGCTGTCTCGCCTATGGCGAGACTTTTATTTTGCCCAAAGATTTTCAGGGTATTCGCCGGCATCTACAAGTTTCCGTAAACTTTCTCTTACCATAGGTGCATCTTCTTTATAAGTTACACCAAACCATTTGGCAGAAGTAGGGATCACTTTTATCACACCTTCTCCATCTTTAATATATTTATCTCCTACTATTGGTATAAAAAATTCTGCTTTGGGATTCGAGGCATTCTGTGAAAGAAATTCTTTAAATATCCTTTTTGTGTAATCAAAAACAGATGGGTGAAAACACCAGAAGTTCATGGAGACATGCGTATTTAATGGTAGCTCCTTAGGTGAATGCTCATCGTTACAAACGATCTTATCACCAACCTGCGAAACATTTAATCTTTCAACAACAGAAACAAGATTTCCTTTGTTGTCCACTTCGCAAACACCACGGTTCACTGTTCCATGTTCTGAAAGTGTTTTCAACAATTCATAACCAATGATCGAAAATGTTTTTTCAGTGCAATCATTTACGAGAAAATTATACGCTTTTACAAAACCATCTTTTCCATAAAAGTCATCGGCATTGATAACCGCAAATGGTTCTTTTACTTTTTCATCCGCGCAAAGGACTGCATGGGCTGTTCCCCAGGGTTTGGTTCTTTCCTTTGGTATCTCTCAAAACCTTGCATATTTATTCAATTCCTGGAAAACATACTCAACCTCTATCCTGCCTTCAATATCTTTTCCAACGATCTCCCGAAAGTTCTTTTCAAATTCTTTACGAATAATAAACACTACTTTCCCAAAACCTGAACGAATTGCATCATAAATAGAGTAATCCATGATCGTTTCACCGGATGGGCCAAAACCTTCTACCTGTTTCATACTTCCATAACGTGATGCCATCCCTGCTGCCAATATCACTAATGTTGGTTTCATCATATAATTTTAAAGACTGCGAAATTAAATAAATTACTTACTCAGCTTATATTTATTGCATGGAACTTCCTGATCTTAGAAAAATAACGATCGATAAAATACATGCTCCCTTTTTACAAAATAAAAACGTACAATTTGACGTATTGCGCCTTGATAAAATTCACCCTGTCATTTCAGGCAACAAATGGTTTAAGCTAAAGTATCATCTTGACAATTTTAATGCCGGTAATTATAATGGCATTATCACATTCGGTGGAGCATGGTCAACTCATATTGTAGCAACTGCGTGCACCTGTTATTTGAAAAAAATAAAATGTATCGGTATTATTCGTGGCGAAAGACCTGAACAGCTTTCAAATACTTTACTTAAAGCTGCTAACTATGAAATGGATCTGAAATTTATTTCAAGAGACGACTATGCCCAAAAAAACAGCACCGAATTCCTTGAATCGATCAAAAAAGAATTTCCCGGACATTATATTATTCCTGAAGGAGGCGCAGGAAAAGAAGGAGAAAAAGGCGCAAGCGAAATACTGGAATATGCAGATGGGAAGAAATATACGCATATAGCATGTGCCGTTGGAACAGGAACAATGTTTAATGGGATCAGTGCGGCGGTTTCAGTCAATCAAAATATTCTTGGCATTGTAGTTTTAAAAGGATGGAAAGTAGAAAATGAAATGAATAATACTGAGATGTTCCTGAATTATCATTTTGGCGGATATGCAAAATATGATCTTACCCTGATCGACTTTATGAATGATTTTTTCAGGCTTACAAACATTCCCACCGATTTTGTATACACCGGCAAACTGGCTTTTGCATTATTCGATCTGATAAAGAAGGATCACTTTCCAACAGGAAGTAAAATTCTCATGATCCACAGCGGAGGTTTACAGGGAAATGCCTCGCTGCAAAAAGGTTCGTTAATCTTTTAAGTTTTGCAGCTTGCATGCCTATCTTTGCCAAGGTAGACCAAAAGAAAAATTTTGTTTTAACGTTCTATATCCATGAGAAAAATCATTCTGTCCCTTTTGATTTGTACATCTGCTTTAACCTACGCCCAGGATTCTTTGCCTTCTTTTTCTGTGGTAAATAAAGGGAATAATCGTGTTGTCATCAGTTGGAATAATAAGTTCCCCCAGTTAAAACAAATAAGCATTCAGCGATCAACAGATAGTCTTTCCAATTTTAAATCATTGATCACTGTACCAGATCCTAATAATAAACAAAACGGTTACCTTGATTCAAAAGCGCCAAATGATAAAATGTTTTACAGGCTTTATATCTTAGTTGATGGCGCCAATTTTATTTTTTCAAAATCAAAAAGACCGACAAACGATAGCATACGGACAGCGCTGCTTTCCGATTCATCCTCAAAAGCAATTAAAGACAGTATTTACCGGAAGTTGGTTGAAAAGATCCTCAGTCAAAATCTTCCGGATAGCGCCTTGACCACGGAGGAACTTCTTCTTTTAAGAAGATACAGGAACGGAAAGCAGGACATCTATTCCGATTCTGTTAACCGGAAGATCGATGCAATAATCAAAAATAAAAATAAACCGAGTGTTGTAATTCCGCAATATCACATCGTGGCAAATAAAGACGGGCTGGTGAGAATTTCATTATTGGATTTTGGCAACAAAAAATATTCTATCAAATTTTATGAAGATGATGATACTTTTCTTTTTGAATTAAAGGATATCAAGGAAGCTTCTTTAATGCTGGAAAAATCTAATTTCTATCATTCAGGATGGTTCAAATCTGAGTTATATGAAAGTGATAAATTGATAGAAAAGAATCGGTTTTTTATTCCGAAGGATTTCTGATGGTGAGCAGTCAGAGGTGAATGGTGAACAGTACCTTTATAATTCGAATTTTCTTCTCACAACTCATACCTCACCAACTCTACTTCAAACACTTTTTCAAAATTCTTTTTTACTCTTTCTTTTGCTTCTTCAAAATCTATTTTCTTTCCTAATTCTTTTTCAAGTGAGGTTACTTGTTTATTTTGAATACCGCAGGGAATAATATTATTGAAGTAAGAAAGATCGGTGTTGACATTAAAAGCAAATCCATGCATGGTGATCCAGCGGCTGGTGCGTACGCCCATCGCACAAATTTTTCTTTCTCTGCCAGGAATATCAGGATCGAGCCAAACACCAGTTTCGCCGGCAGATCTTGCTCCTTTTAATCCATAATCTGCCATCGTTTGGATGATCACTTCTTCCAGGTTGCGTAAGTATTTACCAATATCTGTATAAAACTTTTCAAGATCGAGAATAGGATAACCAACTATTTGCTGATCGCCATGAAAAGTTATATCGCCGCCACGGTTTGTTCTGAAGAATTGAATGCCATTTTCTTCGAGTTGTTCTTCACTCATCAATACATTTTCAATATTGCCGCTTTTACCCAGGGTATAAACAGGGGGATGCTCTACAAAAAGAAGATAATGCTGAGTTGATAGTTCAGAGTTCTGAGTTCTGAGTTCGGAGTCTTGACTACTGACTACCGACTCACGACTAAAGACTAGAGACTTCTTCCTGGTATTCTCATTTAAAAGGCTCTCCTGGTAATCCCAGGCTTCTTTATAATCCATATGGCCAAGATCACGGAATATGACCTGCTGTTTATCCATTCTGCAAATGTACTTTTGCATCTTCACTAAATCAAAAAGCGACAGAAAGTGAAAATGACGGGTAATGAACCAAAAGATGAATGGAGCGTCGCAACAAAAGCTTAATCAGGGCTCTGTAGCCGGCTAAACAAGAATAATATGTCAGAAGAAGACCAGGTAAAAGAAGAACAACAGAATGGCAGTGATGAACTGTTTGAAAGATTTGTTATTAAAATTGACAAAGGACAGGAGCCGCTGCGGATTGATAAGTATTTAATGAGACGGATCGAGGGAGCAACGAGAAACAAAATTCAGCAGGCGATAAATGCGGGCATGGTGACGGTGAATAAAAACACTGTAAAACAGAATTATAAAATAAAGGGACTTGACGAGATAATTGTGTACAGTGACATGAGCCCGGAAGAGACCGAAGTGTTGCCCGAAAAAATTGATCTTGATATTTTTTATGAAGATGATGATGTGATAGTGATAAATAAAGCCGCCGGCATGGTAGTGCATCCGGGAAGCGGAAACTATACCGGCACCTTATTAAATGGAATTGCATGGTATCTGCAACAAAAAGACCCATCGATCACTGAATCAACATTACCGCGATATGGACTTGTGCACAGGATCGACAAAAACACAAGTGGTTTGTTGTTGATGGCAAAGAACAGTAAAGCGATGACAAACCTTGCCAAACAATTTTATGATCATTCAGTAAAAAGAAAATACATCGCATTGGCATGGGGAGATCTGAAAAATGATGAAGGAACAATAGTGGCGCATGTAGGCCGCAATCTTAGGTTCAGGAAATTATTTGAAGCTTATCCAGAAGGTGATCATGGCAAAGAAGCGATCACTCATTATAAAGTTCTTGAGCGATTTAATTATGTAACATTAGTTGAATGTGTTTTGGAAACAGGCCGCACTCACCAGATACGTGTTCATATGAAATATATCGGGCACCCCTTGTTTAATGATGATACTTATGGAGGTGATAAAATTGTAAAAGGAACCGTGTTCGCAAAATACCGGCAGTTTGTTGACAATTGTTTTGCTATTTGCCCTCGACAGGCTTTGCACGCAAAGACGCTTGGATTTATACACCCCACAACTAAAAAGGAAATGTTTTTTGATACTGAATTGCCGAAAGACATGAAAGAAGTGATTGAGAAGTGGCGGAGTTATGTTGGAACAGCAGGCAGTGGGCAGTAGGCAGAGGTCTTCAATTCGTTTATTTATTGCCTACTGAAATCAGAAAGCGTAGCAGTAAACACTCCCCTTTCTCTTTTCTTAAAAGCAACATCCCATGTACCAATGTAACGGAGTGTTGATGGAACTGTGAGATCTCCAAATTGAGTCATCTGTACTTCCATGTGTACATTAAAATCGTACACGCCTGCATCATAGCTAAGATCATAATTACGGGCAACGATCTCCATTGATTTGCTATTGAACCAAGTTGTCATATTATCGATCACAACGCCTGAGCCGCTTTTAGCTTTGATTGTAAACAAATAACAGCTTTGTCCATTATAGTCAACATAGTCTAATGAAAAATCATACCTGTCAGCATGGTCTTTATCAAAGATCGCTGTCTTATCGCCCATCAATGGAATGCCGGGGATCTTTTTGCCGGGATCAAAAAAAAGCATCTTGAGTTGTTCTTTATTTTTTTCAATCCCCTTTTTTGATTTTACATTTCGCTGTGTACCTGCTACAATATTTGTTTCTCCGCATACCTGGCCTTTTGTAAAAAACAGGCTGGCATATAATTCAGCAGTATAATAATTATAATCACGACTTTTGTCATAAAAATCGCCTGTAATTGACTCGTTCAATATTTCCATTGTGCGACATCCTTTTGCTACATGTTGTCTTGTTTTACTTTGCAATGAAGCAGTTACTTCCCCTTTCTTATTCTTCATTCGAATATCATTCATTGACGTAAAGCTTAGCACTCTCAGGTTTCTGAATGCTTTGTAAAACGTAGTGTCGTTTTTTACCCGCTGAATAAATGCATCCACATCCATTTTATTCCGAACCACAACTTCTGAGAGTTGTATCATTTGTGAAAGTCGGGCATTATCAAGGGAATCCTGATTTTGTGAAAAGACAATTTGTGTAAAAAATAAGAGGAATAGAAAAAGAAATCTTTTCATGCTGCTATGTTGAGTGAAAAGATCTATGCAGGAAACATCATTTTATAATCAACCTTTACTTTGCCTTTTGATATATCATTCAGTTTTCCTTTCAGCAATTTTCTTTTCAACGAGGTGATATGATCAATAAAAAGCTTACCCTCAATATGGTCATATTCATGCAAAATAATTCTTGCTGTAATTCCCTGGAATGTCCGCATGTGTTGCTCAAAATTTTCATCCAGGTACTCAATAGTTACCACCGATAAACGCTTGATGTCTTCACGAATTTTGGGAATGCTCAGGCAACCTTCATTGTAATTCCATTCAAGACCATCCAATTCCTTTATATGGGCATTGATAAATACTTGCTTTATACCCGGCGCATCAGGATAACTATGTTTTTCATTATCTTCTTCAATTTGGCGAAAGATCTGTTCCGAATCAACCACGAAAAGCCGGATATCCTTGTTCACCTGGGGAGCTGCCAGACCAACGCCAGCACTCGCATACAGAGTCTCCCACATGTCTTCGATCAACTTAGGGAGGCCCGGATAGTCCTTATCAATATCATGGGCTACTTTTCGTAAAACCGGGTGGCCGTATGCAACAATAGGTAAGATCATCTATATCAGATTTCGGGTTTAATATTTTGGTTGCAAATTTAAGATTATTAAGTCAGCAATTGTAACCGAAATCCGTAATAGAAAATTTAAAATTGCCGGAGATATTCCTGCAATAATATAGTTGCAGCAATCTCATCAACAAGCTTTTTATTCCTTCTTTGCATTTTTTTCAAGCCCATTTCAAGCATGGCATCTTTGGCCATTTTTGAAGTATAGCGTTCATCCACCTTTTTGATCGGGGTCTTTGGAAAATTCTTTTCCAATTGCTTAATGATCTTCTCAACTAATGGTGTTGCATGGGTATCAGTATCATCCCAATTCTTTGGTTCACCAATAATGATCAATTCAACTTCTTCTCTTGCAAAATAATCTTTCAGAAAAGGGATGAGCTGTTTTGATTCAACAGTTGTTAAACCTGTAGCAATGATCTGCAAAGGATCAGTAACAGCAAGGCCTGTTCGTTTTGCACCGTAGTCAATTGAAATGATTCTTGGCATTCCTGGAAATGAATAATTAAGAATTAAAAATTAATAAAAAGATCGGCGATCACAAATATTGCAAACACTGCTGAGGCAATTCCATTTGCAGTCATAAAAGCAATATTAACACGTTTCAGATCATTTGGTTTAACAATCGAATGCTGGTAAACAAGCATGCCGATAAAAATAGCTGCTCCGATCCAATAAAGCCATCCAAAATTTCCGAACCATCCGGCAAATAATACACAAACTGCACTTAAAACATGTACTAATTCTGATACTCTTAATGCCTTTGCTTTACCCAACAATGCAGGAATTGAATAAAGCTTATTCTCTTTATCAAACTCTTCATCCTGCAAAGCATAAATAATATCAAAGCCGCTGACCCAAAACAACACTGTGAATGAAAAGAGAACTGGCAAAAGATCAAATCGCCCTGTTACTGCAAGATATGCTCCAATTGGCGCAAGACTTAATCCTAATCCAAGTATCAAATGACAAAGAGGTGTAAATCTTTTTGTATAACTATAGCCTAACACAACCAATAATGCAACTGGTGAAAGAAAAAAACAAATTCTATTGATAAAAAAAGTACATGCAATGAATAATAAGCAACTAATAAGTGTGAAGAATAAAACGTTATTCGCTTTTAAAATGCCTGCGGGTATTTCTCTTATTGCAGTTCTTGGATTTTTTCCATCGAACGCTCTGTCTAGATAACGGTTAAAAGCCATTGCTGCGCTACGAGCAAAAATCATACAGAGAATAACAAGGAGTAG
>Ga0193702_1000620_pt1 | contig 10236 bp, 6 predicted proteins | sample U3a1metaG_FD_143060 | JGI IMG/M metagenome (GOLD analysis project Ga0193702, IMG submission 143060) | Soil microbial communities from a riparian zone of the East river system, Colorado, United States - U3a1 | ecosystem: Environmental > Terrestrial > Soil > Riparian zone | place: USA: East River... | reverse complement strand
GAAGTCCATGACTTCGCCGGAGGCCGCTACCTGCGCAAAGTCGACGGCACCGTGTTCCCGTTCGGGCCGTTCTCGTCGGGCATCGTGGTCGACCGCACGGCGGCGATGCGCGTCGGCGGCAACGGCCAGGCTGCGGCCACGCCGCAACAAGCCCAACTCGCACGCGAGCGCCTGGCGCTCAGCCCCGAGCGCCTGCTGCTGACGGCACTCGATGCGGCGGACCACCATCTCGAAGCCGACGCCGTGCTGCAGGACGTGCCGCAACGCGTGCTGGCCTTCATGCTCGACGGCGCGCCGGTGCGCGTCTACCTGAACGCCTATACGCTGCTGCCGACCGCGGTCGATTATGCGGGGCCGCTGGCGCGCACCGCGTTCTGGTCCTTCCTCGGCGACGTCACGCTGCGCACCTACTACAGCTTCTGGTGGCTGGCCAAGGGCGGCCTGCACTATCCAATGCAATGGAATATGGAGAGCAATGGCCTGCCCGATGGCATGCTGCACATCCACGCACTGCGGATCGACGAAGCGCTGGCCGAGGCCGACCTGGCGATCCCGGACGCGGTGCGCGCCGCCTACGATCCGAACGCCAAGCCGGCCGATCGCGACAACACGCCCTTGGGACTGGCCAGCCAGCCGGCGCAGGAACCGGCGCCGGGTATCGTGTTCATCGCAGGCGAATGGAACGCCACCATCGTGCGCCAGGACGATGGCATCGTCATCGTCGAAGCGCCGATTTCGTCCGACTATGCGGTGAAGGTGCTGGCCGAAGCGCGGCGCCGCTTCCCGGGCCTGCCGGTCAAGGCCGTGATCACGACCTCGGACGCGTGGCCGCACCTGGCCGGGGTGCGCCAATACGTCGCCGAGGGCATTCCGGTGTATGCCTTGGACTTGAACAAGCCGATCCTGGAGCGCGTGATCGGCGCCGCCTATACCAGCCGGCCGGACGCGCTGCAAGCCCACCCTCGCAAGGCCGACTATCGTTTAGTGAAGGGCAGGACGACGCTCGGCACCGGCGCCAACCGCATCGAGCTCTATCCGATGCGCGGCGAAACCAGCGAACGCCAGATGATGGTCTATTTCCCCGCGCACCGGCTGCTGTACGGCAGCGACGCCTTCCAGCCCGATAACAAGGGCGCCTACTTCTATCCGCAAACGATCAGCGAGCTGACCGATGCCGTCGCGCGCGAGCGGCTGGCGGTCGACACCTTCTTCATGATGCACGCCGATCCGACGCCGTGGCCGGCACTGGCGAAGGCGGTCCGCGCCGCCGAATGAGCGCAGGCGCGGCCGGCGCGCGTCACTGCCATTGCTTGAGCAGGGCGCGCACCTCGTCGGCCTGTGCGAATCGCATATTGCCGGCCGCGAGCAGCTCGAGCTCCTTGCGCGCGGCGTCCTTGTCGCCGGTCTTGTACAGGCCGATCGCCATGTGATAGCGGATGTCGCGCGCCTGCGGCGCCTGGGCGCAGGCTTTTTGCAGGATCGCCAGGCCGCGCGCCGCGTCGCCCCGATCGACCAGGATCCAGCCCAGGGTGTCCATGATCACCGGCTGGTCGCCGGCCAGCCGGTACGCGTCCTCCGCCGCCTGCTGGGCGCGCGCATCTTGCGATTGCTGGTAGGCCAGCGCCAGGTTGTTGAGCGCGACGATATTTTTCGGATGCTGTTTCACGATGGCCTCGAGCTGGAGCGCCGCCGGCTTGTACTGCTTGTCGGCCAACAGCGTTTCCGCCTTGTACAACTGGACCCGGACATCCTCGGGATGCTGCTGCAGCCACTGCGCCAGGCGCTTCGCGCCCTCCTCCTGCCGGCCGACGGCACGCAAGGCATTGACGGTCTTGATCGTCAGTTCGTTGGTGCTGCTGTGCGCCAGCGCCTGCTCGTAGAACGGCAGCGCCTGCGCGGCCTTGTTCTGCCCCATCAGCACGTCGCCTTCGAGCTGGTAGCCGGCCGCCGCGTTCGGATACTGGCGCTGCAGGCGGGCCGCGACCATCGACGCCAATTCATGCGAGCCTTCGCGCACATACAGTTCGGCCAGGGCCAGCTGGGCCGCCGGGAAATCGGGCTGCATCGCGAGCGCCGCTTTCAGGTTGTCCGCCGCGGCCGCCTTGTTGTTCATCAGCAGCTGGAGCGCCGCGACCTGCATCTGCACCTGCGGCGAGCGCGGCAGGGCCAGCGCCAGCTTCTTGTAAGTGTCCAGCGCGGCGTCATTCTCGCCGTTCGCCAACTGGCTCTTGCCGAGCAGGTCGAGCAGGTCGGGGTCGTCGTGGTGGGTCACCTGCAGCTTGCGCGCGAGGCTGAGGGCCTTCTGGTTTTGGCCGGCAAGCAGGTATTGCGCGATCAGGTTGACCGCCGGCGCGATCGCGTTCGAATCGACCGCATTGGCCTGTTCCAGCCAGCGCGTGGTGTCCTCGGTTTTTTGTTCGCCGGCGGCCAGGGTCGCCAGCGCCGTCATTGCTTCGACACTGGTCTTGTTCTTGTCGAGGAAGGCCAGCAGCTGCTGCTTGGCCGCCTCCGGTTTTTTCTCGCGCAACTCGAGTTGCGCCAGGTTGTCGGCGGCGGGGAAGTACGAGGGCCCCAATTCCAGCGCCTGTTTGAAACTGGCACGCGCCTTCACCATATCGCGCTTGCCGAGATAGACCACGCCTTTCAAGTCCTGGATCGCGGCATTGCGCGGTTGGGCCTGTTCGAGCGCCAGCACCGCCTGATACGCGCTGTCGACATGCTGGAGGCCCAGCTCGGTCCGCACCAGCGCGATGCCGGCCTGCTGCGACTTGGCGTCGAGCTTGGTGGCCAGTTGCAGGTCGCTCACCGCTTGCGCCTGCTCGCCTTTGCCCAGCTTGCTGAACGCGAGCGAGGTGCGCAGGTTGGCGGCCATCGGCTCCAGCGCGCTGGCCTTCTCGAAGTATTCGCCGGCCCGCGTGAAATCGCGCGCCTGCATGTAGGACTCGCCGGCCAGGGCCAGCACCTGCACATCCTGTTGCGCGTCCTTGAGTGCTGGCGCCAGCACGGTCAGCGCATCCGGCGTGTGGCCGGTGCGCAGCAGGGTCGAGGCCAGCATCTTGCGCGCGTACAGATTGTCCGGGTGCTTGTCGAGATAGCGCCGCAGGTGGTACTCGGCCTGGTGCAAGGAACCCAGGTTCAGGCTGATGGCGCCGGCCAGCAAGATGCTCGGCATGTGATCGGGCGCCACCTTCAACACGCTCAGGATCGATTCCTGGGCCGCCGCGTGCTTGCCTTGCGAGAAGTCCAGCAGCGCTTGGGTGTAGACCGCCAGCACGCTGCCGGGATAGATCGCGCGCGCCGCCTTCAGCTCGGCCTGGGCTGCTTCGAACTTGCCGAGCGAGATCTCCAGGTAGGCCTTTTCGACGTGCGCCGAACGGTGCTCGGGCTTGATCGCCAGCACCTTGTCATAGGTCGCCAGCGCCTGGTCGGCCAGGCCCTGCGCGCGCAGCAGGTCGCCCTTGAACAGCAGCGCGTCGGTGTTGCGCGGGTCGGCCGCGAGCGCCTGCTCGGCAAATTTGCGCGCCACCTCGACATCATGCTCGATATACGCCAGGCGCCCAAGGCCGATCAGCGCCGCGGGGTATTCCGGCTGGGACTGGAGCACGCCTTCATACAGCTGCCGCGCATCGTCGCGCCGGTCCATTGCCAGGTAGGTATCGGCGCGCACGCAGACCAGGTCCGGACTGTGCTTTTCGGCTTCGGCTGCGGTTTCGTCGAGCGCTTTCTGGAACTGGCCCTGCATCAGCAAGACACGGCCCAGCACCGGCATGGTCTTGCTGCTTGCATAGTCGTATTTGAGCGCCTGACGGATTTCCTTTTCCGCGCTGATGCCATCGCCGGTGTCGAGATACACCGAGGCCAGCAAGTAGCGCGCCTCGCCGTCGTAGGGCGTGGCATCCAGGATATTCTTGAGCGTGATCAGGGCCGCGTTGAACTGGCCCTTCTCCTGATATTGCCTGGCTTGGGAGCGCAGGGCCGCATCGGTCTTTTGCGCACAGCCCGCCAGGGCCGCGCTAAAGAGCAAGGCGGCGAGACCGGCGCTGACCGAGCGCTTTTTATTGAGATGCAAGGTGAACTCCCTTTGACGTGGAGCCCGGCATACGGGCCTCAGCTGTCATGTTGGCATGTAAGACGCCGTGGAGCAATAATTTCTGAGTATCAAGGGCTTGCCGCTGTCACTGTCGACAATCTTTACAGTTGCGGTCGCGCTACGCGGCGCGACGGCGCTAAGCCCCTGTTTACAAAGAGTTGTTTATTTTAGGCATGATTCATGCTATAAAGTCATTGAACTCATCTACGGGACGTCCTCCACCATGAAAACCATATTCACCGTCGTATGTACGCTTTGGGCGGTGCTGGCGGTGCCTGGCGCGCAGGCCGGGGGGATCAGCGATGTCGGGGTCAACGCCTACTGGGGCGCGGACGGACACGGCAATGGCGACGTCATCGGCAACAGCACCTACAACATCGACGGCGCCACCATCACCCGCGTCGGCACGGTGCTGACAATAACGATCGCGACCAATTTTGCCGGCCATGCCGGCTCGGATCCGTTTGCAGCGCCAGCCTTGGGCGGCATCGGTTATGGCGACGTTTTCCTGTCGCAAGTCTGGAACCCTTATGGTACCGATGCCAATCACACCGGTGACAATGCCGCAAACGGCACCAAATGGTCATACGGCCTCAACCTGAATAACCGCATGAGCAATACCGGCGGCACGTTCGAGCTCTACCAGTTGAACGGCGCCACCAATGCATCGAATATCCTCAATTCGGATTCCTTCATTAGCTGTGGTACGAGTTGCACTTACCGTAACGGCCAGGCCACGGCGGTGAAGACCAGTTCCTCGACGGTCAAAGATACCGGCGTGCAGGGAACCTGGACCGTGACCGCCAATCAGCAGATCCAGTTCACCCTGAACATGACATCGACCAACCTGCTGAACTTCTCCTCGTTCGCGATGCATTGGGGCGAGACCTGCCAGAACGACGTGGTGGAAGGCATCACCCGCGTGGTGCCGGTGCCAGGCAGCGCGCCTTTGGTGGCGATCGGCCTGGGTGCGATGCTGGTGCTGCGCCGGCGCCGGATCGGCGTCCTCGCCGCCAAAGCCTGACCCTCCTTCCCGAACCCTTTCGAGCTCCCGCCGCAGGCTTGCGGCCGGGGCTGATTAGTCACGCCTGGCGCATCGGAAACATTTTCTTACAATTCACCAGATAGTTTTACATTCTGCCGCTTGCGTCAACATTGCCTTGCTGATAATATTTCGGCTTCGGACACGATGCTTAGCGACAATGCAATCCTCATTGATTTTCCGGCCATTGGCCGCCCCCGTGTCCCCCAAGACCCTGCGCGCCTTCCGCAAAGACGCGGATTGGGCACCCAGCAACGGCGACGCCCTGTCTGACCAGCATCCGCGCGGACGGGTGCAATGGGTCACCGTCGAGAGCGGCAAGACCACCATCGGCATCGCGCGGCTCGAACTGGCGCCACCGGAATTCTGCTACCTGTCCGAGCTGATCATTTTGAGGGCGCACCATGGCAAGGGGGTGGGCCAATGGTTCCTGAAGAACGTCGAGCAGTACTGCGCCCAGTTCGGCATCCGACGCCTGTTGCTGGAAACGGTCGACAGCTCCAGGGGCTTCTACGAGAAGATGCAATTCGTCAGCGACCCACACGTCGCGGGCTTTCTCAAGAAGGAAATCAACCCCTTCCAGCGGAAGGTGTTCGCGCACCAGGCTGGCGCCGCGAGCGTCGGCAAATTCTGACCATTCTGGCCTGCCCAACAGGAATCGAACCTGTGACCCTCAGCCTTAGAACGCAGACCTGCGCTTGTCGAAAAACCATTTAAATTCAATGACATAAGGCGCCATGCACGCGCTATTCGATACAGCTGAGACCGCTCTTGAGCCATTGATTTTACCAAGCTTTAATCCAGTCAATAGCGCAGCCAATTCATATGCAAACAGACCCGCACGCGGTCTCCGGCATGCAGCCCACCTCGTTCAAATAATGCGGACTTTCGCGATCGGCATGTCGCCAGCGAACTTGAGGTGGTTCGTTTCGCCAAGAAGCGGCTCAACGCCACGTCCTTCGGCACCAACTTCGCTCCCGGTCGGCAAGCTAGCAAGGAAATTTCTCTGCGTGCGTCTGATAGTCGCCCGCCGGGAAGTGGGCAACATATCACTTGTCCCGTGTATCGATACGCAATACAGTCATTGTTATGATAAAAAGCTTTCGGCACAAGGGACTGCAACGTTTCTTTGAAACGGGTAGCAAGGCAGGTATCCAGGCGGCTCATGCTGCCAAGTTACGGCTTCAACTGGCGGCCTTGGATCAAGCCCTAAGCCCGGATGACCTTTCGGCCCCGTCCTGGGGGCTACACCCGCTGAAGGGCGATTTGAAGGGGCATTGGGCGATCACGGTCAATGGCAATTGGCGAATGGTGTTCTCTTTCGAAGGTATAGATGCGGTTCTTGTTGACTACCGCGACTATCACTAAAATTTTTTACGGAGGTTCAAGATGACTCGTATGCACAATCCGCCTCACCCTGGCGAGGTACTAAGGGAGTACTTGGGTGATTTGACCGTGACTGACGTTGCGAAACGGCTTGGCGTTGGTCGAGTTACATTGCAGCGTGTCGTGACTTGCGCTGCAGGAATCTCGCCTGACATGGCTTTTCGCCTTGCTGCAGCCTTTGGCACCAGCCCTGAATTATGGGCAGGCATGCAGTTGCAGTTCGACTTATATCAGGCGAGCAAGGTGCAGCGGCCCAAGATCGAACGCATCGCGGGCATAACAGCGGAACAGTGACGATCAGAGCGAGATTGACCTTGGCGTCGAACAGGGCCTGATCGGATGCCGGCGTGATCTTGTCGACGAACCCGACGATCACGCTGCCGCGCGTGGCGCCGGGCGCGTTCAGCGCATCGATCATGGCAAAGCTCTCTGCAATGGTCGGCACCCGGTTCAGCGCCACCATGTACAGGGTCCTCACAAAAACGGCTTGGCTCGAGTTCGGATCGAACAGGTGGGCGCGATTCGGGCGACAGCGACAGCAACATCGAATCGGCGAGCTGCGCCGGCGTTGACGTGGCCAGCTGCCGCATCCAGAATTCCAGCCCGCCACGCTCGGGGGCGCGGCCGAGCATGGCCGCATGCAATTTGGTGATGACAGTGCGTTCCGGGGAAAGCGGCAGATTGGCAACCGCAATGGTGTCGATCTCGTCCGCGACGAATAGCGCAGCGCCTAAACTTTAGGCAGTCAGAGCAATTCGTAAGGCTATGATTTTAAATAGGAATTTGGCCTGCCCAACAGGAATCGAACCTGTGACCCTCAGCTTAGAAGGCTGATGCTCTATCCAACTGAGCTATGGGCAGTGTTGAGGCGGTGAACGCGCTGAAAACACGTCACGCAAATGAAAACGGGCCGTCATAAAATGACAGCCCGCCCATGAAACTGTGGTCGGAGTACAAGGATTCGAACCTTGGACCCCCTGGTCCCAAACCAGGTGCGCTACCGGGCTGCGCCACACTCCGAAGACAAGATCATACCACCTCGTAGCCCTTAGCGTCAATGAAACCGGAATTAGAATCTTTCCATTCGGTCATTCCCGCGCAGGCGGGAATCCACGCGGCGTCGGCATGGGTTCCCGCCAAGGGGGGCGCCAAGCCGGGGAACGACGCGCTATCGGGGCGCGACCTTGTCGGCGATGCGGCGCGCCATGCTGTCGGCCATCTGCGCGGTCTTGGCTTCGACCATTACGCGGATCAAGGGCTCGGTGCCCGAGGCGCGGATCAGCACCCTGCCCGCGTCGCCCAGCTCGCGCTCGACAGTCTCCTTTTCCGCCACCACGGCCGGGTTCGTGGTCCAGTCGAAACCGGGCGCGACTTTCAGGTTGATCAGCGTTTGCGGATACAGGGTCAACTCGCCGCAGCACTCGGCCAGCGACTTGCCGCCGCGCTTGAGCGCCGACAGCACCTGCAGCGCCGAGACGATGCCGTCGCCCGTGGTGTGCTTGTCCAGCGCCAGCAAATGGCCCGAGCCTTCGCCGCCGAACAGCCAGCCGCGCTCCTGCATGACTTCCAGTACGTAGCGGTCGCCGACCTTGGCGCGCGCGAAGCCGATGCCGAGTTCCTTGAACGCGACTTCGAGCGCCATGTTGGTCATCAAGGTGCCCACCGCGCCCGCCACAGGGCCGGTCGACATGCGGTCGCGCACCATCACGTACAGCAGCTCGTCGCCGTTGTACAGGCGGCCGCTGGCGTCGCACATGATCAGGCGGTCGGCGTCGCCGTCGAGCGCGATGCCCAGATCGGCCTGCTGTTCGACCACCGCGGCCGACAGGGCCTGGGGCGCGGTCGCGCCGAAGCCTGCATTGATGTTGAAGCCGTCCGGCTTGGCGCCGATCGCGATCACTTCCGCACCCAGCTCATGGAATACGTGCGGCGCGATGTGGTAGGCCGCGCCGTGCGCGCAATCGACCACGATCTTCAAGCCGCGCAGGTCGAGCTCGTTCGGAAAGGTGCTCTTGCAGAATTCGATGTAGCGGCCCTGGGCGTCTTCCAGCCGTGTGGCGCGGCCCAGCTTTTCGGAGGGCACGCATTCCATCGGCAAGTCGATCGCCGCTTCGATTTCGTGCTCGACCGCGTCCGGCAGCTTGGTGCCGTGCCCGGAGAAGAACTTGATGCCGTTGTCCTGGAACGGGTTGTGCGAGGCCGAGATCACCACCCCGGCCGACAGCCGCAAGGCGCGCGTCAGGTAGGCGATGGCGGGCGTCGGCATCGGGCCGGCCAGCATCACGTCGACGCCGGCGGCGGCAAAGCCGGCCTCCAGCGCGGCCTCCAGCATGTAGCCGGAAATCCGCGTGTCCTTGCCGATCAGCACGGTCGGGCGGCCCGAGGAGGATGCGCTGGTCTTGGCCAGCACCTTGCCGGCCGCGTAACCCAGGCGCATCACGAAGTCCGGGGTAATCGGCGCGACGCCGACCAGTCCACGCACGCCATCGGTACCGAAATATTTGCGTCCCATATTTTTCTCTTCTTTGTCGTCGGGTTAATCGTCGGGTTAATCAATCGTTACTGAGCGGCCTGCCACACCTTGAGCGCGTCCACCGTCTCGGCTACATCATGCACGCGCACAATTCTAGCGCCATGCGCTACCGCAGCCAATGCCCCCGCCAGGCTGCCGGCCAGGCGCTGCTCGACCGGCCGGCCGGTGACCGCGCCGATCATCGACTTGCGCGACAGCCCGGCCAGCACCGGCAGCCCCAGTTCCTGCTGCATGCGGTCGATATTGCGCAGCAGTGCATAGTTGTGTTCGACCGTCTTGCCGAAGCCGAAGCCGGGGTCGATGCAAATTCTCTGACGCTCGATGCCGGACGCCAGCATCGCGTCCACGCGCGCGCGCAGGAAGGCGATGACGTCGGCCACCACGTCGGCGTAGGCGGGATTGTGCTGCATGGTTTCCGGCGTGCTCTGCATGTGCATCACGCACAGCGCGCAATCGCTGCCGGCCACCGCTTCCAGCGCACCCGGTGCGCGAAAGGCGTTGATATCATTGATCATGTCGGCGCCGGCGATGATGGCTTCGCGCATCACCTCGGGCTTGTAGGTATCGACCGAGAGCGGCTTGCCGAGCTCGCGCAGCGCGTACAAGGTCGGCATCACGCGCTGCAATTCTTCGCCCAGCGGCAGGCTGGGCGCGCCGGGACGGCTCGATTCGCCGCCGATGTCGATCAGGTCGGCACCTTCGGCGATCATTTCCTCGGCCCGCGTCAGGGCGAACTCGAGCGACTGGAAGCGGCCGCCGTCGGAAAAGGAATCGGGCGTCACATTGAGCACCCCCATCACCAGCGGCGCCGCGTCGAGCGTGAAACCGAAGCGCCCGCATTGCAAGTAGTGCTTCATCGGAGTTGGTCCGGAAAACGAAAAAAAGGCATCCGGAGGGATGCCTTTGGTTGCTGCGGCTGGCCGATCAAGCCGGCGCCGTCGCGTTCGGCGACACGCCACCCGAGCCGCTGTCGCCCGGCGGAGTGCGCTTGGTCAGGTTGCCCGACTTCGGCATGCGCGGCTCCTGGCCGGCCATGATGTCGTTGATCTGGTCGGCGTCGATGGTTTCCCAGTCGAGCAGCGCGCGGGTCATCGCCTCGACCTTGTCGCGGTTCTCTTCGAGCAGGCGGCGCGACAGCGCGTACTGCGTATCGAGGATGCTGCGGATTTCGGAATCGACCTTTTG
>Ga0193702_1000619_pt1 | contig 10322 bp, 14 predicted proteins | sample U3a1metaG_FD_143060 | JGI IMG/M metagenome (GOLD analysis project Ga0193702, IMG submission 143060) | Soil microbial communities from a riparian zone of the East river system, Colorado, United States - U3a1 | ecosystem: Environmental > Terrestrial > Soil > Riparian zone | place: USA: East River... | reverse complement strand
AGTGGCCGTGCTGCTGCTGGAAGTGATCCCTAACACGCTGGTGCTGGCAACAACCGCCATGATCTTCGCTATCATCATCGGTGTTTTTTTAGGGGTGATAAGCGCCGTAAATCAAAATACCTGGATTGATAAACTGGCCATTGGCCTTTCAACTTTAGGGGTATCAGCCCCTTCATTTTTTGCCGGGATCATCATTGCCTGGATCTTTGGCTTTGAGCTGAGCAAATACACCGGCTTAAATATGTCGGGCAGCTTATATAGTTACGACCCGTTTAAAGGTGAAATAATTACCTGGAAAAATTTAATACTGCCAATGGTTACACTTGGCTTGCGCCCGCTGGCTATTATTGTGCAGCTTACCCGCAATGCCATGTTGGATGTGTTGGGGCAGGATTATATCCGCACCGCAAAAGCCAAAGGCTTAAGCAACAATACCATTATTTACCGCCATGCTTTAAAAAATGCGCTAAACCCGGTTATTACCGCAATTGCCAACTGGTTTGCCTCATTGTTGGCAGGCTCTTTCTTTGTAGAGTATGTGTTTGGCTATAATGGCCTCGGTAAAACCACAGTTGACGCCCTTGAAATGTCAGATTTCCCGGTAGTAATGGGCTCTATATTATTTATTGCCTTTATTTTTGTGGTGATAAACATTGTGGTAGATGTTATTTATGTTTGGGTTGACCCGAGGGTGAAGCTGGGTTAAAGTCCATGGTCTATGGACAATGGACCATGGTCAAAAAAAGAAAAATGAATAGTTTAGAAGATAATAGTACAGTTACTAACGGCTTGGGCTTAATATTCCTGATCGGCTTTATGGGCTGCGGTAAAACTACTTTGGGGCGTAAGCTGGCAGCCAGGCTGGGCTATGAATTTATGGATTTGGATCATATCCTGGAAGCGCAGGTGGGCACGACTATAGCTGAATATTTCAGCACCCATGGCGAAGAAGCCTTCCGCAAGCTGGAATCAGAAGTTTTAAAACAAACCAATTATCCTGAGCATGCGGTAATCTCAACAGGTGGCGGCTTGCCCTGCTTTTTTGATAATATGCAATGGATAAATACACACGGCAGATCAGTGTATATTCAACTATCGCCTAAAACCCTCGCCGACAGGCTTGAGCACGAAAAAGTTACCCGGCCTTTACTGCGTGATAAACATGGTGATGCATTGATTGCTTTTATTGGCGATAAGTTAGCAGAGCGCGAACCCTTTTATAAACAGGCCACTATTGTTGCCAACGGACTGAGTTTGACAGCTGAGAAGGTTGAAGGCTTGCTGAAAGATTCTTAAAGCTACCGCGTCATTGATAGTTATTTAGGGCTACCTCAAATAAACCCCATCCTCTTCACCTTCTTCATCCAAAACAACATCCACAAACTCTTTTAGAACAGTTGATAAAGCAATTCCGGCAAAGTCGGTGGTCATGGGGAATTTTTTGTGGTTACGGTCTATCAGTACGGCGGTACGGAGTTTTTTTAGCGGCACATCGCGGAAAACACCAAAGCCGTAAGCCAGCGTTTTGCCACTGTTTAGCACATCGTCAACCAAAATAACCACTTTGTTGCTGCAATCCTGCACATCAAAATCAATGGCGGCTTTAAGGCTGGTGCTTTGCTTATCAAGCTCAATGCCTATCATTTTGCTTTTAAAAGGAGCAATCTCATCCAGGATACTCTTTATTCTTTTGGCAATCTTATCGCCGCTGGGCAAAATACCGGCAATCAGGATCTCTTCTTCATCAAAATTATCTTCCAGGATCTGGTAAGCAATCCGGTCAATCTTCTGCTGGATCTGCTGCTGGTTTAATATAAGGAGGTGTTTGTCGCTCATGCTGTTGAAACGTTATAAGGTTGGAAAGTTGAAATGTTGTTTTCCTTATCGCCCTAATTACATGGTAAAGATAGCAACTTTACAACATTTGAACTTTACAACCTTGCAACAAATTATTACTTAATGTACGGCACATACACAAAATTTGCTCCTTCGGGTACTACCACAAACACGCACATATAATCGTGCGGGTTTTTGTAGCTGCTGATAAAGCGCTCTTTCAGGATTTCCTTTATTACGCCTTTCTCCACAAACTCTTCAAGGGTCGAGGCGTGGATGCTCCATTCGGTATTCAGGTCAAAGCGGTCGAGGATCAGTTCGCCTAAAGCCAGTTCATGCTGGTGGGCTATGAATATGGGATAACTGGAAAGCCCCTCCACCATAATTTCAACAGCAACCTCGCGGATGGATTCATTAAAAAATTTCAAATCCTTCTCCAAACTCAGCAGCGGACTCTCCTTTTTAGGCCCGTCCGGGTTATTCCTATCTTCATTTAAAAGTTCTTCCGGTTCCATATTATTATTTTTGATTGCACCCATTGTTTCTTTTTTGATTACACCGATTATTTTTGATTTCACTGATTCTTTGAACCATGCTTGGCTTGATTTAAGGACTACAGGATCTTTTCGGTGGTTTGTTTAAACTTCTATTTTCGTCACTATGGACTATCGACCATCGTCCATGGACTTTTCTACCATGAACTATGAACCATCAACCATGAACTACCTCAGCACCAGCAACACCACATTCTCCACGTGCTGCGTATGCGGGAACATATCAACCGGCTGAATTTTTACGGTGTCGTATTTCTCCTTTAATACCAGCAGATCGCGGGCCTGGGTTGCGGCGTTGCAGCTTACATAAACAATTTTTGGCGCTTCAATTTCCATTAAGCGTGCTACTACATCCGGGTGCATGCCCGCGCGGGGCGGATCGGTAATGATCACATCCGGCTTGCCATGTTCAGCTACAAAATCGGCCACCAGCACATCTTTCATATCGCCCGCAAAAAATTTAGTATTGGTAATATTGTTGATGGCTGAGTTGATCTTCGCATCCTCAATGGCCGATGGCACATATTCAACACCCACAACCTCGCGCACGCTGCCTGCAATAAAATTGGCAATGGTGCCTGCGCCGGTATAAAGGTCATAAACCAGCTCATTACCCGTAAAGCCTACAAAATCGCGGGCTATTTCATAAAGCTTTAGCGCCTGGATAGAGTTGGTTTGATAAAACGATTTCGGCCCAATGCGGAATTTTATGCCGTTCATCTCCTCGTGGATATATTCCGGACCTTTAAAGGCCACTACATCCTGGTCAAAAATGGTATCGTTCTTTTTTTGGTTGATGATATACAGCAACGAAGTGATCTCGGGAAAATTGCTGTTGATATAGCTCATCAGCTTATTTACCTGCTCTTCATCTGCGTAAGCAAAAACCACGATCACCATGACCTCGCCGGTTGATGAGGTGCGCACAATCAAATTGCGTAATGCACCTTCATGGCCTTTCAGATCATAAAAAGTATAGCCTTCGCGGATCACAAACTCGCGGATACTGTTGCGTAGTGTATTAGATGGCTCAGCCTGCAGCCAGCAGTGATTTACATCCAGGATCTTATCAAACCTGCCCGGGATGTGAAAGCCCAGGGCATTCATATTCAGTTCCTCATTATCACGGCTCTCGCCATCATACAGCCAGCGTTTGTTGCTAAAGGTATATTCCAGCTTGTTGCGGTAGTATTTATCGGCAGGGGAGGGCACAATGGCATCCATGCCTGTAACATCAATCTTAGCCAACCGGGTAAGCGCATCAGCTACCGATTTTTGTTTGAATTTTAGCTGCGCCTCATAAGTCATATGCTGCCATTTGCAGCCGCCGCAGGTACCGAAATGTTCACAAAAAGGTTGTGTGCGGTACTCGGATGCTTGTTTTAGTTCGGTTATTTTACCTTCGCCAAAGCTCTTTTTGCTTTTATAAACCTGTACGTCAACAATATCGCCGGGTACGGCTTTGTCAACAAAAAGCACAAAGTCATCCGCTTTGCCTACACCTTTACCTTCTTCGGCAATGTCAATAATGGTAACGTCTTCAAAAAACTTCTTTTTAGCAACTTGATTCATCAGGCTGCAAAGGTAGGGGTTTTGTTGGAGGTTGTAAAGGGTTGGAGAAGTTGTAAGTGTTGTTGTAATGTTGAAAGGTTGTAAAGTTGCAATGTTTGTATGGTATGCACTTTTAGCCCTCTTTACGGCTCGCCGAAGAGAAGGTAGGTCGAGCGAAGCAATGACCGGGTGAGTAAACTCTGCGAGCGATATTCACGCCGGAAAAGCGTTCCATTTTTGCACGCGGAACACCCGGAACGCTGTGAAACATGCTCATTATCAGTTATTTGTATTTTTATAACTAATTAATATCTTGATTATCAAATAATTAAGTAATTTTCGGGGAATTACTTCCACACATTTTGGAGCCTGATAGTGATGAAGGCACTTTAAAGGGAATACCTGCCGGCAGGATACACGCCGGCAACGCGTTCCATTTTCGCAGCGGAACGGGCGGAACGCCATGAAACATGTTGATTATCAATATATTGATATTTTGACATATTATAATTAATTGATAATCAGCCTTTATATCGAATACGTTAAATTAACAACGCCGCCCTGAGATAAAAACACCACCCCCAAAGTCTGGGTCCTCACAGACGTCTTAAGTACAAGTCCGCATAAATACCGGTTTAATTTGAGCAAAATGAATTATGGTTGACGATAGATCCACCGCCAACAGGAAAGAGAAAAAGAATGCAATCAAATAAACATATTCACCATCATTTGCCAAAAATCTTCCGGCTCAACGGGTGTAATGTCAAATTGCGCATCAATCATGTCTGAAAATTCAAGAAGCTCCCGACTCATATTAACTGCTTTAGTATTGTAAATTACGACAATTATATACCAAAAACCAAATTGGTATTATGTAAAAAATATTAAATAATTATAAATTTTCAGTGACTAATTTGCCGTCACCCGGTATAATTGCTTTTAGCTTGTAAATCCAGGTCCCTGCACCTATGCAAACACAGTTGCACAGCATCAGATAGAGAAATTCATCAACGTTGTAAAATATATCCGAAAACACAGCCCTGAATGAACCTGCCGTTAATAAAATGCCGGTTATAAATATCAGGGGTTTCCATAACCGTTCATAGTCACAGAGGTTTATAATAGCTTTTATTATTAACATAAATAATAGCCAGGTTAGTGATGAGGCTATTAATTGGACCAGCATCAGTAGGCAACATAGCGAAACCGACTCCGCCACATCAACCGCATTTATTAAATGCTGACCATTCATTGTTGAGGTAATAATTAAAAACAATACAGGAGCAACAACTACGCTGGTGAGCCAGATATTTAAACTGTAAGTCAGAGAATTGCATTTCATAAATTAATTGTTTTTTTTAGTGATAAGGTTTAGGAGGGCAGGAGATTTCCTGCCCTTAAATTGAATTACTCCCTGTCCCAATTAATCTTCCGCGAGAAATACATCAGCATCCCCACAATTATAAATAAGGCCACGCTGCCAATTATTAGGGCAAAATCTTCCAGCTGGATGATCACAAAAATAAAAACGTAAAACACTGATAAAATAAAACCAAAGAGCAGGGCTGCGTTCAGGTTTTTAAGCAGGGAGCCAATAAACGTGGTGATAAGCCCTACCGTTGCAACGGATGCCACCAGGTAAGCCGGGTTAAAACCAATCTGCTCTGAAAACGAGAGCAAAAGCGAATAATAAATGATCATTGCAGCGCCTATCAGCAGGTAATTAAACACATGGACCTTTTGCTTGCGGATAACTTCGGTAAGAAAAAGTGAGATGAACGTTAGCATTATTATCAATAATGCATACTTGCTGGTGCGCGTAGTTTTTTGATACTGATCAACCGGTAAGCGCAGTTTTACACCAAATGAAGCATCGGCTTCCTTTTTATCATCACTTAATAAAGTATCGTTACCAACCCATTGTTGCGGGTAGGGCCTGTTATAATAGAGCATGCGCCATTTTGCCGAGAACCCGCCGCTATCCACTACGCGAGTATCAGGCAAATACCGGCCGTCAAAACTTGGACTGCTCCAGTTTCCTTTTGCTTCAACATCGGTTGTTTTTCCAAGATGTAAAAAGCTTAGTTCCTGGCTGCCTTTTAAATCGAGGGTGAAATCAAAAGGGATCTCACCTGTTTTAGCCGTTAAATTAGCATTGGCCTGCAAGCCGCTGCTAAAAGGAGAGTGGCTGTCAAAAATGGGTTCAGCCTGTGACGATTGACCCGCTGTATTTATTACAGGGTTTGTTTTTAAGCCTTTCAAATCAGAAATGCTAAAGGCAATGCGCGCCTTTTCAGGGAGCAATTGGGTGGACAATAAGTTAAGTGCGTTCAGATCAGCCGGTGCAAAATTACCCGACACCTTTACAATGGTGTTGTAAACCACAACATCAAATATCCCGCGATGCAGGATCTCTGTCTTTAACTCCGCTTTAATATGCAGGTTATCAGGCAATACGTATAAATTTTCCATCACATCTTTCTCCGCCTCCTTCTGCGAGTCGTCCATGTATTTAACATGCTTTTTATAAGGAATGGTTAATACCGGTCCGCGGATCAACTGGCTGGCCGACCATTTGTCTGATACATCCTTCATCATTTCGTCTTGTCGCGTTGCCCGTTCTTTGATCAGGTTCTCTACCAGTGATGACGGGATCAGGAGTACCAGGATAAGAAACCCAATAAAGGCCAGCTTTACGGTTACTGATTCCTTTAACCAGTGCATAAAGCCACGTTTTTCTTCAATTTGTTCTGTCATGATCTTTTGTTTTAAAGTACTTTGTATTTCAAAGTAAATAGATAAAAAAATTTAGTTACTCTTTTGTTGTTTTATTAATTGCTCCAAAGCATCCAAATGCATCCGGAAGACTTTTTTTCCTTTTTCTGTCGATTCATAGGTGGTGTTTGGCTTTCGGCCTAAAAATGCTTTATGCACCACAATATATTCCTCCTTCTCCAGCGCTTTAAGGTGCGACGCAAGGTTACCGTCGGTAGTATCCAGCAGTTCTTTAAGCGAGTTAAAGTCATACCGGTCATTCACCATCAGCACGCTCATGATCTGTAACCTCAGGCGGTTCTCAAATGCTTTATCAAGTTTTTCAAAGGGGACTTTCACCTGTCGTATTTAAAGTACATCATGCTGCCGTAAACAATATGCAGCACACCAAAACCAATGGCCCAAAATAGTAAACCATACCCGGGTAAGCAAGCGGTAATAAGTCCAAGTACAATTTCAAGCAGCCCCAGGTATTTAACCATTGTGAAAGTGAAATTGCTTGCGCCTACTAATGATAAGCCGTAAAATATAAGCGAGGCCGGCGCTACAACACTGTAATGCCCTCTTAATATAAATATAATAATCAGTAGCCCCCCTGTAACCAGCGGTGTCGCCATATAAAAAAGAAGCGATTGACTGGCCTTGCCCCAAATAGGCTGGCCTTTGCGTTTTGCTTTTCGATAGGATAAAATGATGCCAGTTAATACTGAAAGCAGCAATACTGCAAAAGCAATAAATATTAACTGCCATTCAAGCATCCGGTAGGTGCCTCCATAAAAAAGACCGGTCACGGGTTCATTATTATCCGTGGGGAAGGTGGATAGTTCGGGGGTGAAACTATAAAGAATATGATGTGCCAGCCATGCGCCTATCAGCGCATAAACACCTGCCAATATCCCCGAGAGTCCGCTAAGGGATATAAATTTTGAGGATCGCTCCATCAGGCCGCGGATAGAGGCCAGCTCATCTTTAATTTCTTTTTCTTCCACTTGAAAGTACTTTGTTGTTCAAAGTAAATGATAATAGTTGGTTTGTGCAAATTATTTTTTATTTAGGATTTCGGATGTTCGATTTCGGATTTGATTATTGTATAACTTTATGCTATGAAATCTGACTTTGACGCGCTTATTGAATTTTACAAAAAAGAAAGAAAATTTATTGAGCGTTGTATTAAGGATAATATAAGGGAAATGGAGTATTTACACGCTCATCACCATTCGGAAGCTTTATTTAAAATAAATCATAAGTTAACGATGCTGGATAAGACAAAAGACCCATTCTATGATGAAAGACACATGTTAGAATTAACCATTAGAATGTATGAGCGTTCCAATAGTAAGCGACGTAATGCGAACTCCGATTCTTATTTCAAAGAAATTATACAAGAATATAAAGACAAGCTACAAAAACTCAACCAGGAAAGCAAAAAACCTATTGTTGACGACCAGAAAATAGACGATGCCTTATTTGCCCTTTTGGATGGTACATACAATGGATTTATACTCTATCTTAACGCGAGAGATAACCTGGGAATTACTTTTGAATTGCTGATGCCCCAACTGCTGATTATCTCTGTCGGCATTAAAGAAGCATTTAACGTGGACTATTTTTTGGATAATGATGACCCACAAAATATCCTTTTAAATAAATTCAAGGGTTTAGGATTCGTCTTAAATAACACCGGCAGTAAGTTAGTTTATAAGTACGACATGACAAATTTCAAGGATGCTATTTCTATCAAAATTTTGTTAGCCCGGCTTATATACGACATTTTTACTTACGCTGAACTAGATAAGCCGGCAAGCCTGGTATATTTTTGATTTACCGCTGTTGTTGGTGTTGTCACCAACAACCGGATGATGCCCATGGTGTGTACCAGGCAGCGGAGTGCTTTAAAGGTTAGTGTGTAACGATTTCAGCCATTATAATGCGTTAACAATCCAAATTCATCAACACCCGTTTCATAAAACTTAACTGATGAGTATTTATAATCTTCCGGATGCTGAACCAGACGCCATTTGTTCTGTAAAGGATTGTTGTGAATATATTCCAACTTCTGCATAAATATTTGGGGGCTCCAAAGTTCAACACTCAAAGCATTTCGCTCCCAAAATTGGTATTGCCTGTCGCTTGTATTTACGTGAAAATCTGATAAACGGGAATCATTTATGTCAATCAGCCTGAACTTCATTTGTTGTGCCGTAAACTTAAGAAAGCGCATTTGTATGTTTTTCCGTTTAAAACCGTCTTGTATTTGCCATATCAGGTGGATATGATTTGGCATTATTACAAAACCATAAACTACTATACTTTTTTCCTTCTTTAAAAACAGTAAACTGTTGATGATGATATCTTTAAACTCATCTTCTTTTAATAAATGTTTCCATTCCAATATGGTCGCAGTAAAAAAATGGGGGTGATGGTCAAAATTAATATCGGCCATTGCTTGAATGATGCGGTTTAGTGGTTTAAATTAATGATCTGCAATCAAATATAAATATCCATTTTTTAACTGCAAAGCGTTTTGATGATGGCTGTAATACTAATCCGAATTGTGATATGGCAAACGTATAGTTCAAACCATAAGCACTTACCGCTTGAAAACTATAAGCTCTTTCCACTTGTTGGTGACAACACCAACAAGGGCTAAAAGTTGTGTTATCAGAATTTTGGTATGGCAGCCGTATAGTCTAACCATAAGCACTTTCCGCTTGTTGGTGACAACACCAACAAGGGCTAAAAAAAAATCCGAAATCGAACATCCGACATCCGAAATCCCAATCAAATAGTTATCGCCGCCTTAACCAAATAAGGAAGGATCTCTTTTTGAAATGAAACAAAATTTTTACGTACGTCTGAGTCGCTTACGGAGGTAAAAGCGAAGCTGAACACTATGCTTTTGCTGCACTTTATTAAAAAGCGCAGGCGTTGCAGATAATTTTCCTGCTTGCGCAGATCGGTTAGCTGTGAAAAAGCGCTTACAAGCATTTCTTCCAGCTCGTTAGATAAGTTTTTGAGAAAATCCTGTGAATTGGCCGATTCGCGGATAAAATCCCAGCCTATAAACTCATTACACACGGTGTAGCTAAGCCGGCAGGTTTTCATGATCAGGATATTTAAGTGGGCCTCCTCATCCATGCCGGGTGTATCATGGTGGATCAGGTCGTCAACACTCAGCTTAATATAATCCATCAGCAGGGAGTGTAAAACATCCTCCTTGCTGTTAAAATACTTATAAATAGTGGCTTTGGCAATTTTAGCCCGCTTGGCAATTTCGTTTACGCTGGTTTTATGATAACCGAATTTCCGGAATAATTCCTGCGCAGCGCGCTTAATGCTTTCTTTTATTTTATCGGCTTCCATGTCAGTTACCTACAAATATCTCAAAATTACTGACATTTGTAGCATGCGGGTTGAGTAATTTGGTTACTAGGGCTTTAAAATTGCTGTATCGTTAATTTGATACATAGATCTCAAAATTACTGGTAGTTACATAATACGACCTGAGCGATTTGGTTGCCGGGGCTTTTACCGGGGAGCCATCGGTTAATGAAAACTTCGATCCGCTGCATGGGTCGGTGGCCGTGAAGCCTGATTCATCAACAG
>Ga0193702_1000618_pt1 | contig 10322 bp, 9 predicted proteins | sample U3a1metaG_FD_143060 | JGI IMG/M metagenome (GOLD analysis project Ga0193702, IMG submission 143060) | Soil microbial communities from a riparian zone of the East river system, Colorado, United States - U3a1 | ecosystem: Environmental > Terrestrial > Soil > Riparian zone | place: USA: East River... | reverse complement strand
TAAGGACGATAAGGAAGGGTTCCAGGAAGATGCAGGGTTAACCATCAGCACTGTCCAACTTGCCTCGCGAACAGTTTGGTGGGAACAATTTGCCGCCAAACACCCGGATGCAATAACGGCAACCTTAGCAACTAACTATTGGAAAGGATACTTAGGCACCCTGTTGGAAGGCATGGACAATACCCCTGTTACGGATTATGAAAATAAAACCATAAGCGACGACTACAAAACGGCTTATACCTATATCCAAAACAAGTATCCGGGCTCCAAAACCAATAACATCATAGCACCTTATTTTAAATTACTTTTGCAGAAAAATAAGCAAAAGGCTGATGATCTTATTAAGCAATACCAGGTAAAAAAGATCATATATTAAGCAGCCGCACGAACGAATAAACAGAGGCTGCCGAAATAAAGGTTGATTTTACTTCGAGGTTTTTGGCGGGGAGCAAAACAGTAACCGTGTATTGAAAACGCCTGGTTACGCGAAACTTTGTGTAGTCTTCAAAAAAATACAAAGGCGCAGAATTTGCGCCTTTATTTATTTCTTTAAAATTTTTCGGCTTTTGATTCGTCATACATTAGTAAGCATACTTTTCTATGAAAACAATCCCTATGCACAAGATTCGAGACCGTGTTGAAAATGGGTTCGAGATCTATTACACCAGCACCGAAAAGCTACGCCGCGAAGGCGACAAATTAGGCGTACACAGGGACGATCACTATATATTTTTTATGATTGAAACTGGCACCGCTGAAATAAATGTCGATTTCTGCGATATTATAGTGCCTAATAAATCTGTTTATTATTTATTGCCCGGGCAGGTTCACCACCGGATCAACAGCAAGGATGCCAAAGGCTGGTTTATGGCAGTAGATACCGGGCTGATCGCCAAAGAATTCAGGGAGATCTTTGAAGATCATTTATTGATGCAACAACCATATCAATTAACTGATGAACGATACCAACAATGTTATAAATTATTGCACTTACTGAATGATACACACAAAAGTAACTTAGGCGAGCCATTTTATCTGCAAAATATTTATGCCCTGCTAAATTCATTCCTGGCAACAGTGGCCGGTTCATACAGCAAACTATGCTCGGCCGAAAAAGCGCCATCACGTCCAAAACAGATAGCACAGGACTTTAAGCGATTGTTATCAGAAAACTTTATTACCGAAAAAAGTCCAACCGCTTATGCGCATATGTTGAATATTTCAGGCGCTTATCTCAATGAATCGCTAAACAAAATAACAGGGATGCCTGTATCCTACTGGATAACCCACGAGGTAATGCTGGAAGCCAAACGGCTTCTGTACTACACGCAGCTAACCGTAAAAGAAATTGCCCATCAGCTTGGTTACGAAGACCATACTTATTTTTCGAGGCTTTTTAAAAATACAGTAAATAAAACTCCTTTGGAGTTTCGCGACAGCTACCATAAATAATCCAATACATACCCTACTCTATCTATTTTACGGGGCTCTGGTTTCAGGTTACTTTGTATTAATAAAACGTTGCTACGATGAATACATTAATTTTAGAAAGACTAAAGAAAAAAGCATCCGGTATAATCGGGAACCGGATTTTAAAAACAGCCACCGTACTTGAAGTAAGAAAGTGGCCGCTATCCCCCCTGGTAGAGATCGACCTCCATTTACCTTTTACAACAATGGACGACTGGAACGAGGTAAACTATATAAAATGCAAAGTTGCTGATTTTACCTACCGCGACTATACACCATCGGGCTGGGATGCGGAAACCCAAACCTGCACTTTATATATCGATACAAACCACAAAGGGCCTGGAAGCACCTGGGCAAACCAGCTTGCTAACGGCGATGAGATTGGTTATATAGGCATTAAATCAACCCGGCAAACGCCCGTAAATACATCGGCAATAATTTGTTTGGGCGACGAAAGCAGTATGGGCCACCTGCTGGCAATGCAACAGTTAGCCTTACCTGCAGCCCGTTTTTCGGGAGCTTTGTTAATGGGCGACGAACATAGCCGCAACCTGTTTACCGAGTATTTCAGAACGCCCCTGCAACCCGTTTTACGAACCGATGTTTACGGACACCACTCATTAACCGAATGGCTTTTACAACAATCGTACAATTTGGAAAATACCATATTTTATCTTACCGGGAATAGTACCATGGTTATTCAATTGCGTAAAATATTAAAACAGCAAGGATATAACCATAATCAAATAAAGGCGCACAACTTTTGGTCATGATACATCAGGATAGAGGATTTATGCTGATATGGCACTTTTGGGTACCGGAGAAAGGTTAGCGTTATCAGTACCCGGAATTTGTTCATCAAGCTTTGCTGAGATATTTTTTATTGCCTTATCCATGCTCTCGGCCGAACAAAAAAGGTGTTCTTCAAATTGTTTATATTCGGCGTGTTTATTGTCGCTGCTTTTAATAATATCAATTATCCCCAGGATATTTGAAAGGTGCTTTCGAACCTCGTGCGAATTTATAAAGGCAAGCTCCTTTTTTTGGCTTGTAAACAACAGCTTTTCATAATGCCGCTTTTGTCGGGCGCTGCGGTGTAGCACGGTTCCGATAACTATTACCAACAAAGCTACCACTACGGCAAATATGAGCCATAAACGCTCCCTTTTATAACTTTCATCCTTTTGAAGATACGAGCCCTCTATTTCATCAATCTTAATTTGCGATGAGATATTGCCTACCTGGTTAAGCCTCCTGATCATATCTTCCGATTGTTCGAGCGACATTTTGAAATTACTCGCTGCCTGTTGATGATCTTTCCGGTCTTCAGCAATCTGGCCCAAAACTTTATACAGGTGATATTTTATTTCCGGGTGATTAACTGCTAGTGGCTGGGCCAGCAATTCTTTAATAATAGTTACAGCCGAATCTGGCTTGCCTCCGTAATAATAGGCATCGGCGAGGTTTTGCTGGTCCTGGTCGTTATATTTATACAGGGTATCATTTTGCATTGCCTTAATTAGCTTTATTGCATTTTTAAAGTCGTACTGTAGCAGGTATAAATAATATTGGGTGCGTTTTTGATAGGTATAAAGTTTATAAATAGGGTCTTTAATTGCTCTAAGCTTATCGTGGTATTTTTTTAAAGAATCAGGTTTGTTCATCCTGAAAAAGGTCTCCGCTTTATTATAGTAAATAACCTTATTTATATGATCGTCATTTGGCGTATATTTTTTACTTAAAGCTTCGGCCTCGTTCAGGTAAAATAATGATTGATTGTAAAAATTATTCCTATAATAAACATCAGACATATTAACATCTACCAGTAACTGCAAATGAGGGTCTTTTAATTTTAGAGCCTCTTTTCTTGAAAGGCCATAGCTTGTTACAGCATCAATAGCATTACCTTCATCAGTTTGTATAAATGCAAGATGGGTCAAAAAGGAATACATCAAAAAATGATCTCCATTTCTCGCAGCATATTTAACTGCTTTTAACATAGAAGCCTCAGCTTCGTCCATATTAGTTAGCTGGCGCTCATAAACACTTTCGGTAAAATATTCAAATGCGGTGCTGTTCTCTACATGAAATTGAACAAGGAGTTTATTTATCTCTCTCTTAACACCCAATAGGTTTTCAACAGGAACGTCCTGAAAACAATCTCTGATATAGTTAATTAGTTTTCGCTCTCTTTCTAGCTGGTCGTCAAGCTTTATAATGGTTTTAAAGGTATTTACATTTACAGGGGGAGCAGTCGCATTTACTTTTAGGGCAAAGCAGGCAAAAAAAAGGGTTAGGCATATTAAGCTTTTTAACATTTATCAGTCCTCTGTATAATCTCTGTCTCGCCGGTATTGCAGTAAATATCAATGGTTCAAATTACCGGCCCAATATCAAGATCTTATAAAAATTTAAAGATACCCATGGGGTACGAGCCGATAACTATCGTTATACCAATAAATCAGGCAAAAAGTTACAAAAAGAAAATATTATTTTAATATTTTCTGAAGATTAAAAATTTAAATCTGAACAGATGAAAGCATTTAGAAATTACGCGTTGGCGACCCATTATTAAATAACTAATCTCTAATCAAACGGCCTCTGATTAACTAATTTCAAATCTCTACAGATCAAACTTTTCCAGCTGTTTCAGCAAAGTTTCAAAGTCCTTAGGATAGGGTGCATGGATAGTTATATCTTTTCCATCCACTAATTTAAAACTCACTTCATACGCATGAAGGGCAAAACGCTTCATAATCGGTTGTTCTTCCTGGTCTTTACCAAGGTGATATTTGCGTTTTATTTTGGAAAGAAAAACGGGCAGACCTTTATACATTTCATCCCCGGCAATTGACGCCCTTTGTGTGGCCAGGTGAATGCGGATCTGGTGCATGCGGCCGGTTACAGGGCGGCATTCTACCAATGTATAATGTTTAAAGTATTTTAACGACTGGAACCACGTTTCGGCTCTTTTGCCTTCCTGCCTGCTTATGGTTACATTGCCTTTGCCAACATTTAAAATAGGCAGATCGATCAGCAGTTTCTCAAACACATGCGTGCCGTCAATAATGGCATGATAAACTTTTTTAACCTGCCGTTTTTCAAACTGCATTGACACTGTACGGTACGCTTCAGGTGTCTTGGCTATAATTAGGGCGCCTGAAGTCTCCTTATCTAACCTGTGACATACTTGTGCATCTTCAGAATAAGCTTTGGCTAAACGCAGCATATTTATCTCTCCGCCTTCCCGTTCATCTAACGAGCTAATAAACGGCGGTTTGTTAACTACAATAACATCATCATCCTCAAACAATATCAGGTCGGCAAATTTTGGAAACTTCATAGCCTGCAAAAATACGGTTTATGAATGAATTTAATATACCAAAGCGCATATGTAAATGGTTATGGGAATGTTTTGGTAATTGGCGTTGAGTTCCATGACGTATCAATAGTGGCCGTGAAGCCCCCTGTGCTATGAGTTCCGGCACCGCCAAACAAGTTGCCGGATAATATAGTCTGCGCGTTCCGCTCACAAATTACGTTCTGTATTATTTTTTGATCGATAATATTATCTGCATTCAAATGCGTACATGACAGATTAACAGTTATAGGTGATGTATAAAGAAGAATGGTATTTATTCTGAAATTAGTAGTTCCAATATCCGTGTTTTTTAGTGTATCAACAATATACCCTGAGTTAAGCGCAAATGAGCTATATGGCGGCGTAGTGCCGTTTCCTACATAAAATTTGACTGCCGGGTAGCTTGACAAATTTTCAACCAGATAATAATTTGCTCCTACAGGAATTGCGTCATTAATATTCACGGTAAGTTTGGAGGTAATCCTGTCAAGGTTAATGACTTCGCTTGCATCAGTTTTTGAGACTGTTAATGTTATTTTTTTATAAAATGCATCCTTGTTAAATAAATTATATATAACATCTCCTATCCTTGTGATATATCCACCATAAGATATAACATCTTTACTCAGCTTGCTCCCTGTTGTTGCAAGGCTATCGGGCCCAAGTAATAATCCATTTTTTCCTGCTGCAATTACTAATGTATAAGTTCCTGTGTGTAAATTATCTGTGTATGCCCCAAAGCCAGCCTGGCTGGATGTTTGTTTTATAATATGGACATTATTTCCCTGGGAATCATAAACTGCGTAGTAGATCACATCCACATTATCGCTCAATGGTACTGCAACAATTGCTGGTGTGTTAGTCGCCGATGTTACCAAGGGCTTCGAATTATTAATTTGAAAATTAGCTATTTGCTGAGAAAACCCCACCTTATAAGCTATTTTATGTATTGCCGTATCAGGATTGCCATCTTTTGAATGGTCTTTTTTACAGGAGATAAATATTATACAAACTGTTATTAAACCAACTATAATTCTTTTCATCTTTTCTTAAATTAACATATCCAATACATATAAATCCATTTTTTTAAATGCTGGAAAACTGACACCAATTCTTAAAACGGCATATTGATCACAGTAGGATTCCAGGGGTTAATGCCTATGATAACCTGGTTAGCAGAGCCAAATAATTTACCCGACAGGATAGTTCTTTTGTTTTTTTGACAGACTACATTATCCACAATTGCGGTACCCAGCACTTTTTGAGCTCCATCATAACAATTAATAGTAACCTTAAATGGGGTTGATGTATTACCTATCATACTTGTGGTAATAAAATTAGGACTCCCCTTAGCACTTGCCGGTAGAATAGTAGTATTTACCAGTGTTCTCGGCATATCAAGTTGCACAGTCGGAAAACCCATGAAATCAAAATATTCCTGATCCATGGTAACACTAATGCTGTTAGCTGTAGTTGGAATTGCGTCTTGTATTTGCACCTCCAGCTGACCAACCATCCTGCTTAGATTTACACTTTGATTGATGTCCCCTGATACAGTGACTTGAAATTTATCAAAAAAAGTATCCGACCACTGCGGAGTGGACAAATCATTAGTAAGGTTTGTAAGGTAACCGAACAGACATTGTGCTCCCGGCGTAACACCTGTTTGCGTATTAAAAGCATTAAGCCCTTTCTTGCCTGCACATATAACTATAGTATAAGTACCCGCAGGCAAATTATCAGAAATAGAACCGAAATTTGTTGCTGTGGAATCCTGGCTAATAAAATGCAACCGGTTTGAATTGGAATCGAACACATAGTAATACAATTGATCAAGATAACCCGCTATGCCTATGGACGAAACTTGCAAACTGTTTACTTGTACTTTATTCTTAATTGAGTTCCCTATGGTTTGCCCGGAATCTAAAACATTAAAATTCACTTTATAGGTTTTCTGATCGGGGGCGGTCACATTTTTATGATCTTTTTTGCAGGAACAAAAAAAGAAAATGATCAGCAGTGAATAGAGTAAACCTTTTTTCATTTGCTTTAATTTCCACTAAAATACTGATTTCTTGACTATTACAAAATTTATTTGTCATAATTCGATGTAAAACACCTGTTACAAAAAAGGCATTCAAACAAACTTTAGTCAAATTTGACTTTACAGTCCCAAACAAAAAAGCGAGCCGGAAAATTTCGGCTCGCTTTTTATATTAGTACAAATATTAAATATTGGCTTCAATTTATATCCTACTCCCTTTACGGCAGCAACACAATCATATCATCATCCTAAAACAATCCGAGGTCGGCAAATTTGAAAACTTTATAGGCAGCAAAATACCGTTAATAATATGCATACAAAACACGTTGGTTGTTATTTAAGCCTATATAAATATGATAATGACCTTAATAATATACAGATAATTAAAAAAATAAATAGATATCACACGCATTAACTTAAACAAAGCTTGGAATAGTATTTGTTTATTCATGAAATCATACATCTAAAATATAAAAAACAACATGAGCACAAATTCAATCAAGCCTGAAGAAAAGGGATTTTTCGAGAGGGTTAAAGAAACTATTGAAGAATTTTGGGAAGGTACCAAAGACACAGCCGAAGACATAAAAGATAAAGCCGAAGATAAATTTGATGACGTTAAAAAAGCAGTAACCGCAAAAAAAGCCACAACTGCAAAAAAAGTAACCGCAGCTAAAAGCACTGTTGCCGCCAAAACCGAAGATGCTGCTACAAAGGCAAAGGCAGCGGCCAAAAACGTAAAAACCAAAGCCGACACCAAAGTTAAGGAGGTAAAGGCTAAGGCAAAAGACGAAACTGTTAAAGCTAAAAAAGCCGTTGCCGACGTAAAAGCCAAAGCCGACAGTAAAGTTAAAGCGGTAACAGCTAAAGCCAAAGCCGACACAGCCAACGCCAAAAAAGCAGTAACAGCAAAAACCACAGCTGCCAAAAAGAAAGTAGCAGCCACACGTTAAGCTTAGTAGACCTAACAAAAACAAGAGCGAGCCGGGTAACTCCAGCTCGCTTTTGTTTTATATGAATATGGATAAGTAACTATCTTGCTTCAAATTTATAGCCCACGCCCTTTACTGTAGCAACACAATCATCGCCCAGTTTTTCACGCAGCTTGCGGATGTGTACATCAATGGTACGGTTGGTAACCACTACAGAGTCCTCCCATATATTTTTCAGGATCACTTCCCTGGTATAAACTTTGACTGGCCGTTAAAAAAACCATAAAGGTATTTTTAAACTCAGGCATGGTGCGCATAATTCGGCATGCTTCAATTCCGTCCATTTTGGGCATCATTATATCCAGTACAATTAGGTCTGGCAATGATCTTTTCGCCTCGGCAACGGCTTCCTGTCCGTTACGCGCCAGGAAAACCTGGTAGCCCTCTTTTTTCAAATTATATTCAATAAGCTCTAAAATATCAGGCTCATCGTCAACTATCAGAATTTTTTGTTTGTTAGAACTACTCATGCAGGTTAATTTTTGCGTAAAAGTAGGTGCGCAAATGAAGATTATGGTTAAATATACATTAACAAATTGTTAAATGTTACTTTATTTTAACGATTTGTTGAGATTTACTAAATGTCTTATTTAAAAATTCTTCAAGATCGGCCCCTGTTACGTTCTTTGCAACTATAATTCCCTGCGGGTCAATTATAAAATTTGAAGGGATAGCTTCTATATGATATAGCCTTTCCGTTGGGCCTTCAAAATTCTTCAGATCCGATCCATGGCTCCAGGTTAATTTATCTGTAGTAACCGCTTGTTCCCATTTGGTTTTATCCTGATCAAGAGAGATTCCTAAAATATTAAGACCAAGAGGTTTATAAATAGCGTATTGTTTAACCACATTAGGGTTTTCCTGCCTGCAGGGCGCACACCACGATGCCCAAAAATCGAGCATAACATATTTCCCTTTATAGTCAGCCAGCTTTATAGGTTTACCATCTATGCCTGCAATTGTAAAATCAGGTGCTTTATGCCCAACTGAAACAGGTTTCAGGTCTGCCATTTGTTTGATGAATTTCTGCACACCCGGGTTATCTTTAAAACTATCCTTTATAGCTTCTGAGTAAGCAATAAGCTGTGGTTCAAACTTGCCCTGATCAAGCGATGTGGCTGCATAAAAACCGGCAAGGGAATTTTTATTGGCATCTACAAACTTCAGGATCTCGGCGCTATATTCTTTTATATTTTTCTGAAACATTGGCAAATAGATTTTTATCAGCGAGTCTGATTCCTTGCCAATGGCTTGCGCCTTATCCTGGTATTCCTGGGTTATTTTAGCGCTCTTATCGCCATAAAAATTACTAATCTTGTTAAATTCCTTGATCTTTTCAGAGTCGTCTGATCCTGAAATCTTGTAAGCATGCGAGTTATCAGTCAGGCTGGTGCTAAAATCAATTGCGTCGCCGTTTTTGGCTATCAGATCAAAAATGCTGCCGCCAACCCTTAGTTTATACAGGTTGGCATAAGGAGCCTTATGTTTAAACTCAAACTTTCCCTGGTCATTTATATTGGTTGAATCAACCACGGCAATATTGGAGCTATCAGCTTCTAATAGAAAGATCTTTTTGAGGCTTCCGGGATTTTCAACTGTGCCCGAAATAGTAAATGCATTATTGTCTTTGCATGAATAAATTGCAAACGATAATAAAATAACAGAGAAAAGGATTAAATACTTTTTCATTTTACGAGATTTGAGATGTGAGATTTGAGATATGAGATTGAAGAAACGTTTTTTGTCTCAAATCTCATATCTCACATCTATTTACTTTTTTATTTTTTGGAGACATGAGATTTGAGAAGTGAGATTGAAGAAACGTTTTTTGTCTCAAATCTCATATCTAATATCTCACATCTATTTACCCTCTAATTCTTTAATTAGTAACTGATTCGTTTTCTGGGGATCGATTTTACCTTTTGAGCTTTTCATTATTTCGCCCATAAACAACCCTAAAACGCCCTTTTTACCTTTTTGGTACTCAACTACCTTATCAGGATATTTTGCTATTGCATCCTTTATAAACCGGCTTACATCATTAGTATCTGCGCTTATCAGCAGGTTTAGTTGTGCGGCAAGCTCTGCTGCACTTTTACCATTGTTTTTTATCAGCTCAGGAAATAACTTTTGTGACGCTACCGTGTTATTTACCTTACCTGAGTCAACCAGTTGGATCAACCCGGCAAGGGTTTCGGGTTTCAGTTTAAAATCACCGATGGAGATCCCGCTGTCATTTAAATATGACTTAACCGACCCCATCAGCCAGTTTGCCGCCGCTTTATAATTATCAGTATTAGCAATAAGCGCCTCAAAGTACAATGCAAAATCTCTATCGGCAGTTATAACGCCTGCGTCATAATCAGACAGGCCCAATTGTGTTGTATATTTATTATAAAGCGCATTTGGAAGCACAGGCATAGTGCTGAGCACCTGGTTTAAATATTCCTGGTTT
>Ga0193702_1000617_pt1 | contig 10346 bp, 6 predicted proteins | sample U3a1metaG_FD_143060 | JGI IMG/M metagenome (GOLD analysis project Ga0193702, IMG submission 143060) | Soil microbial communities from a riparian zone of the East river system, Colorado, United States - U3a1 | ecosystem: Environmental > Terrestrial > Soil > Riparian zone | place: USA: East River... | reverse complement strand
AGGATCAGGCGCGCCATCTGTATCAAACTCATCTGACCAGGACAGGCTTGTATCGAAAGTATAAACCTTGTCCGGCTGTTTTACTGGTACAAATGGAGGTAACACGGCCTGTTTTTTTGAACATGACAATGCGGCCAAACTGAATAATGTATAAATTAAAAAATTCAAATTTTTCATAAAGGCATTCACTTAATAACAACCGGCTGTTTAATAAAAAACAACCGGTTGCATTTGGTTTTGTTACAATTTAATTAACGCCCCGTAATGTTACATTGGTAAAAGAAATACCGGTAACCCCGGTATTACTACCTCCGCATTTGATTACGATGTAATAAGTACCAGTTGTAGCAACGGTGAAAGGGTCGCCGCTTCCGGCACATGAAAGTGCTGATAATTTACCATTAAAAGGACCGACACCGCATCCCGACCACGTATTTAAAGAAATAGGTTTTTGGCCTGTATTGTAATCCTGCCCGTTAACAGGCTGCTTGGTATCAACCCAAACCTCAAACCAGGTGTCAGTAGCGCCGCTTCCGGATACGATCATATCAACCATATATTTTTGTCCGGCTACCAAATTAACTGCCTGGTAAACTGCGCCTGCCTGGTAGCCACTTTCATTAGCCACCATTACGCCTTTGCTGGCGTCAAGCACCATGTTACTGCCGGTGCCAACAATAAAATGGTTCCAATGGGCGTCATCACCAGCACCCATTTTGCCTCCTATTATAAGGTTTCCCGATTTAGGATCAGATGTTGCAATGGTAATAGTGTGTGGCGCTGATGTCTTTGAAATACCTCCTATATAACCCAAAGAAGTTAAAGTAACGGCATATGTACCGGCATCGGGATAAAATACGGTATCAACAAACTTCCCAGGGTTTGTACCGCCGCCGTCTCCCAGGTCCCATTTTACTGATTGCACTCCGGTTTGGTTTGCGCTCAACACATAATAATTTGGTTTTCCGGCCAATGCCGTTGCTGTAAACGATGCAGAAAAATCCTTTGGGGTAAGCCCATTCCCTTCACCATCAAATTTTTCAGGTTTACAGCCAATGTATATTCCAATCACCAGTACTCCGATTATTAAAAAACTGGCTTTTATTAAATTTAATTTCATGATTTAAATTTTAAATACGTTTAAATTACAATGTACCACCGTACTCTTTGCTTTGCTTTAATTTGGTAGCGTTCAGATCGTTAAGCGGAACTGGCAAAATCTCGTTCCTTCCGGCTTTAAATCCTTTGTATCCCAATACTGCAGGTGCATCGCCCCAGCGTACCAGGTCAAACCAACGGTGCCCTTCAGCAGCCAGTTCTGCACGCCGCTCATTTTTAAGAACTGCCATTGTAGCAGCCAGGGCATGTGTTTTACCATCATTGTATGCGCGGGTATGCACAGCTGTCATCAAGGCCGCTGCACGGGATTGATCTCCATTACCCAATATCAGGGCTTCAGCTTCCATTAAATAGGTATCAGCCAAACGGATCTCATACATATTTTGAGGGTAATTTAATTCAGGAGCCCCGCCACCTGTAGTTTTATCAACCAGATGGCCTGCGAATTTGTTAACAAAAAATCCGGTATTATCATAGCCTGGTGTATAATCGGCTATCCCATTGGCCTTAAGGCTATCCAAATTGGCTACAGTTGCCTTATTGCGCGGATCATAATGGATGAAATCGAAGAACCCTTTGGTAAATGGAATAAAGCTCCAGCCAGAGATATAATCGGGTGCGGCTGCTGTTTTTGCAGTGTATCCCCGTGGACCTACCATGATGTTTAAAAGATTCCCTTCAGTACATGCAGAGCAGCCCCAATCGCCACCTGATTTTGATGAGTGGCCAACTTCAAGTATCGATTCAGAATTAAATTTATTTGAGACTTTCCACAGATCTGCAAAATTAGCTAACAATTGATAACCGTATTTTGTATTTGCCTGACCAGGAGAAGATCCGTTTACTTCTGCAAATTCTGCAGCAGCTTCGGTATACTTTTTATCGAAAAGATAAACTTTCCCCAACAAGGCGTGCACTGCACCCATTGTTAACCTGCCGCCGTCTGTGGTTATATCTACTTTATCCGGTATGTTTTTAGCATTAATTACTGCTTTCAGATCGGTTTCAATCTGGGTGTAAACTGCAGCCGGAGGCACCTGAACTTGATTATCTACCTGGTCTGCAGGCACTTCCTTCAATATTAAAGGAATGTTTTTAAACAGGCGAACCAGGTCAAAGTAAAAATATGCGCGAAGCGCCGTAGCTTCATCAGCATACCTGCTCTTCAAAGCGCCATCCATAGGCACTCCCGGCAGCTTTGATAAGATCACGTTCGCACGGAAAACACCCTGGTATGCCCCCTGCCACAAAGCAGCAGACGGCCCTTGCGTTTCATTAAGGGTATAATTATTAAATACCTGTAAATCGGTGATGTCGCCGGCGCCGCCGCCACCTGCTACATGATCGTCCGAACCGGCATCCATGGCATTTTCTTTAGTGATATCGCCGCCGCTTTGGTAACCAACAACATCATAAACAGCAACCAGGCCATTGAAGGCTTCTGTTTGATTCTGGTAATATTGTGATTCAAGATTAGTGCCCTTTGGTGTTACCGTCAGGAAACTTTTTTTACATGCGGTGACAATGATAATGCATGCGGTAAAAATTGCTGAATATTTTAAATACTTTTTCATGTTTTTTATATTAGAATCCTACATTTAAACCCACTATGAATGTCCGGGCCTGAGGATAAAACCCCTGGTCAATGCTGCCGGAAATGTCCGGGTCATACCCTGAATATTTTGTGAATGTTAATAGATTTTGGCCTGTCAAATAAATACGTAATTTTTGTATCCCTATTTTTTGCGCCAAAGTCCTGTCAAGTGTATAGCCTAATTGCAATGTTTTAATCCGGAAATAAGTGCCGCTTTGCAGATAGAAACTTGAGTTATATTCAAAGTTGTTGTTAATATCGTTGTCGGTTAAGCGGGGCCATGTTGTTGATGTTCCGGGGCCGACCCATCTTCCTAAGGCAGCTTTGGTATAATTGGCTGTAAGGATGTCAAGGCGGTGCAAGCCCTGGAAGATCTTATTACCAGCCTGGCCTTGTCCAAATATTAAGACGTCAAAGTTTTTGTACGACGCAGTAAAGGTTAAACCGTATTGCCAGGTCGGCAATGAATTACCTATAAACTCACGGTCGTTATCATCAATTTTTCCGTCGCCATTTAAATCAGACCATTTAAAATCACCAGGTTTGGCATTGGGCTGGATCATTTGCCCTGTTTTTGACGAAACATAGCTATTAATTTCCGATTGGGTTTGGAAAACGCCAAGATTATCATATCCGTAAAAAGAACCATATGGATGTCCAACTTCAGACCGGGTTACACCGCCTTGTACGTTTTGAACTCCGGCTCCGGGCAAATAAAGCTGTCCGGGAGCTAAACGGGTAACTGTGTTTTTGAGGTGAGATACATTCCCGTCAACTCCTATATTAATTTCACCGATTTTTTTATGGTAACTTAATGATATTTCCTCCCCGGTATTTTCCATATCGCCAACGTTAGCATAAGGATTGTCGATAGCGCCTATATAATATGGCAAACTAACCTGCTGAAGAATGCCGGTTGTTTTTTTCTTATACCACTCCAATGTTAAATTGAAATCATGGAAAAGTACCGCATCTAACCCTATGTTTGTTTGTGAGGTTTGTTCCCATTTTAAATTGGGGTTTGCCGGTGCATTAGGGCTATAACCGCTAATATAGGTATCACCTGTTCCGAAGCTGTAATTTCTTCCACCGCCAATGGTAGCAAGAAATGCATCCGGAGGTATTGCATCATTACCCACAACACCGTAACCACCACGAAGTTTAAGGAAATCAACCACGTTATTCTGTGGCCAAAATGCTTCTTTTGTTGGCACCCACCCTAATGAAACAGATGGGAACGTGCCATATTTATTGTTATCTCCAAAACGTGATGAACCGTCTCTTCTTATTACTCCCTGAATGATGTATCTTTCATCGTAGTCGTAATTTAAACGGGCAAATAGCGAAGTTATGTGGTGGGCTTCATTTTCGCTGCCATACCCTATCCTTTGAGCCGGCGGAAGGCTAAAATTTAAAGAAGCGTCTTTAAAATTGGTAACAGGCAAACCGAATTCCGTAACGCCGGATTGAACACTTGCCTGATCTACATACGTACCCTGACCGATCAGCACATTAACGTTATGTTTTTTGAAACTACGGGTGTAAGAAGCAGTATTTTCAATATTCCAGTTAAATAAGCGTGTTTGATCGCGGTTGTAATTATTTTGTGAAACTACCGATGACGCGTTAAGGTAATAAAGCGGCGTAAAAGATTCGTCGCCATAAAATGCCATTTTAGTTCCAACGGTTGATTTTATAGACAGCCCTTGTATCGGAGCAACTTCAATATAGGCATTACCTACTATGTTATGTGCCCAGCTGTAGTTTCCAAGGCGTGTTTGAATATATGCCAATGGGTTGGTAATTTCCTGGCCAACATAGGGTGATATACCATAAGGATACCCTTGCGCGTTTCGGACTACATTAGGAGTAATATATGTTGAGGCGACAGTTGGGTCAGTTACCACAGATGGTGTAATAGGATCAAGGTTAATGGCTGAGCTTAGGGGGCCGCCAAATACACTGTTAGTATTACCTAAACCGATTGATTTATTATAGGTATAACCAATGTTTTCTCCAAAATTTACCCATTTAGACGGTTTGTAGGTTTCATTGGTTCTGAAATTTACCCTTTTATATTTCGAAATAGGCGAAGCAACAATGCCATTCTGATCTAAATATCCAAAAGAAGTGTAGTAGGTTGATTTTTCATTACCACCGGATATGCTTAATTCATGATCCTGCTCCTTTGCGCTATTATTAAATATTAACGACTGCCAGTCGGTACCGGTACCTAATGATGACGGATTGGCAAATAAGATAGGTTTCCCAGCAGCAGCAAGAGACTCATTTCTTAAAGTAGCATATTCAGTTGCATTTAAAAGATCCAGTTTCCGTGCAGGGGCTGACGTTCCAAAATAGCCGGAATAGTTAATTTGCATTCTGCCCGATTTACCCTTTTTGGTGGTAACCAAAATAACACCGGCAGCCGCGCGTGTACCGTAAATAGCTTGCGATGCCGCATCTTTTAACACTTCGATAGATTCGATATCCTGCTGATTAAGATACCCGATCCCGCCATTATCAACTACAACACCATCAACAACCCATAAAGGATCATTGTTATTAAACGTAGTTATGCCACGCACACGAACGGTTGATCCATCGCCCGGCTGGCCGTCATTTGTAGTAATGGTTAAACCGGACGTTCTGCCTTGTAACACTTGTGCGATATTTACAACTGATTGATTTGCAAAGTCTTTAGCGGCGACACCTGAAATGGAGCCTGTAGTTACACTTTTCTTTTGTACACCATAACCCACAACAATAACTTCATTAATAGTGCTTACATCCTCTACTAATGTTACGTTGAATGTAGTTTTTGCACCAACCGGTATTTCCTGCTTTACATAACCGACAAATGCGATCACTAACACCGAGTTTTGGCCACTAACATTGAGTTTAAAGCCCCCGTTTGCATCAGTAGTTATCCCATTGGTAGTTCCCTTTTCAGCAACTGAAGCCCCCGGAATTGGCAGGCCTTTATCATCGATAACCCTTCCGGTTATCGTGATCCCTGCAACAATTTCGCCTGCATCATTTTTCTTATCCGGCGATTTGCCTGCCTGGCTAACAGAAATAACATCCTGTGATTTACCGAGAACAATTCTGTCCTTCAATACTTCATAATCAACCCCATTATTTTTAAACACCTGATCGAGCACTGTTTTGAGCGGTTGATTTTCAAAGTTCGCAGATACGTTTTGCGAAAGATCAACAGTGTTTTTACTGTATATAAATTTTAAATCATATTTTTTTTGCAGGTAACCCACCACCTCCTGCAGGGAAGTAGTATTTAACGATATGCTTACCGTCTTATCAAGGATATTCTGTGCCTTTGATGGGTTTGAATAAGCAATGGTGCTTAACGTAATGGCTATCAGAATCTGACTAAATGTAATCTTCATGATTTTGAACCAGGGGATAGGTCTTCGTAAACGAAATTTCATATATTTGTTATGTTTCTATGTAAAAAATGAGACAATAAAAGCCCATTAAACCATTAATTTGGTTTTCTCCAGACGGGCCGATTTAGACTTAGGAGTGCTCGTAACACTTCTAAGTTTTTTTTGCCGGTGTAATAACCTGCTTATTTGATTGGTTGGTTTATGTTTGTACTTTTTTTTCCATTTTAATTGAGATTTTATTTAGTTGATAATTGGTTTTATTCAAGTTCAATATCGCTATCGGTTATTTGATAGCTTATGTTCAGAGATTTTTTAAGCGCCTGAAGCACATCCGGCAGGTTGAAGCCCGTAAGGTCGGCGTTAAGGATATAATGATTTAAGTTCTTGTCCTTAACAGTAATATGAACATGAAACTTTGAGTTAAGTATCGGGATAATTTCACGGAGCGGCTTACTGTCGAAATACAGGTTTACACGCCTCCATAATTGAAGGCTGCCTTCATCGCTTTCAGCTATAGGTTTTAAAATATGCTGATCAATTAAGTAGATGGCTTTTTGATGAGGATAAAGCATTACCTCGTCTTTTTCCATTTTTAACGAAGGTTGAACACTATTATACGCGGTTTTAATACTTACAGAAACTTTCCCCGTTATAACTGATACTTCAGCTGTATTACTTCGGTAATTGTCGCGCACCAGAAAACTTGTGCCCCAAACTTTTGTGATGATTGAACGGCTGTTAATAATAAAAGGGCATTTAGGATTTTTAGTTACTTCGAAAAAACATTCGCCTGATATGGACACGACCCTCGATTTAGAATCAAAAGTCCTGGGGAACGTGATTTCTGAATTTGGTTTTAACCAAACGGAACTATTATCAGGAAGTACTACTTTATGTATCTGATCGGAATTATTGGTAACATCTTCAATTTCGCGGGTGCTAACATCAGCAAGCTGGATCTCTTTTATTTTCTGTTCCCGATAAGTTACTAAAAAGTAAGCAGTTACGCAGATTACAATGGCCGCAGCCACGCCGGCAATTGCATACCATCTGCTGAAGATAGAACGACCTTGTGTTTCAACCGGCTCTTCTTCATCGGCAGGTGCACTAATATTATTAAGAATATGACTATAGATCTTTTCTTCCAGTTCCTTCTCTTCCGCCAAACTTATACCAGAAACATAATCGTTATTGTGCTCAAATGAGCGGTACCATTTTTTTACCAACGCCACCTCATCTTGAGTACAATCACCCTTAATATACCTTTCCAGTAATTCAACGGATATAGGTTCTTCCATGAAAAGAAAATAATTGGTTTATATATGCATGACGTTTGAATGAAGCGCATCCCCTACTCAGAAGTAAAATAATTTTAAGAAATTATTTAAGCAGGAGGACGATGATGATCGTGAGGTAATGGCCTAAGCCAACACGCAATCTTTTTAGCGCTTTGGTAAGATGATTTTCAACCGTTTTTTCAGATATACCCAGCTGAAGCGCTATTTCTTTATTCGTTTTATGTTCGTTCCGGCTCAATTCATATACCGACCGGCATTTATCTGGCAATTGGCGCACTTCAGTTTCAATGGCATAGGTCAGTTCTTTTAACATGATCGCATCTTCTGTAGAATTATCACTTTCTGAATAAACAACCCGGAAATCTTCTCTATATTTTGCCCTTACCAACTCCTGCCGATACCGATCAATAACGCGGTGGCTGACTGTAGAATACAAGTAACCGCCTACAGTGGTGGTTATTGACTGCGCGTGCCTTTTTAACCATAAATTAGTAAAGATCTCCTGCACAATTTCCTCGGCCGATTCTTTACTTTTTAACCGTTTGTAAGCCTCACCGTATAGTTTTTTCCAGTAACGGCCATAAAGCTCTTTAAAAGCACCAAGCTTATCCTGCTTTAGCAATTCAAGAAGTTCATCATCAGCAAGCTTGGTAAAATCACCCATAAGCCATCAACAGCAGTTAATATTATACCTTTTAAAATAACCCGCTAATCTAAAAAAAATCGACTAATTAACAATTTATTAGATTGAAGAACCCTAAAAAGGAGTATATCCCTTCGTCCCGCCTGTATTTTGTCAACAGCAGTAATTGAGGGATGGCACTTAAGAATAGCGGAAAATCAATCCGGCGTTTATCAAAAACTTCAATATTCTTATATCAAATTAAATTGCTGTATTTTAGATAACCTAATTTTTGCCTGCCCCGGATAGAATCTTCCGGAAGGCACTATACCAATTTATTAAACCTGATAATTAACACGAAAAAAAAATGGAACAGCAAACTACCCAGCCATCGCCTGAAAACATTATGAAAATTGGCACAGGCTTTTGGGCCTCAAAAATTCTTCTAACTGCAGTGAGTTTCCAATTATTCACCCGGCTCGCCGAAAAGAAAACGTTGAAGGCCAACGATGTAAAAGACATTTTAGGGCTCAAGTGTACAGACAGGAATATTTACGATTTTTTAGATGCTTTAACCGTGTTTGGCTTTTTAAAGCGCGAAGGTATTTTGGATACGGCCATTTATTCAAATACTATTGACTCAGATACATTTTTAGATAAAAATAAGCCATCATATATTGGGGGCATCCTTGAAATGATGAACAATCGTTTATATGGATTTTGGGGTAACCTGGGCGAAGGGCTGCTTACCGGGCTTCCGCAAAACGAAGCAAAAAGGAGCGAAGATTTTTTTGGTTTGATATACAAGGATCCTGAAAAATTAAAAGAATTTACCAGTGCAATGAGCGGGATCCAAATGGGTAATTTTATGGCTTTTGCTCAAAAATTTGACTTTACAAAATATAAAACACTGATTGATGTAGGCGGTTCGGCCGGGTTACTTTCACTTATGGTTGCAAAGCATAATCCTCATATGCATTGTACAAGTTTTGACCTGTCGCCGGTTGAACCCATTGCAAATGCCACCATACAACAATTCGGGTTATCAGATCGTGTAAAAGCCGCAAGCGGCGATTTCTTCACTATGCCAATACCCAATGCAGACGTTGTTGTAATGGGAAACATCCTGCATGACTGGAACGAAGAAAATAAAATATCGTTAATGAAAAAAGCTTATGAAGCACTCCCTGCAAACGGCGCATTCGTAGCAATTGAGGGCATAATAGATGACGAAAGAAAGCAAAACGTTTTTGGCATGATGATGAGTTTGAATATGCTTATTGAAACAGGGACAGGGTTTGATTATACGTTTGCTGATTTTAACAGGTGGGCAAATATTGTTGGGTTTAAATCAACCTCACTTCTTCCGTTAGCAGGTCCATCAAGCGCCGCAATAGCATACAAATAAAACTGCATTAACATCGCCGTTGCCGAGAGGTGCTGCCGGTAACCGTGTTTCCCGGAAGTACCACATTTAAACCCATCCATGGGATCGGCAAGGGAAAAGACTATTTAGAAGCTCCTGGATGGAAATCCAGGGGCTTTTTTGTTGCTTAATATCTTTTAAATTTAGTGAAGGGATGATAACACCGGCAACAAGGTGAATGGGCCGCTCTTCAAATGTGATGTAGGTCACACAGTCTCCTGAAATTTCCTGCCGTACTTTGTAATAAATGGGCGTTCAAAAGTTTTAAGTGCCCAGGCAAGGCCAACGGAATTGGTCAACAAAAAAGGAAACACAATAAAAGATATCATGAAAATGAACACACAAAACAACACTATCCATATGCCCGCACTCGGATTTGGAACCTTGATTCCAGATTCGGCCACAACGATAAGTGCTACCAGGGATGCACTGGAAGCAGGGTTTCGACACTTTGACTGTGCAGAACGTTACCGAAACGAGAGCGAGGTGGGCGAGGCGTTGCAGGCAGGACTTGCCGCCGGGGGGCTTACCCGCGAAGACATATTTGTAACCACAAAGTTATGGAACACCAATCATCGGCCCGAGTATGTTGAACCGGCATTTGAGATGAGTTTGAACAGACTCCGGCTCGACTACCTGGATCTCTATCTCATTCACACTCCGTTTGCATTTCAACCGGGGGACCAGCAGGATCCGCGGGATCAAAACGGCAATGTTATTTATGACCGCAACGTGACCTTGCTTGACACATGGAGGGCGATGGAGCGCCTGGTGGACGGTGGCAGATGCTGGGCTATCGGATTGTCTGACATAAGCCTGAACGAACTATTGCCCATCTACGAATCGGCGAGAATCAAGCCGGCAGTGGTCCAGGTCGAAG
>Ga0193702_1000616_pt1 | contig 10388 bp, 18 predicted proteins | sample U3a1metaG_FD_143060 | JGI IMG/M metagenome (GOLD analysis project Ga0193702, IMG submission 143060) | Soil microbial communities from a riparian zone of the East river system, Colorado, United States - U3a1 | ecosystem: Environmental > Terrestrial > Soil > Riparian zone | place: USA: East River... | reverse complement strand
GGTGCTGTGCGCATCACCCCAGGGCCCATCCCCATCGGAAGCATCCCTTGAGGGAAACACCCATCGGTGCAGGATAGGGAGCAGGTTGTTGTAAAATAACACTGGCAGGTGGACTGCGCGAATGTCACCTGGTAGGACTCTCAGTACGCCTGCTTGGAGAATGACGGTCTGGCATAACGACGACTTGTGGTTGTTGCTGTGTTGGCTGAATAACATGTGGAGGTGTGCGTCGTTGTTCCGTGTTAACATTGACAGGTTGAGATGCTGGAGGGGTCCGTCGGTGTTGACTTCCATGACTCCTAGAGCTGCTCCTACTCGATGGCTGCATGAACACAGTGCTCATGGATTCGATTCTGAACCCAAGAAATCTCAAGAAGAATCTGCTCCTCCAACTTCAGCCTCCCTCCTATCACCCCTTCTTTGTCCTCGTAGGACGTTCTTAGCTTCAGTTATCCTTGCCTCGAAGTTTTCGCAGGATACCGGGTGGTATCATTGGCTGCATAACCGACAACATCATCCCACCAGTCGGCACCATAGGCATCGCAGACGGTGCCATACCCAGTCGGACGAGCCTCCCTCCCATCACCCCTCCTTTGTCCTCGTAGGACATTCTTAGCTTCAGTTATCCTTGCCTCGAAGTTTTCACAGGATACCGGGTGGTATCATTGGCTGCATAACCGACAACATCATCCCACCAGTCGGCACCATAGGCATCGCAGATGGTGCCATACCCATAGACATACCAGATGGCGCCATACCCATATGCACACCAGAGCTTCTAGAGCCACTTCTACTCGGTTGCTGTATAATCACAGGGGTTGCTGTCGGTTGCATCATTACACCGCCAATCGGTACCATAGGCATACCAGAGGGTTGCATACCCATACGACTCGACCACCTCAGACTGGAAGTGCGCGGATGTCAGATCGACTTGTCGGACGACTCTCATAGAATCTCTACCTCTCCGCGGATCACCTGCTTGAGAGTCAGCCTTTCTGGAGTCACCTCGAGAACCACCACGCCTATATGTCTGTACTGGTGCCGCTAGAACTAGAAGGGCTAGGTGGACTCGGAATGTGGACAACTTCTCCAAGGTCTGTTGGGTATGGCCTAGGAATTGGAGGGGGTGGCGTTGGGTACGTCGGACGGGGCCTGCCTGTACTGTGACGACTGGCAGGCGAAATATCTGGAGGTATAAAACTGACCCACCCTCTGACGTTCGGCGATTTGGGACAGGCCCGAATGGTACCGGTTGTTTAGGAAGAAATGGAGGATTCGAGGCTGGTAACGGTGATAGGTTGAGGAAAGGCTTGTGGTTGGGGAAAACCTGGTGCTGGAGGAAAGGCCTGTGGCGGAATGAAAGGTCCTTGAAATCCGGTAGTAGTCTCTGGAACCACGGGTGGTATGACAGGAGGGTATCGTAGAGATGACTGTGGAAACTGAGGGGCTGGTTGAGGAAAGCTAGGTCCAGATTGATAGACCGTTGAGCCTGAGATATCATCAGATCCAGAAGATGTAGTCAACTTCTAAGATACAGATACTCCGAAACCAGCTTTCGTCGCGGTCTCAGGGAGTCGAGTAACGCCGGGGAGTGTCTTCAGGACTACCTTACTCTGGATTGCAGGGAAAGTTTCTGAAGCCTACCCAGGGACTGCTGAGTTATCCACCTTACACAGGTTTCACAACTGTGGAGAGTCCCCAGGAGCTGCCCCCCCTATCCACAGGGGTCGGCAACTTTCAGCCCAATGCAAACACCTCCAAAACAGACCAAGAGAGTTAGAATAGCGTCGATGGCGTCAAACGACTCGACTTCCAGTGTGACGGTCTCGTCCATAAGGTTCTTAACAAAAAATTTGCATGCCTCTATGAAGACGAAGGACAAGGTGAAGAGTCAACTTCTTCTGAATGTTGTAATCCGATTGGGTATGACCATCTTCGAGCTGGCTTCCGGCGAAGATCAAGATGCTGGTTGTGAGGAGTAGTACCTCATTGTACTGGATCTCAGCCTTGACGTTATTGATAGTGTCAGAAGACTCGACTTCCAGAGTGATGGTCTTACCTGTGAGCCTGCCAGTGAGGGTCTTAACAAAAATTTGCATGCCTCTACGATGATGAAGGACAAGGTGAAGAGTCGACTCCTTCTGAATGTTGTATTCCGATTAGGTATGACCATCTTCGAGCTGGCTTCCGGCGAAGATCGAGATGCTGGTTGTGAGGAGGAGTACCTCATTGTACTGGATCTCAGCCTTGACGTTATTGATAGTGTCAGAAGACTCGACTTCCAGAGTGATGGTCTTACCTGTGAGCCTGAGGGTCTTAACAAAAATTTGCATGCCTCTACGAAGACGACAGACAAGGTGAAGAGGACAGACAAGGTGAAGAGTCGATTCCTTCTGAATGTTGTATTCCGATTAGGTATGACCATCTTCGAGCTGGTTTCTGGCGAAGATCAAGCATTGCTGGTTGGGAACTCAAGATACCCTCCGAGTCATGATTCAAGTTATTGTCACAAGATCAACTTGAAGTTGAAGTTGCACAAAGAATATCAAATAACTCAAGATTAGATTAGTAGAAAGATGATGACGGTCGTCAATATACTATTTATTAAGAATTATAAATGTATGATAGTACCGGCACATTACTAGGCCACTGCTAGCACTGTAGAGACTCGGAGCGATTTGAAAGGTAGTAGTGCTAATAAATATCAGTGTTTATTCCGAGTCATTGGGAGTTATTCATCACTGGCGGAGAGAATCGAAGGCATGATGATCCACATATTTGTTAACGTAGAATGACTTGAATTCATCAAGTGTAGAGTGCATAGTTAACCTACGGTCAAGGAACTGGGCATCTTGATGAGCAGCGAGGAGGTGGACAGCCCTGTAAATGGAATCGATATGAACTATTGCAAGGTGAGGACTGCCATCATCAGTAAAATCAGGTTCTACTGTCCAGAATCCCGTGTCCTCATCAGGTTCAACACCCACAAATGAAAACCAATGGACCAGCGCACAAGGGTAGTGCCTTTCTTGATGATGGAAAGCAAAGAAAAGCAAAACACGAGCAAATTCGAACCCGCGTATGCCCTCGATATCTGAGTGTGAATTGATAAGGACCGTGTCGTAGCGAGCAGGGCCATTCCTCCATGATGACATCGCCCGAATATGTTCGCGGCGCATCCCAGTAATGCCGCTGATATCACTTGGGGCGCGGAATGTCGCAATAGCCGAATTAAATACTTCTATTCTCCCATCAATTATTGGCAAAGACTCGGGGAGAACCAAGCGAGATGGTATTGTGGAATCGGGATATAGCTGGTTGTATAGGAATCTCCGCACGAGCATTGGGAATTGAGGTTGCATAAGCAACCTCGCTGCAAGAGGAAGCGTCCATTTCCGTTCTGTATAATCATTCAGTGCCAGTGGATTTGTGTGTGGATTTGTGCTGACTTACGGATGGTGGATGGTAGTTTAACTTCTGCAAGTACATCTGAGTGAACAATCTCATCACCAGGGATCTCATCTGGGACTGATTGCCGTACAACATTGACCGGGATTTCATCCAAGGTCCCTTGAGCCGCTTCGGGTGCACTAAAACCGGCTGGACAGCCAAAGGTCATGGTTACCATCACGTAGACCAGAGAGCACTCAGAAACTTACCAAGGATCTGAGGTCCATTGAGCATCCCTCGATTTGTGAAATCACTTCGTGCAGCCATCAGTTGGTCGAGCCGTTGGTTTGTGACCAGCATCTGGCCGAGTGCTTGGTTTCTATTCGACCGTCGCCAGGGGTCCTTGACAGCTCTGATATGCTTGGACTCTGTGATTGATGAACAGAGTCCATTCGGTGCTCCAAAAAGACGGATCAACGAAGGGAAATGGATGAGCGCATGCTGTCTTGGGAGCAGGAAATCATTTCGCACACCCGACGTGATGAATATCTCACGGTACTGATGGAAACGGGAAAGGGCATCCTCGAGTTGGGACAGGTCATCCTCAGTCAGAGCTGATCGTCGAGCAATATAACAGAAATCCAACAAAGCACGAACCGTGCGCACAACTTCGGATGGCAGGTGGCCTTGTATCGCGTGAAGATAAACCTAAAATATCTGAGGTCAGACACATTCCTTTAGTAACGTTGAACTTACCTTCATCAGGGCCTTAGAGTCATCACCCGTCCACTGATTGAAACCACGGCCTTCCGGGAAGCGTCGAAGGCCAGCAAAAGGTGGTGCAATTGAAATCCTTCAATAAATTAGCCTCTCACTCATAACTTTTCACTCTACATGACTCACCTCTGATCAATGTCATCTAGAATCCTTTCAGCCATCCCTTGATTGTTTGTTGCATATAGATAATCTTGAACCCATTTGACTATGTGGTCCTTAAATGTTCCCTGTATGACTTGATGGAGTAAATCGGGTGCAAGAAGTTCATGTATGTCAGCGCGTTGGAAGTCATTTGTAAAAGGCTGGATATTGAATAGAATCAATAATCGTACGGAATAGAAACTAACTTATACATACCACAGTGTCTGCAACAATTCCATACTCATCCCATAATGTTTTCACTAAGGAGTCCTCAACGAGTCTCTCCGTGAGTTCACGAGAGCGCGGGAGATGAGACAACTCGCCATCGAGGTCTGTTCTATGACCTTGACACCTGTCAGAAAAATAAAAGGAAAACTAAATAAATGCAATGGTGAAAGTGGTCGCATTGCTTACCGAGCGCACCAATTTCTCACAATGCATGCCAGTAATACCTGTTCCGGATAGTCGGCAATGTAAGGCCCTATTCCCCATATAACGTGCCGGAAATGTCCATCCGGACATTGGAAGACCTCAGGAGTGACCTCACCAGGCCGGAGTGATTGCAGAATATGTGAAATTGAGACATGAAAAAGCTTTCGCCGAAATTGGCGGAAATCAACATCATTTGTATGAGCTTTATCGGCTGATGACACGAAGTCAGTAAATGCAATGCACAACTTGAATGGAATGATGTACATACTTTTCGGGATGGATAGAAATCCAACGAGAACCAGACCAGAACCATGTGCGTGCCTCATATTATTGTGGATGTTACCGATTGAGCCATACAAAGGCCAATACTCAATATGACCCGTCGCAACGGAAACAGTGGTTTTATCGCTGCCAAGAATGACGGGTACGAATAAAGCGCCATGTGTCGTGGGGTTTTCGGAAATAATGTCCTTGTGGTTTATCTCAGTGTACTAGTACAACGACTCGGACAAAAGACTAAATGTGCATACCGCTTGTTTCCATGCCCAATCGCCAGACATTAAGTGTTCGTAACGGCGATTACCCTTGTTGTCGTATTGCCGAAATGGTGCATAGTCAAAGGAATTATGGAAGTCGCGATTTCCCAACATAGTCTTGAAGAGCAATCGTGGATCCCTAAACCATATTTCGTATTCATTCGTCATCCATTTCGGCATTTCAACTCCATCAGGTAACTCGGGTTGAGGGCCGTCATACGTGAAGGACGCGCTTTGCCACGGAACGCCACCGACAGGTATTGCATCAATCTTACTGTACAGGTCACGGTGACCAGAAAAGGGAGGGTCGGCACCAAATTCTTCTAACGAAGTTGCCCATAGAGTGCACAAGGTATCTATGTTGGCGGCAGACATCTTGGTACGCTTGAAGAGAAATTCAGCAGCTTCGAATTCAAGACGATTGTTGAAGGGTGTCCAGTCGGTTGTGTCTTTCGTCTCGGCGATGGGTGCTTCAGATCCAATATCCAATGGATTTCCGTTATGATCACATGGCGTACCTACAATCATTCATTCAAATGTTGTAAAATAACAGAATTGATACACATACCTTTGATAAGCGGATGAAATTCTGTGTGGGCCAGAACGGAGTCGGACTCGGACCCCTCCAAGTCGTTCCCTAATTCACTCTCCGAAGGGTCCAAATCAATGGGCTCAGCATTACCTTCCAAATTGAAGTCAGAAGGATCCCAATCAGAGACTTGGGAATGTGTGTGGAAGCCAGTCTGAAGTTCATCTTGAGAAAAGGTATTTGGAGGTGCCAGTGGCGGAGGTGAGGCTGGGGAGCTGGTTTGGTCAAGATCTGATGAAGGGAATTGAATCGGCTCGTCTTCATTTCCTGGGTATTGTAGATTCATTCCATGATGATTTGCTGTAACATGTTGCGTGAAGCCCCAGCGCGATCGGACCTGTGTACGACAGCCCTGCACTGGACATGAGAAGGTTTGTCGGGTGGGGGGCAAATTTGATTTCTTTGGGCGAGGCATAAGTTACTAGTAGAGTAGATGGGTCAACTGAACATAATTTTCGTTTAACTTAAAGAAAAAACTTTGAACTTTGATTGCCGTGTCACATTTCCATGTGCCAGTGCCAGTGCCGCCGATTCCGTTGATGCATTATGTCCTACCAATTTCACTAAGTCCAAACACATCCCCACGGTGTCACCTCACAACCATGCCACCCCGCACAAACCCCCCCTCCGATCCTGCCAGTAATCGCCCTCGTACGCGAAGTAAAAACGCGAATACGCACCCTGGAACAGCAGCACAGGATGCGTTGCGAGTTAAGGCTCCTCGTCGTGACCCTGCCGTCATTCAACAGGAGAAAGACGCTATGAAGGAAAGAAAAGTATTAAAAACCCAAGAGAAAGAAGATAAACAAGCTAGAAATGAGAACACAAAGCGAATTGCCGACGAGTTCCGTGCTCAGCAAGTAAGCAGTCAGGCAGGCGACGAGGCAGAACTGCTACGTCAGAATCCTAAAGGTGGAGTCTGCTATCACGGTCAATGTTTCTTCCCTTAGCCTAATTTATATATTAGTTACAAAAAAAACACCTACGACTGTCCCCGTCCCTGGCAATGCAAATACAAGTGCCAGTCGACCTCCGAGTCGGGCCACGAGTCTTGCAAACACCCAGACTACTGGTGAAAAACGCAAAGGCGAGCCTCAAATACTAGGTTCTAGTATTCCAACCGAGGATACCGATCAGGCCTCGCTGCCACCTAAGAAAAAAATGAAGGCCACTGTCGAGCGTTCCCAGCCATCCGAGTCTTCCATGACCACTGCCATAGACAGGAACGCCCGTAGTGCTCCATCGAATGTGAACACAAAAAGGATAGATAATGCCTCAAAAAAGCGTACTACGGCGGATGGATCTGATGACGCTTCCGTCAAGGTCAATCCGGCCCATCCATCAAAGAAGGCCAAGGTCAACAAACAAACGGCCTTAACCAAGCCTCCAATCCGTCGTACAGGTGAGATTATTTTGATGCTAAATGACACTTGATGGCATATTTTCTTTAGAAACATTGATATTACAAGTCGGCTCTGAGGTAATCACTCACAAGCCCAAAGCCAGTCAGAACACCGATTATGAGGAGGTCGAGGGTGGGGGGGGCGCTCTAAATCAGGCAACCCCACGTCAGCAAGACATCCAACACCGCAACGATGAGGGACCATACGAGACCCCAGTTATTCTTCGGACAAAGCGCTTTGCCCCATCCATACAGGTTGATGATACTGAGGCGTATGATTCTGAGATTGACAGGGAACTCATCGTAAGAAAGAGGAAGAAAGCAACGACGGTGAGTAATAATAGTTCGCAACGCTCAGGCTGTTGAAGTTGTTGATTGATGTGATGGATTCATTGTTCCATATTTAGAAACAACGTGCCGACTTCAACTTGAAGTTGGGGTAAGTACTATTATTATCTCCTCAGATCTCCGATAGGAGGACCTGACGACACCACACAGAAATGCCAAGAAGTCTTCCCAAACTCCCCAAACCAATTCCTCCCGACTCGGATCAGTCTCCTCGAGCACCAGCAAAAATATCCCTATCAGGACATCTCATGCTTCGGGCACTTCCGCCGGTGCAAAATCTCGCACCACCTCTATTAATGGCGTCGCTGTTGCTCGGTCAGGCAACACAAATCCCAAGCCCAAAAAGTCAACCGAGGTGGGCCGGGTTGTCGGAGTCACTGACTCAGAGGACGACGATTCACTGGAAAGAGAGGCTGCCCTCACGAGCCCTGCGAAAGGATCGGAGTCTCGCAACATTACAAAGGTAAGCGGGAATTTTGTACATCATGTTCACTACTTTTAATATCATGATTAGAGCAAGGTCGCCAAGGTGGAAAGCAAACCACCTCCGAGTCTGATACCGATCCCCGCCAGCCAACTCAAAATTATCAAAACCATTGTTATTCCTCACTTCATCGCTATCTACATGGCTGAGGCGGCTGATCCATGGCGACCTTTAACGCCAAAGGATTTCGACACGTTAGGGGACCTCTGTCTTCGGGCCTTTGGAGGGCCGCTCGGATACAAAATTGCCGAAAATGCGGAGATCGTTAAGCTGGTGCCAAAATTATACTATTGTATTACATCTTTATGCTAACGTTGATACAGACTAAAACGCGCCTTTATGACTTGCGCAACAAGTTCGGAACCGCAGCACAAGATGCGACAAAGGCAAAGTTCGTAAAGCAGCTCAGCAAAGCCGCACTCGAGGACAGAGAGAAGAGGATGCAGTTCGGACTTGAGTGGTGCAAAGATGGCGAATTTAAATTTGTTTACAGTGGCTATGACGATGGCGTAAGTGATTTTTCATCTGAGTCGGTGCATCTTAAGTGACTTCAATTGATGGTTATTTTAGAAGAGACGACTGAGCGGCAAATACATGAGTGCTTTAATCATGGAAACATTTGCAGAATTTTTCAAATATGGTGAACCGACAACGAAGCTCCCATAACTCGAGGTTCAATGGCCGATTAATGCACTCGCTCTGGCCATAGCAGCGGTAACGGTTATCCTTTTAACTTTCTTTTAATCTCTTCTCATTTTAATTTTTTAACTACTAGGTTGAGCGTGCACTTATATTATATCGAGACGACCACCTCGTGCACAAGAATGGTGTACTCCACATAAAGAAAGAGCGAGTCTTGGACAAGAGAGCCATTAGAGGGAGTCAAGGTGCGGCGGGTAACGGCGTCACTGACAATGATGGCCCCGTATACAAAGAAATTCGACCTGTAAAACTCGACTTCAGCGCCACCAACTTTAGTGCCACAGTCACTGGTTGGCGTCTCTCGATCGAAAAGAAACTCGACGCCCTCTTTCCATCAGTCTGTGTCTCTGCACGTGGCATAGCTCGTATTGCCCCTGCAAGTGATGCAATTCCGAGTCAATCAGAGGACCCCCAGATCTTGGCCCGAGCAAACCTCCCAAGCGAAGACGAAGAAGACACCTCCGAGTCAGCAGAGCACGAGAAGGACAATACCCAGGTTACTACGGGAGGTGACAGCAACTACCATGGTGACAACTACACGGGCGGTGATGGAGGTGACGGCGGTAATGGTGACGATGATAGGGGTGACGACGACGATGATAGGGGTGACGACGATGATGATGGAGGTGATGATGCCGATGATGACGGTGACGATGACGATGATGGCCGTGACGATAATGGTTCTGCCAGTGAGCGTGAAGATGACGGATACGCCCGCGGCAGCATCAACTTGAATGAGCCCGAGGACGAAGAAATCACCCGCATCAATGGAAACGACTACAGTACTAGCGATCATCACAATGCGAACAACACTCACTATGGCGAAACTGAGGAGGGAAATTATGCCTCGCTGGCAGAGGGCAGTGATCTCACCGAGATCACCTACGACTCGGAGTCAAACTTGAACCCTGGCCCGGATGTCCGAGTTACACGTCGTGTCAGCAATAATTTCAAGGTTGTCTCTGCACCTGCGGGTGGTACTACCAGTAGCCGGAAGAAGGGAGTTCGACGTGGAAGGAACTAGGTACGGGTTACTGCCGAATCATTGATATTTCAAACTGAATCAGGATGCTTGAAAACATTTTAGATTTCTGTGGCCTTCAACATACTAGGGTATACAAATCCTTCTGATAATGTCATTCAACTGACATTTTTCAAGTTACTACTACATACTACATGCCAGTGCTCCGAGTCGTTTGAACCCCCCTCTCTTCCGAAAACATAAAAATAGCTTTTTATTACTTGGACAATCTTAATACCATTTATCCGTTTACTATTCTCTTTTTTTTGAGCTGTTTTTGCGCCTTTTGGTTCGTTTGTGCATTGGAACTATCATCTTCAAGTTATGTCGCTTTTTCTCAAACTTTCTCTGACTTGTGGGGCTTTTTTTCTAGTATTTAGATGGTTTTGACAGTTTTCTCTCATTTGGAATTGCTGTTCTCACATCTTGGTATTGCTTTATGTCCACTTTTCCCATTAGAGTGAATATAGCACCTTTTGTCATTCGAAGCTCCAACTTTCTCTGGCTTGAGCTTTTTTTTCTAAAATTTTAATGGCTTTGAGGGTTTTTATAAAAATTTTGGAATT
>Ga0193702_1000615_pt1 | contig 10409 bp, 11 predicted proteins | sample U3a1metaG_FD_143060 | JGI IMG/M metagenome (GOLD analysis project Ga0193702, IMG submission 143060) | Soil microbial communities from a riparian zone of the East river system, Colorado, United States - U3a1 | ecosystem: Environmental > Terrestrial > Soil > Riparian zone | place: USA: East River... | reverse complement strand
TTACATCCCCCTGGGCGGAAACCGGAATGGCCGTTTTAAAACTTATATTAATATTATGATAACCATGCTGATAGGCGGCCTTTGGCATGGTGCCAACTGGACATTTGTTGCGTGGGGAGGCTTACATGGTGTTTATTTATGGGTTGAAAAAGCGATAAAAGATAGCCGGACTAAAAGCAAGGGCGCGGAACCCTTTGATGCAACAACACCCAGCATAGTTATTGCCGCCATAATGCCAAATGCAATAAACAGAAGCCGTTCTTTTGGGCCTGTACGAGCGCTGTTAACTTTTTTACTGATATGTTTAACATGGGTGTTTTTTCGCTCGGGCACTTTTTCAGAGGCGTGGCAGCTATTAATGGGGATGTTTGGCAGGGTACAAAGCGGGCCGCCCTTATTAACAACTATAGCAATTATTAAAGTGTTTGTAATTATAGCATTGATGCTTGTTTTTCACTGGAGGATGCGCAATACCAATGTTATTACTGCTGCGTCAAAATTACCCTGGTGGGTGGTTAGCATTGCATGGGCAGGAATGTTAATATTAATTGTCCTAAGCCAGCAAACGGGCAAATCATTTATTTATTTCCAATTTTAATCAACAGGCGCAATATAAAACAAGCAATTTAAGAGCTGCTTACACCCGGAAATCCCTTTCCATGGTGCTTTCCCCATTTTATCATTTCATCTACCATAGGGGCGAGGGTGTGGCTGTGCGTGGTTAGCTTATATTCTATTGATACAGGGTAGGTATCATGCACAATGCGGACTATTAGTTTATTTCCCTCCAGATCTTTCAACTCTTTCGACAACACGCGGGTGGTGATAGTTGGAATACTGCGCTGCAGATCCCTGAACCGTGATACGCCGGAATACATCGATAATAAAATGGGTAGCTTCCATTTACCGTTAATAACTGATAAGGTGCTTTGAACCTGGCTGATCTTATCAGCAATTTTGCTAACGTCCTGCTTCATGGTGGTGTGATTAGATATTTGATATTAAATGTATATCAATTAATTGCGTATTCCAATTAACAATTCATTTTTTTTTATCATTATTAATTCCATAGATTTATAGGTACAAAACCTTAACACCTCACAATATGGATAAAACTGTTGCACCTACCCAACCTGACTCACTTTCTTTACAAGTTATTTGCATAAAACCTTTTGAAAATATCGCGCTTGCTTTTTCGGGCGGCGGTTTCCGGGCGGCGTCATTTGCGCTGGGCGTGCTTTCATATTTAAACAATGCAAAGTTTAATAGCGCCGATGATCCGCTAAGCGGCACCTCATTATTGCAGCAGGTAACTTATATGTCGTCAGCATCCGGCGGAACTATAGCTACAGCACTATATGCATTGTATAATGCCGAAGGCAAAACGTTCGGACAGTTTTATGTTAAATTGTATGAAACCCTGGTAGGCGAGCAGATCCTGAAAGATGCACTTGAAATACTATCAGACAAAGGCAGATGGAAGAACCGGCCGGATAAGAGCCGCAATGTTATAAACGCTTTCGCTATGGCTTATGACGAATATATTTTTGAAGGGAATACGCTGAAAGCGCTCGGCAAAAGCAGTCCCAACAAGCACCTGCAGGAAGTTTGTTTTAATACTACTGAATTTTATACCGGCCAATCATTCAGGCAGGAACGGAAAATGGCGTACGATTCCATGCCTGATAAGTACTTCAGGTTCGGGAATGAGGCGATATTCCTGGAACCTTCCGTTGCTGATGAGCTAAAGCTAAGCGATCTGCTCGCTGCGTCGTCCTGTTTCCCGGCAGGGTTTGAGCCCATTATTTTCCCCAATGACTTTACGCACCAGGGATTAACTGAACCAGGCCTTAAAAAAGCGCTGACCATGCGGCCGCAAACCGGCGATAAACAGGAGACCAAATTTATTGACCAAAAACGGGTTGGCTTTATGGATGGCGGCATAACGGATAACCAGGGACTGCAAAGCATGATGTACGCCGACAAAAGGCGCATAAAGTGCGAAACCGACTTTAAGCCATTTAACCTGATGCTGGTTAATGACGTGGGGAGTCATTTCATAAAACCGTATGTGATGCCTGCCGCACCAAAAAAGGGAGGGCTAAGCCTGAGCGGGTTAAATTTAATTGTCATAGCCTGCTTTATAGCTGCCGTTGCAATAACAGTAGCGGGTGTTTGCATCCATTGCACCCCCTTAATTATTATAGGAAGTGCACTTATACCCCTGCCTTTACTTTTCATGTTGGGTGTTTTATGGATCCGTAAAAAGATCTTTAATGTTACCGAATCGGGCACCCCTTCAGGTTTGCTGAAAAGTTTTACCGAGCGGATTGTTTCGCTGCTGGTAAAATATTTTACGAAAACACCACTGCCGGTGCTTAAACAAATGCTGCTGGCCCGGGCTGATTCTGTTTTGTTGCTAAATATGAGTGTGTTTTTAAAACGGATCAGGCAGTTGCTTTATAATACCTTTTACAATTCGCCGGAGTGGAAGAACCGCGGTAAAGGCAACCACATTTACGATCTTTCTTTCTCAAACGATATAAACCGCAATCGTAATCCTGAGCCCGGACCTTATCCGCCCAGCCGCGATATGCAGATAGTGGCCCAGGTAGCCTTTAACATGGGCACAACTTTATGGTTTGATGAAACCGACAGCCTGCAGCAGCACGACGAGGCCTGTATTATTGCTTGCGGACAATTTACTACCTGCTATAACCTGCTTGAATATATTGAGAAGCTTTTGAAAAATCCGGCAGCGTATGATGCTGCTTATCAAAACAGGCTGCTTAAGTTAAAAGAGCAACTAATAATTGATTATACCCATTTTAAAGCCGACCCATTTTTTATGTATAACGATTCCGGCAAAGAATACAAAATTCAAAACTTTAAACCGCTAACTATAAAGGATATTCCTTTCCCAACTAATTGGGAATAGCTTTAAATGGATTTTTTATTTAATTATTGAGATTGCCAATATTTAATATTATAATTAGAGATAATTATAAACCTTACAATGGAACCAGATCTGCAACAATTAAGAAAGAATTACGAGCAATTTGATGATAAAAAACTGATTCGCATAGCAAGCGAAGAAGCCTCAGGGTTAAGGTCAGAGGCTTTGGACCTGCTGAAACAAATAATTAAAGAACGCGGACTTTCTGCGGATATAATTAAAGCGGCAGATGTGCAGGTAAAAGAAGTCAGCGCGAAAAGTTTAGCAGATTATACCGGGCTTTTAAGAGATCTTCCATGCCCTTTTTGTAATGGAACAGATGAGAAATTAAATGCTACCATTACAGCCAATGTGATCAGCTTTATTGTGATTACCCATTATCGCAAGGAAATAAAAATTGGTTGTCCGCAATGCCTTAATAAGCAAAATAATAATGCAATGTTAAAAACGGCATTGTTGGGTTGGTGGGGATTTCCGTGGGGGATTGTGCGTACACCGCAAGCATTAATACTTAATAATAAAAGGAAAGCAGAAAATGATTGGCCGGAAGCTAATGACCTGTTCAAAAGTTTTGTGTATAGCAGAATTGGCAGAATTGAAGCTAACAGGAACAACGCTGAAGGTCTTCAGGATATAATTACGCATATCCGGTAGGAAATAAGAAATGTAGTGCCGATCCGACTAGTTGGCGGACAGCACTACATTTCTGTTTACGCTTCCCCCAATATCCTGAACACCATTCCATCCATATCCTCACTGATCCTTAGCTGGCAAGCGAGTCGGCTATCGTGCGAAGCATCAGGCAGGGTATCCAGCAGGTCAAGTTCCTGGTCTGAGGGGTGGAAGTATTTTTCAGGCCCTTCAACAACCTGTACATGGCAGGTGGCACAAAGCGCCATGCCGCCGCAGGTAGCCAATATATGATGGTCCGTGGCTTTTAAAACCTCCATCAAACTCAGGCTTATATCTTCGGGTATTTCAACAGGCCGGCGACTGCCGTCCCTGTCTTCAATAGTTAAATTGATCATGTTTTGAGATGAAAGCAGAAAGCTAAAAGCATAAAGCTTAAAGCAATCATGCATGTTTAATGTTTTTTTGTATTTGAGCTGAAAGCTAAAAGCTTTTTATTTAATGTTCTTTATAATTATACAAATTCCTGGCTTTAAGCTTTCGCCTTTCTGCTTTCAGCTTAAAACGTTTGTTATAGATTTCCTGGCTTTTTGCTTTAGTCTTTAAGCTTTCTGCTTTTTTCAGCTTAAAACGCGCTTACCCCATACACCGTTGTGTACTTAAAGCTTAATTTCTGATCAGGGTAAACCTGCTTGAAGGCGCTTTGGGCCATCAGGGCAGCTTCGTGGAAACCGCAAAGGATCAGCTTTAGCTTGCCGGGATAAATATTGATATCGCCTATGGCATAAACCCCTTTTACATTGGTGCTATAGTCCAAAGTATCAACCATAATGGCTGATTTATCTACGTTTAAACCCCATTCGGCAATTGGGCCAAGCTTTGGGGTAAGGCCAAACAGCGGGATCAAATTATCAGCTGTGATAACTGACGTTTGGTTCTCCCTGTCAACAATCTCCACTTCCTGTAAATGCCCGTTTCCGTTTATAGCCTTTATGTGCGCCTGCAGAATGAGGTTGATCCGACCTTCTTTAGCCAGCTCAAACACCTTTTCAGCACTGTCTGGGGCCCCACGGAAGGTGTCCCCACGATGGATCAGGGTTACTTCTTCGGCAATATCAGCCAGGAAGATGGTCCAGTCCAGCGCAGAATCGCCGCCGCCTGCCAGTACCACTTTACGTCCGCGAAAGGCTTCGGGATTTTTTATCATGTAGGCAACACCCTTACCTTCAAATTCCTCCAAATGGTCGATAGCGGGTTTCCGAGGTTCAAAGCAGCCAAGGCCACCTGCAATAACCACCACTTTACTATGCACTTCGGTACCGTCGCTTGTGGTAGTGATGAATGAGCCGTCTTCCAGTTGCTGTAATTCGTTAACACGTTCACCCAAAGAGAAGGTGGGTTTAAAAGGTTCTATCTGTTCCATTAAGCCATCAACAAGCTGCTGTGCATTAACAGTAGGGAAGCCGGGAATATCATAGATTGGTTTTTGCGGATAGATCTCAGAAAGCTGACCGCCGACCTGTGGTAAAACATCAATTAAATGGCAGCGCATTTTTAAAAGGCCAGCTTCAAAAACGGCAAACAAACCTACAGGACCAGCGCCTATAATGCAAATATCAGTAGTTATTAGTTCCATAAAAGTACCATTGAAATAATAACTAAAGGTCGGTCTTATTATAACTCAACACTAATGATAAATAGTAATTGCTGATTACTTTAAGTTATAGCTTGCGAGGCAGAATCTTTTAAAAAGATCTATCAGCTTTGAATTTTTACCATGAAGCTGGATGAACTGAAATGTACGAAAGATCTCGAGCCCTTTAATTTCGATGATGCTTAGCTCGTTGTATTTTAATTCGCTAACTACCGATTGGATAGAAAGAAAAGTGGCGGTTTCTGAATACAGCAGGTATTGTTTTATGGCGATACTGCTTTCCAGCTGAATTTCAATTTGCAGGTCTTTAGGGTTAACACCGGCACTGCTCAGGGCAGTAAAAATAACATCTAACGTTCCCGAACCGGCTTCGCGTAAGATCAGCGGGATATTTAATAACTGTTTGGGTGAGATCTCTGCTTTTTTAGACAGTTGATTATTGGCGCGGGTAACCAAAACTATCTCATCCTTGGCAAATGGCGAATAGGCTATCTGCGGGTAATGGGCGGCGCCTTCAACTATGGCAATGTCAATTTTTTCGGCCAATACCAATTGTGTTATAACATCCGTATTGGCTTGTATAAAGGTAAAGTTTACAGCAGGGTAGGTCTTCTTAAACAGCGCCAGGATCTTCGGTAGTATAGTTTGCGCTACGGTGGTGCTGGCGCCGATATGTACTGTTCCGGCTTCCATATTGTTCAGCTGCGCCAGTTCGGTTTCAAGCTCGGTATAGGTTTGAAAGATCTTTTCGGCATATTGTAGCAGGATCTTACCGGCAGTAGTTAAAACAATGCTGTTGCCATTGCGGCGGAACAATTGCACATTCAACTGATGTTCAAGCTCCTTTATGTGTTTGGTAACGGCAGGCTGGGTAATAAACAGCTCGGCAGCAGCTTTGGTGAAGCTTAGCCTTTGCGCAACCGTATGAAATACCTTTAGCCTGAAATCGAAGATCATTGAAGCGAAGATAGGTAAAAGCTCAAAGCCGAAAGCTAAAAGTTTTTGCTTTGGGCTTTAAGCCTTTTGCTTTTAGCTTTTCTTTGCTGTCGCCACAATCACAATCCCGCCAACTATCAATAACCCGCCCAGGTATGGCGGCCAGTTTACAGTTTTTTGCTTGTTAACGGAAATTTGCAGCGGGCCGGCATCAACAACCTTTTCCTTTTTTGTGTAGGTAAAGCTTGTCCATATCACCATAACTACGCCTATGACAATGAGTGCAATCCCAATAGTTCTGTTCATAATGGTTGTTGTTTATTATTCAAGAAGAAATGAAGAGAATTGTTTGGAGTGGGATTACATTAAATACCTGTTTGGGCGGCAAAATAGAAATAATGACCAATGACGATTGACCATTACTAACTCATTTACCCAGTAAATTTTTCGGAACTATTCTTAATACCGAGATCACTATCCTGAATCCGTCAGGATCAGTAAAAGTTATCCCGTTGTTTACCCAGTAAGGGTTTTTTGGTGGTACAGGCCTCACCCGGTTGTCGATAAATTTTTGTTTAATCGTGTTAAATTCTTCAACTGATTCTGCGTAAAATACCAGCAGGTCATCACTATCAGGATAATGAACGGGGGTTATGCCTGATGTGGTAAACTCCAGGTGCCAGTCGGCGCCGGGAATGCCTAAAAATACACCGTTATAGTTATAATGATCCCTGAATTCCCCCAAAACTTTTAAACCCAAAACCCTGCCATAAAAATCAATAATACGGTTTAAGTCTTTAGTATGTCTGGCGGTTCTGAACTTCATGATTTATAATTTTCAAAGCTAAACATATCTTGTTAGAGAAAAGAATCAGGTTAAAAGAATCGGGAAAAGAAGCTGGATTTCAAGAGTCTTGAATCAAGATGAAGTTGATTTTATCTTTAGATGCTTCTCTACAGCTATCTCAATTCTTTTGTTATTAACCCCTTTAAGGAATGCTTATAATTACTAAAGCATAGGCTTGTTGTGGTTTGTTTCCCTATATTCATTGCAAATATTTTTCGGCTATCCTGTTTTTATAAACGATGGATTGACAGAACCTGGTACCGGGTATAAATTATAATTTTTGTAAGAGCATATTGATATTTTGGATAATAGTTATAATACCCAGCCTGCTTTAGTTGAACTGCTTTTACGCCGCGACCCAAAAGGTTGTGAGCATTTATGCGAAAGTTACTCATCCATACTTTATGGCAGTATTATCCGTGTTGTTAAGGATGCAAAAGCCGCGGAACAGTTGCTTGAAAAAACCTTTAAAAGGATTTGTAAAAATATTGAGCAGTATAAGTTTAGCCAGCTCACATTTTTAAGCTGGGCACTGCAGCTTGCCCGTTTTGAGAGTATTGATTACCTTAGTGCCAGTAAATTAAAAACCATAAAGGGAAATAATTCGTTTAGTAATACCAAAGATGATATAACTGCAATAAATGAAATTGCCGTTTTAAATATGATCCACCAGGGGTATAAAGTTTATGAAGTGGCCGAAATATTGAATATGCCTGTTGAGGAAGTAAAAATTAGGATCCGGAAAGCGATGAAACAAAAAACAAACCTTAATTAATGGATATACGGCAATATATTGAAAGCGGTATTTTGGAAGAATACTGTCTGGGGTACCTGAATGAGGAAGACCAGGCATATTTAATTCAAATGGCGATGCTTTATCCTGAAATTAAGACGGAGTTGACAACAGTTGAGCTAACCCTTGAAAACATGGCAGCAATATCTGCCATAGAGCCTATTCATGATGTTAAACAAAAGATATTGGCTTCACTTGGTTTTAATGACGAGGTGTTAAATATAGATGAGTTACCGGTTATAAGTAAAGCTGCAGATCCGCAACCCTGGTTAAAAGCCTTTGCCCATTTAATCCCCGAAGAGCCGGCTGAAGCATTTTCAATGCACGTGATCAGGGAAGATAGAATAGTTCAGCAAATGTTGGTTACCAGCAACAGCGACGTTCCGGAAGAGGAACATGGCGACTTTTTTGAAAGCCTCTTTATTTTAAAAGGCAATTGTGAATGCACTATAGGCGAAGACTTTTATGCCTTAGGTCCCGGTGACTTTATTGAGATCCCATTGCATGTTAAGCACGATATAAAATTGGTAACACCTTTCGTTACCGCCGTTTTGCAATACAGGTTTGTGTAAGTAAGCTGAAAGCTGAAAGCGCAAAGCAAAAAGCAAGGGAGGGTAGTATAAATCAGTTCTTCTCAACTTTCGGCTTTAGTCTTTCCGCTTCAAGCTATTTTCTTAGCTTTCGGCTTTAATCTTTCGGCTTTCAGCTATTTTTCCCAGCTTTCAGCTTTGCCCTTTCTGCTTTTAGCTATTTCCCCTTCAAATATTTTTTCGCAATACCGGGATACACATTCATGTACTCATTGGCTTTGCCATCACGGTCAAAAATGCTTTCCCAGGTGCTGAGGGGCTCCCATATAAAACTGCCTAATGCTTTGTTGCCGGGTGCGGTAAAGGCAATATCATTCACCACCTGCTTAAGCTGTGAATACTCGGCAACCATTACCTGTTTATTGTAACGTTTGGTAAGATCGGCCATGTTGTTTTTCAAATCCGTTGGGGTGCCATGCCATTTGGGATAATAGGATAACCCTATCACATCAAAGGGAACGTTGCGCTTTGCCATATTATCAAGGAAGAATTGAGATTCGGCGCTTTGTCCGCCCAAAGCAATATGGAGCATAATAATAGTTTTGGGGCTTACAATCTTTACCGCTTTAATCCCCTGGTACAGCAATTGCGAAAGGCTGTCTAAATTATTAATAGCACCTTCGGGCCATACAATGCCGTGGTTAATTTCATTGCCAACCTGCACCATATCTGGCGCGGTGCCCTGGTCTTTTAATTGCTGCATTACTTTAGCCGTATAATTGTATAATGACTTTTTAAGGGTAGCAAAATCCTGCCCCACCCATGCCGCTGGCTTGTTTTGCTGCTGCGGATCGGCCCAGTAATCACTGTAATGGAAATCAAGCAAAAACTTCATCCCGGCTGCTTTTATGCGCTTGGCCATTTGTTTGGTATGCTCCAAATCGCAAAAACCTTTATTGGGCGAATACCCTTTAGGATTAGCAGGTTCATTAAAGACCCGCAGGCGGATATAGTTAAATCCGTGCTCTTTCATTATCTGTATAGCATCCCCCGGTTTACCATCGTCTGAGAATTTTATGCCCTTGTTTTCCAGCTCAGGTAAAAAGGAAATATAAGCACCAATGATTTTGCCGCTTACCGTTTTAGGTACGTATTTATCATTAGTAACTACATGCGCAATGCCAGGCTGTACGGTATGAATCTCAGTAGAACCTGCATATAAGCTATCGGCCTTAGCCTCAAACTTAACCCTTCCTCTGGCGCGTCCGGTACGTAATATAACCCTGCAGCTTCCTGTAATATTTGCCTGCCAGGTGCTGTCATTGGGCTTCATCGCGCTAAATGCGGATGCATTGCTTAAAGAAACGTTATTTAAAGAAACAATTTTAGCATCCCCACTTACAATTAGTATCACCGGTAACCGGGCATCTTTTACACTATCGCCTTTGCTGTCAATAATTTTTACGGTTATTAATGTCTCGTCCCTGCCATTGGCTATCATGGTTGTTTTATAAGGAGTTACCTGTAGCTCGGCAGGTACGCCCGGCGGTTTTGGTTTTCTCCGGCCCTGGGCGTTTGCAATATTCACAGCAAATAAAAGCAGCATGCCCAAAAACAGACAACCTGTAAGACGATTAAATATAGTTTTAGCAGACTTTAGCATAACGGCACAATTGGTATGCTAAAGGTAAAATATAAATTGGGCAGGCTGTAACTATATTGAGGGTAAATGAGAGTGTAGCCCATTTTTTACAGTTTAAACAATCATTCCTGAAAATTCTTAAAATCCCTTAATCGTGTCCTTATTTAAATTTTTTAAAATGATAGGTATATGTTAAAAGCAGATATCTTTTTAACACCTGGCTTTGAATATCAGTTATAGAATTTGCAACTACATAATGGCGCGAGCTTACATTTTGATTTAATATATCATAACACAACAACCCAATCTCGCCTTTGCCATCCTTCTGGATCCTGCGTGTAACTGAGAAATTCAGCAGGTTAGAACTGCGCTGAAAGCCGGGCTCCACAATGGGGTTGTATTTGTAAGTATAATCGGCCCT
>Ga0193702_1000614_pt1 | contig 10485 bp, 11 predicted proteins | sample U3a1metaG_FD_143060 | JGI IMG/M metagenome (GOLD analysis project Ga0193702, IMG submission 143060) | Soil microbial communities from a riparian zone of the East river system, Colorado, United States - U3a1 | ecosystem: Environmental > Terrestrial > Soil > Riparian zone | place: USA: East River... | reverse complement strand
ATTGTAGAAAAGAATTTGTCGACGGTCCTTATCGTTGAAGCTATCCTCAGGACTTTCAGTAATACGCCCCAGTAAATGGTCCTTCAAAGTAGGAAGAAAGTTCTGGTTGTGATATTGTTAAAAAAATCTAAAATATCAATATGAAATAGTGAAATGCACCTTGACGGCCTGATCTTCCTTATTATCTGCAAGCCATTTTGTGATGTTGAAATGGACCTTGCATGAGTTTGAGATACGATAGTGTTCTGACGGATCAGACTGAGGTAACTCTTCGTAATCATCATCATCTATGTGAGTTAAGGTTTTCGTCGCCCCTAATTTATTTTTGATACTTTGGAGCTTTGCAGTGCGCCGCTCATGTTGAGATATTTGACGTTCGAAGGACCTCTTGTTAGTTCGAGCATAAAACTGCTTTACTCGACGATGTTCAAGTTCACCCTATACAAGTTAAGGATATTTATTAATAATGGGAAAAGAAAACCATACCGTCTGTGTAGAGTAAGAATCAGATGTTCCAAAACGTCGTATCCATGAAGAATAGTGGCCTAATGCATGGGGTTTGTATGCTGCTAGATTGAAGTTCCGTTTCCTTGGTCCCGCCTTTTCTGCTGCCTTCAAGTTTGCCGGTTGTTGCGACTTTTTTTTTGCAGCTTCTGAAGCATTACGACTAGCTCGCTTTTTCAACTCGCTCGGCGTCTCACAAGTATTGTACTTGGGGCATACATGATCATTAAAGCGTCGAAGAAGTTGCCCAAGATTTTTTGTAACCCCATCGAAAACATTCAGGGTTGACGTTGAATGCATGCGAAGTTTGGCAAATGCATGCCAAGTTGCCAGCACAAAGAGGAGGTCAAGAATCACTTTCTCACACGGTTTTGAAAATAATCCTGTAAAACATGGGATCGCACACTTAAATTAAGCTATATCAGTTCAAGTTTTTACGGAAATGAGAAGAAATTTAAACAAACCTGTAGTAGATCTTCAAAGTCTCGAGCAGCCAATTTCTTCATTGCTGAGACGTCACTACTGAATTTGCGGATGGTTGAGCGGCCAAATGTAGAAATTAAACGGTAACTGGATGGAGATCAGGACGTTATATTATTCCATCAACGTCTAAAAATTACCGTTCATTCAAAACCTGCACTCCTCCTTCATTACAAGCATGGAGAATCCGCACCAGGTGGGCGAATACCTGTTTCCAGACACCAAGTTCGAATTCATGAAGGAGATCGGGGGCGAACATTTGATAAAAATTAAATCCCAAATCGCAAAACGCCCGAGAGAATGCATTCTAAAATAAAATATCAGCCAACTATTTCCTTGATCTGGCAATGATCTTACTCGAATTGGGAGCATTGATAACCCCAGGTAATTGTCAATGGCCACTGAAGTAACTGCTCTCCCTTGTTGGAATATCCACTCTCGTGCCTTTTCAACCATGTTCTGTCGCTCTTCAGAGTCAACTCGTACTGCACTCCGCCGAGATTCATCCGCTTTTGTTCCTAATTCCCGGACTTTCTTTTTCACACATGTACAAAGTGGACACAGACAGTCGCCAAGGAATTTGATAGTAGAAAGAATAATTCTGTAATTAATATATAAGTTTAGGTATATAACATGTTAGAAAGAAATATACTTCTCAGGATAATCCGCCGAATAGGTAAAGAACCGTGGAAAGAGACGCCTCTCGATACCATCAGCACAAAGCACAATGATGCCGAAAATATATGCATTAATAAAGTCGTCGTTGAGAAGGTGGGACCAGATTGCGTGGACCAAATCGCGCTTCAAAAATGTGAGTACATCACTATTAGCCGCAGCGCCATATATCTCTTTGTAGACATCTTGAATTGAATCCGGAAGCTATGAAATAGTCGGTACCAATATTAATAAACAGAATAAGTTACATACCGTTGGAATATAAGCGAGATGGTGTGCTGAGAAAGATGTAGGCTTCGCTCGAATATATTTTGATGTAAGTCCGATGAAGAAGTAAATCGGCCAGAGTGCCGCTGTACCAAAGTTTGCCAGATGTGTCGAATCTGAATAAGCCATGATAGGAACCACAATGCTTTCGAGCATTTCGCCTGGAGGTTTCATCGACTGAACCTCACACTCCATCTCGCGAAATATCTCGGAAGCATAAGCCTCACCAAAAATTTCCTCAACAGGCTCTTCCGGCGATGGCTTCCAGAATTGTGTAAATCCCTTCAAGTGAAATGCTTCGAAAGACGGGTCCTTGAATGCTGAAATTATTGACTGAAGCAAGTCTCGGTGAAGAACACCAGGAATTTCAGCCTCTGGTGCGTCGTCTTCATTTGTATATTTGGCTTTAGTCTTAGGAAGCCGAATTTTAATGGATGTCTCGTGCCAGCCATCTGATGATGGACACATCGGATTGTCATCGAGCCGCTTTGCCTCGGAACTGGCACTAAAATTCTGGAGGTGGTCGGCATCAAAGTCGGGAGCGAGGATAACATCGTGGACAAGGCTATTTAAATCATTGAGTGTTTTTGAGCCAGTCTGGTAGAACCAATTCATGAGCCGATATACAGTGGCATTGAGGTAAGGTGCAAATGGATTAGATGAAGCTCCGGTGGGGCCAAAGGCATCCTCAGCTTTCCGATAGCCACGATCTGTTGTATTGATAAAGGTCGGAGCATCGGTTAGATCGTCGAGGGTTATATCATTTTCTGGATCGACAGAGGGCCAAGTTGCGAAGCGTCGGTAGAGGCCAAATTGATTGGGTATTGTTTCGTGGATTATAGGTTCAGGTGTAGGCATATCTACAGGCATGGGAGAAGAGGGTTGTGAAATGGGACCAGGGGATGCTTCCCGAGAAGGTGAGGGAGGAGGGGAAGGGGAAGGGGAAGATTCCGGTGTTATTGCCTGGCTGTAATTGGTCATAGCTGCCATTTGAGCCGATGGGAGGAGATCACTTGATTTTCCAAATCGTGCAGGAACTCGTCGCGTCCGAGTTGCACGACGCACAGCCAACGGTCTATCATCTATAAGCCCCATTTCTTCAGTTGGGGTGACCGTCTCGAAAGCTTTGATTGGAGGGTCATCGGGAACTGTTTCGAAAGTTTGATCATCAGCTAGTGAGGTATTGTCAGTGGCAGTAGAATTCTAAAAAGTCATTAGTAACTAGTAAAAACAATTAAAAGATAATGACATACTGAGCTGCCCTCAACAAATGTTGGTTCATCCCAGGATAGCGGCGGAAGTTCAAGGTCAATTTCCATGTCCATGTCCTCAGTTTCGAATATCTGAAAATTGTTTTAGATTAAGTTGCTCAAAAATTCCAAATGGCCGCACAAAATATTACCTTAGGTTCGTCAACATGTTTTGGTGCATCACTAATCAGCCCAGGAACTCGAGAAGCTGGTTTCTTGAATTTCATCGGCACGTTCTTGGGGCAATGGAGACGATGTACCTTGAGTGCGCGAGAGTTTGTTTGAAAGCAGGCTCCGCAACGGTTACATTGAGGCATTTGCGTGGAGATGATATCGTATCTGTTCAGGATGATCCTAAACAGATATGGATGGTGGACGGTGGTCCTAAAAAGATAAAGATGATGGAGGTAGGTTACAGGTAAGGTTGGATTTTGCGTATATGTTCAGGATGATCCTAAACAGAAACAGATGATGGAGCTAGGTTGCTGGTAAGGACTGATTTTGCGTATCTGTTCAGGATGATCCTAAACAGATACAGAAGATGGAGGTAGCTGGTAAGAATGGGCCGTGGGACTTAATGAGCCGTGTGACTTAATGAGCCGTGTGACTTAAAAAAAAAAATCTACCGATTTCGAGTGTGAACAGAATTTATTATTTCAAATGTACATTTATTTATGAAATTGTTTTTATTATCGATGGTAAAATATGTACAGAATGGCCAAGTAAGATTACTTAGCGATAGGTAAAATTTTGTTCAAGAATATCTCCGCCTGCTGGTTGTTCGCCTCCGCCAATACCTTGGCCTGCTTCTGTCCCTTCAAATAATCAATCCAGGCTTGACGCGACTTCGGGGATAAATTGTTGCGGCGAATATCATACAGAATTTTCATGAAAAGGTCCTCACAACGCTCAGTCCAATCTAGCCACTTGTTACCACAACGTGCGGCTTGCCACGCGGAAGGAGGAGGAAACCATGACCACACCGCCTCTTGTTTTTGCGCTGAAAAGGAAGGAATGAGATTTTAAAAGAATAAAAGAAGTGGTAAACTTACAAGTATATAGTGAATACGTGCCACAGATGATTGCAACTTCATGTTCGGTAAGATCATCATCACAAAGGCAAATACCCTCTCCCGAAGGTACAAGATACCCCACTCGATGAGCAGTAACTTCAACAGAAGGGCCTTCATAGACACGATCATTGCTGATAAATTCTTTCGCAATGCGCCCAACAATTCCACCACGCAACAAAGCAGCACGCCCCTGTGGGGATGATAGGACTGTCTGACACTGAAGCATCGAAGTCTCAAAATCAGCGACTGTAAATTTATGAATAACTAGCCTATGAGACGTTGGGATGAATTCCTGAGTGACGGATACTTGGCGAGGACTGCACTCAAGAGGCAATAGTGTGCGAAATGGAATGCCTCTTTCAACCAGACGATTCGCGACAGTGAGGAGATTGTGAGAAGCAGGGTTTGTGAGGATATAACGGCAAACATATAATGCTGCCGCTGCTGAATGTACACCCAGGACCCATTGGCATGCTATTGAGCGGGGCGAATAGAAAATGAAAAGATCTTTGGACAGGCGACGGATAGTGGAGAAATCAAATAGACTCGAAGAGGACGTGAACGTGCCATTAGTCAAGTCCAACAGATGATGAGGAATTTCGGAGCCCTTGCCAGTGGAAAGGTTATTGAAAAAGATAGTCAATGCGCGTTCATCTATCTCCGAGACAGAGTGGTCAGACATATTGGCAACGAATCCTAAAAACCCAAGGAGTGCATGCCATGTAAATCTTGTAGGAGTGGTTAAGACATGGTCGTATGGTGGAACATACCCATAGACAAGTTTTGCGGTATCTAGAACACCTTGAGAATGATACGGCGGGCGTATTTCATCCATATCCATGTTCCTAGGACCACCTTCAGGTAAGGAAAGATGCGTCAGGGCTGTGGAAGGGGTGGCGTTCAAATGGCTATCATCCATGTTCATAGGACCACCTTCAGGTAAGGAAGGATGCGTCAGGCCCGGGGCTGTGGAAGGGGTGGCGTTCAAATGACCATCATCATTGTCGCCGTAGTAGTCATTGTCATCGCTGTCAGACTCATAGCCATCGTCTGATCCAAAATGGAACTCATGACACATATCCCACTCGTTTGAGAAAGCGTTGTAACACCTCTGAGACGACCGATACTCTGAATAAACATCCTCATTGCATTTTTTCTTCACCCGAACCCTCATGTAAAGTTCTTTGCCACCAGATGAGTGGGTCTTCTCCCAGGTGTACATCGTAGAATTTGTAATTCCAGGATTCTTCTCACGCGATTTGCGACGTTGGCGATCTCGACTGGACTCTACTTTAATGATTTCGGCTTGTGCTTTGGCTCTGGCAGTGAAAAAATCATTGAAATGATCATACAATTTCCCAGTGTCTTCACCACTGACACGGTCCAGCATCCCTTGAATCGGGAAATTGACCGCCGACTCAGTCATTGCACGAAGCTGCTTTTCTCTCGACGCTGCTAGAGCTTTAAGGCGGGAGGATACAATCGGAACATTTACTGCTACTTCTTCCAGTGAGTCCGTCTGATTAATGAACTTTAGTTCGACAAATTTAAATACAACGGATGTAGCGTGCTCAAGTCGCAGAAACTGGATAGTCTCGTTTGTTATGGGTTTGCTACCGAGTCCGTAATACTGTTGCATGACGAGGCCGGCTAAAGGAAGATCTGGAGTTGTGAAGAGAATAGTTAACGCCTCCTGGACGAGTTCTGTGGGTGGTTGAAGATAGGCTAGTGAACGGTTTATCGAGATAGCATGCTCCTCTTTACTGGTCCACATGAAATACAGCGGTACATGGTTTTCGAGGAAATATCTAATTGGTGGCTGCGTCGTGTCTCGGTTACTCCATTGAAATACAATTCCAGCGCGTGGAGTTTTGATATCGAAGGAACAAACAGTCGATGAGGACAAACCATCTAGCCATGAGTCTGCATACTGATGAGTATCACGCAGATATTCATACCAGAATGGCAGAGGCGAGTGAGGTAAGACGGCTACGGAGTGGGGATTTTGTTCTTTTGTGTAGGAAATAATGTAGGACAAAAAACCCATCCAAATGACAAACGAATCCCGAGATACAGTAATCATCCTCTTTGCAACATTGAAAGACTTATGCGGTTTATCGTAATGAAATGACGAGGGCAGGGGTGGACTATTGCCTGAAATTTTGTATTGCAAACGTATAACTTGGGCTGCATTCGTAATAAGACTCTCTCGGCGTTTCCAGTTGTAAATGTCATCCTCTGCCATCTGGAACTTCTTCTCCATTCTGGTTTCTCCGGAAGGCATTGTGCGGTAGATGTCAACTGCTTGTATACGCGGCATCCAACAGAATGTCTCAAAGGGCGAGGAGGTAAAGGATGGCGATAGAGGAATAAAGCTTTGCCATCCCCAAAATACCGACCACCATACAGGTTGCTTGAACATAGATATATCGAGGTGGGCTTGATTGAAAGGTTCATTATTGCAGGACGGGGGAATTTTAGCCAATCGTGAACAATTTGGAGAGTAGAATATCGTCCCATTTTGAACAAAGACGATTCCGTTTTTTTTGTAATCAAAGACGGGATTGGGCTTCATTTCTGGGGGCAATGACATTAGTATGAGACCTCAGGTCGTATATTGGGTATAACTTACATGGGAGAGGTATGGCAAACCACAGAAGAGTAACTTGCGAAGTAGGATACGAGTCTGTTCAAAAATGATCAATATAGGACTTGCAGACGACGAAATTGAATGGCTTACACCAGATAAGCTATTAACACAAAAGAAAGGGGCCAATGCCAGTTCCAGTGAATATTGCAACCGTTTCGTATCTGTTCAGGATGATCCTAAAAAGATATGGATGTATGGATATGGATGTCGGAAGTGGCGGGTAAGGAAGAAGTCGCGTGGAGTTTCTGTTTAGGATGATCAACCGTTTCGTATCTGTTCAGGATGATCCCAAACAGATATGGATGTATGGATATTGATGTCGGAGGAAGAAGTCGCGTGGAGTTTCTGTTTAGGATGATCAACCGTTTCGTATCTGTTCAGGATGATCCCAAACAGATATGGATGTATGGATATTGATGTCGGAGGTTGCGGGTAAGGAGGAAGTTGCGTGGAGTGTCTGTTCAGGATGACCCTAAACAGAAACGGTGAATGATGGTATAACTTGAAGTTTTTGATAAGTCTCGAGCTGAGTTTTAGTTTTGTGTGGCTGAGTTCAAATTTCTCTGGCGTGACAGGGGCTGTGATAAATCATCACAACCTCTTAAATCATAACCGTATTCATCATCCCGATTGAAGTAGTGCTTTGGATCATCCGAAGTACTATTTCCTTCTAAAACTTTACAGTTTTCTTCAACCTCTTAAATCATAACTGTCACCATCATCCCGATTGAAATAGTGCTTTGGATCATCCGAAGTACTATTTCCTTCTAAAACTTTACAGTTTTCTATGAAATCCCAAACACAGGCGCAACGCCCTCAACTGATTCGACGAGCACCACCTTCCAATTCACCTATCCGCAGATCACCCTCACAGTCGCAACGTCCCCGTCCAAACCTGGTTCGACGAGCACCACCACCCCTCTCGCCTCCACGTACATCTCAGGATGCAGAAGAGAATGAAGATAATGATTCAGAAAACGACAAGGAAGAAGAAGACTGTGGGCAGGGTAACGACCAGGAAGAAGAAGACATTGGGCAAAAAAGAAAGCGAGGTCGTAACTTACTCCGGGATGCGCTCGAGGAAGAAGTGAGTAGAAAGAAGAGAAAACGAGGGATCGTGAAGTAGGTCCCTACATTTAGAAGGATACACTTTTTGAGTTTTTTTTTAGGAATACGGAACGGACCTCTACATTGAAAACTTACAAGAAGGCTGGGCGCTGGATTGCCCGCATATATGGCCCGTGGATGGATCTCAACGAGGCCTTTCGCTTAGGCTTGGCAGAAGATGGCTACTTTGAGATTTCAGATGAGGTCGAAAATGACGAGTAAGTAAACAATATCGTGCATATATGCGCATGTGTGCTAACTACGATAAAGGGAAAATTTCGTCGACATACATAAAGATACATATTTAAAACTCTATCACGGCGTCTTATCACAGGTCCCCAACTTCAGGAAGACTATTGAGGAATTTGGCGACGATTTCGAGTCAATTATGGATCTTATTGGAGTAGTAAGTTTGAAATGTGCATACATTTTGATTCTGACTATTTTTATTAGATGGAAAAGGAGTCTCAAAGCGCACGCCAGCAAGATACGAACAAATTGAAGGAGGGACTATGGGGTTTTTTTGCCCAGGATGATGTTGATACCCCGGCCGTGCCAAGGGACAAGACTGGCCGAGGTTTTAATCACAGTGGTACAGCACGGGCTCTTTGTCCCCGCGCATATATTTGGGATTTCGATACTGATGAGGGGTATGTTCCCGTTGTTTTTTAATTTTATCTAACTCTTCCTTCCAGTTTTCTTGAGAAGATTACGAGTGGGGATGTCGAGATCACGGCCGATCAGTTCCCCAACTTCCTCTATGATGAAATCAATGCTGACCCACCGGACGATGGAGATTGGAATGTCGAGACTGGATTACTACGTTCACCGCTTTGCTTGTGGGTACGTTGCTCAGTCCCTTGGAGTTAATTCGACCTGATTTAGAATCATACAGGCTTACAAATGTGTTTTCATGGGCAATGGATTCTGGTCGCCTTCGGAGAGGAAGAAAAAATCTGCCGTGGGTAAGATCAACGGGCTAACTCAAGTAACACCGGCTACAATTGCATACGCTGTTGCACAGGTATGTTTTTATTCTAGAATCACACATTAACTCAGTGGAAAATATGTATTAGGCACGTTTCGCGCTATCTTCCTGCGAGGAATGGGGAGTCGAAGACGGCCAATTTATTCTTCAAGACTTCTATGAAGCAATCCTGGAGCTTTTCGAAGACGAAGAAGACGAATGGGTGGTGGAGACTTTGACTTGGTGGAACAAGTAAGTTTGTTGTTTACCCCGTAACTTAAATGATATACTTTTTACTAAATTAACAGGCAAATATTCCCTAACGAGCTATGTACGAAAAACAAACGATTGGACAACGATAAGGTCGAACCAGACCCAGGGAGTATTCGATCAATGGCCAAACGCGCGCGGTTAGAAAGGGCCGAGGAACGACGACGACAGGCCGCCAAAGATTAAGAACGTCACGGACAACATCACATTGCTTCAGGTGAGTTTCCAATTATCTTATTGTTGGGTTATTCACACCGTTTTGTTAGTTTTCAGTCATTTGCATTATCTCTGACACTCTGCCCAGGTCACGTCTATTTCAAATTCGATAACTCTCGGGCTCCAGCTTTCTGATCTCTCTCATGCTCTACGGACTCTCTCTTACCATCTAGACTTTCTCGTCCTCATTTGCATCGTTTCGGACACTCTGCCCTGTTCAAATTCTTGTACTACTAACTCTCGGGCTCCTGCTTTCTGCTTGTTGGACTTTCTTTTATTTTCTGGACTTTCTCGTGCTCTGCTCTGCTCTGTATATGATTGCTCAGGTTGTCGATGCTTACTCATGTACTAGTATTATTATTAATAAATCCATGGTGCTTGCAATGATTATTTGGGTATTTGATTGTTAGTGAGATACGAGGCCTAGTATAAATTAATTAACATAATACGGCTTGCGCTGCAATTAAAGGCCTAAAATGGCCCGGAATGCAATCGGATGATTATAATTTTATAGTTGCCTCACTTACCCTTAAATGAGATACGAGTCCTTTTAGATGTAAAAAGGTTTGTATGGCTTGCCCTAGAATTAAAGGGCTAAAATGGCCCGGAATGCAATCGGAGGATTATAATTCTATAGTTGCCTCACTTACCCTTAATTGAGATACGAGTCCTTTTAGATGTAAAAAGGTTTGTATGGCTTGCCCTAGAATTAAAGGGCTAAAATGGCCCGGAATGCAATCGGATGATTATAATTTTATAGTTGCCTCACTTACCCTTGAATGAGATACAAGGCCTTTTATACGTTATAAGGTAAGTATGGCTTGCACTAGAATTAAAGGCCAAAAAATGAACTAAATGCATTGCGATTATTATAATTTCATTTTAGCCTTACTGACCCTTCCGATGCATTTGATTCTACCTTGGAAGACATTATATTCAAAAACAGGACCACTGTAAGCTATTTTAAGCATTATCCTAATTTCAAGGGCTTGTAGACCTTGGAATCCCTACTAATCTCTCGGAAGG
>Ga0193702_1000613_pt1 | contig 10498 bp, 3 predicted proteins | sample U3a1metaG_FD_143060 | JGI IMG/M metagenome (GOLD analysis project Ga0193702, IMG submission 143060) | Soil microbial communities from a riparian zone of the East river system, Colorado, United States - U3a1 | ecosystem: Environmental > Terrestrial > Soil > Riparian zone | place: USA: East River... | reverse complement strand
TCCGTACGTATCTAAATTAATTGAGCAGGCATACGGGTTCCCTGTTAAAGTAAACCCGGTATTGGTTGCTTTTAAATCAGAAGCCCCATACCATTCTTTTACAGATATGTTACCCTGGTTTAGGGTACCGGTTGTAGTTAAAGTACCGGCAGTTGCTACGTAGCCAGGCGTAGTTTCGGTGGCAAGTGAGGCAGCCGTTCTATCGCCCCTGAAAAAAAATAGAAACCCGGTGCCTACCGGTATATTAAAAGGATTTGGGCCGTCGCCATCAATTAAATAATTGTAATTCATGCCCGTTCCAATTGTGTTGACGCCCCTGAAATTACCGCTGGTAAACGAGGCATTTGAAGTCGGCGTGTTTTCGCGGTATAAATATATGGTGGGGTTGCCGGCCTTGTCAAAGCCGCCGGGAACATCAGTGGTGCCGGTAAGAAAGGCTGTGTTTTTTAAATAATTTATACTGTATACCTTGGTTGATCCAATTGTAGTACCATAAACAGGCGAAGATACAAGCCGATAACCCCGGTTCCCTGTTAAGTAGCGCTGTACATTCACATTGCCAATAATTTTTGGTCCGTTAATGGCGGCTACCGCGGCTGAGCCATTAGCATCGGAGTTTAGGGTTAAAAACCCGCCGGCATCCAATACGGTGCTTGCGCTACTTCCGCTCATAGTTAGCACTCCGGTACTTGCTACCGCGAAAAGGCCGCTGGCCATAGTTTTTGTACCCAGGCCGCTAAAAGTAACCGTGGTAAATGTAGTTCCGTTACCCGCGCCACCCGCAAGGCTTTGCGTGGTGCCTTTAAATAATACCGGGGTTGTACTTAAAGCAATATAGTTACCTGCATCGTTAGCGAGTGTATTTGTAAAATCGCCAAAAATATTCAGGTTGCCATTGTTTGGTGTTTTTATTCCCGAGCCTGAAAACTTAATGCTATTATAGCTTGGGCCGGCGGTAGGCAAGCCGGTAATAATGGCGTCAGTATATACCGTTTGTGCTGTTGTGCCTGAATATTCAATTGTTGCACCTGTATTGTTAAATGATATTGTATTTGTACCTAATGATGATAAGCCGGATAATGCGGTTGCATTTGCAAGTTGCAGGGTGGCAGTTGTTGTTGGCGTAACTGTTAAAGTTGTCGTGGTATTAGCACTGTTGGTTGTGGTTTGTATTATTCCGCCAACACCAACAATACCCCCAGTAATATTAAAGGTCGAATTAAAAGTTGATGGTGTTGTACCTATCACCTGGAAATTAGATGTTAAAGCCAAATTTCCGCTAAGGTTAAGGTTGGCTATTGATGAGTTTATTGTTGCATCGTAATTAAACGCAGATGTAATAAAAGTAGCCTTAACGTTTAAATTAACGGCAGTTATTGTGCCACTACCTGTTAAAAAAGTAGGGATTTTCCGAAAAGATTGGGCATCTGTTTGTTTACTTATATCGCCGTAAACGTTTAGTATATAACCGCTGTTTACCGTAAGGCCTACTGTTTTACCGGCTATGTCACCAAAAATTATGGATCCAACACCAACAGTTGTAGAACCAGTTCCCGAAACAACCGGCAGGTTGGTATAATTTTGAGTTACCCCAATTCGTGCTATATCAATACTTTGCGGTATTTGATGGGGACTCCAGTTTCCGGTGTTGTTCCAGTCGCTGCTTACCTGGCCAATCCAGTCAAATGTTTGTGTGGTTCCCTGAATAGTATATGTAGAGCCGCTAACATTAAAAATATTGTAACTGACAGCCGGGCTGCTTAGTGTTAATGCATTTGCGCTTTGTCCACTTGTAAAATTAAAGGCTACGGTACTTGACTGTCCGGTTGAAAAAATGTCGGTGGCTACTAAAAAATAATAATTGGTTTGGCCTGTTGAAAATGCCTCTGATAAGCCTGTCACGTTAACATATGCTCCGTTTAGTGTTGCTGTACCCACCTGTGTAAGTACACCCGTTGTATAATTATTAGTGGTGCTCCTGTATAATTTTGCGCTTCCAAAATAGGTTGATAAGGTACTATTAGAACTATTGATGTTAAATTGGCTGATAGTAATAGCTCCTGAAACCGTAACACTAAACCCGAACATGGCATTGGTTGTTCCGGAGGTTAAGTTTGTAGTGGAGGGGGCAAGTCCACCTGTTAAATTTGCAAGTGTAATTGCGATGGGATTGAACACCTGGCCGGGAAGTGCTGTGTCAGTATAAGTAGCATTTGAAGAAATTACTGACACGGGGCTTTGCCCTGTGGTAAAACCAAATTGAATTGGTGAACCCGGAATGGGGCCCGAAAGTGTATAATCAGCAACGAAAAAATAAGTATAAGTTTTATTGTTAGATACAGATTCAGATAGCCCCGTTATAGAAATATTACCTCCGGAAGGAATTGAAAGCCCGCTTACTACACGAGTGGCCCCCGAAAACGTAGCTGCTGTTTTATTAACCCATAAGCTGCCGTTTGTGAAGTAGCTATTTTGATTGCTGTTGACCGACGGAATGTTGAAACCACTGATTAAGGCTGCTCCTCCTAAAGGATGTATGCTAAACCCATACAATACAATGTTTGTTTGCCCGAGGGTTATTGTGCTTGCTGAAATTCCATTAGCCTGGGCATTTGCACTTGTCAGCGTAAAACGGGTTGCCCCAAAAGCCGCATTACTATTGATTAAACAACCAATAAGCAACCCGCAAAAAATAGCATACCTAAGTAATAGTGTTTTCAAATCAATAGTGATAAAGTATCAAATCAGGCCCCTTAAGCATTGGGATCGCTAAGGAGCGATTAAGTTATTAATTTTATGTTGATAAATATTAGTTACATTTTAATAAATGCCTGTTTTTTCTTTTAAGTAAGTAATATTAAAACAATAGTTATTGAAATATTGCTTCATGAATAAACCAGGTGGCTGGGATAATATTTTAATGTAAAATCGGCATCCTGTTTACATGGTATTACACGTTTTTTTTGCTTAAAATACCTGGCAGTTAAGGTTTAAATTATTCAGATAAAAATCTCATTCATGCTAATTAATTGAATTTCAGTTTTTTATAAAATTATATTTCGTCTTCACAATTCCCAGTAACAGAGGATATCCGTTTAAAACAAAAAATCAATAATTTATCAAATCGCCATAGGTTTAGCAATAACAGTGCTAAGCGGGAATTTAATTATAATAAATTGTGGAATAAAGGATGGCAAGCACCAATGGTTACTTATTTTTCGTTTAAGTAATATTGATTGAAGTAATAGTTAGTAAAATGTTGTTTGGTGGTGAACGGGTGGAATGCGCTCAAAATACATAAAGAAAAAAATTCTACAATTTGCTGGCCTCAATATCCCGCTTTGGGTAATTGGGTGGGTAATAGGTTGATTATGTTGATTGAGTGAGTGGTTGATAAAGTTGTTTGATAAGTAACCTAATAAACTTAAATCATATGGTTGATTAAGTTGAATGTGTGAGTGGTTGATTAAGTTATTCGAAAAGTAACCTAATCAACTTAGTAATAACTTAATCAACTCAACCAAATTACATCTTCACAAAAGTGGTTCTCCCAACCAGGCTTTTGTCGGTGTTGTTGAATACCTGTATAATATATGTGCCCGGTAACAGCGTAGTTATGTCATCCTGCCAGCCTGGCTGAGAAGATGTGGCTGACTTAACAACAGCCCCAAAAACATTAAATATTTTAATGGCGTATAACTGATTTACGGGTAATGAAGCAGTTTTATCAATGCTTTGCAAGCCCGATAACAGGTTAGGCTGTGCATTATTTTTGATGGCTAAATTTATGGTGCTTTGCGCCGGATTAGGATAAACGTTTATGGTATTGGTAACTGCTGCATTGTTTGCAGCCCCATATGCTAATGATATGTTTTTTGAGTAGCTGATTGTCCCGTTAAGATCCTCAAGTCTCAGCCGATATATATCTGCAGTATTTGCAGGGTTTTTATCTGTAAAACTATATTCACTTTGTGCGCCGGATAAAAAGCCTCCCAACACGTTAAACGTTAAGCCATTGTCGGTACTTCTTTCAACGGTAAAGTTGGTATAGTTTTCTTCGTTTTCTGTTTTCCAGTCAATTTGTGCACCGACAGTTGCTTTTACTGCTGTAAAGTCTAAAAGGTGTACACCTAATAATAGGTTTTGTCTTACAACTATCGAAAATCTGTTGCTTCCAAAACTTGCAGTATCAGCAAGATCGATATAAAAAGTATAAGAGCTATTATTCCGAAGGTCCAGCGAATCTTTTTTGTATTTATCCATCAGCCATACCTCGTATATTGGTGGCAGCGAATCCAGTTTTATTTTTTGAAGGGTAAATTGTTTTGAAATAGAAGCACTTGTTTTTAACCTGATTTCTAAAGGGGCTTGCCTGGGCAGGGGCAAAATATTCACAGCTAACAGTATATTATCTGATGAAATGCTTGACAGGCCTTCCATAGCTCCCATACCGCCCAGGTCCTTGGCATCTTCATATCCATTAAATTTGGTAGATGCGGTAGATGAGAACCCAATTATAATATTATCATAATTTGCTGAGTCTGTAAACATTTTTAGCCTGAGCAGTTCTAATTTTGCCGGTGTTGATGCTAAGGGGGCCGTTGTGTTTAAAGCGCTGGCTGTAAATCCTTGTCCGCTTACAGTTTTGCAGAAAATTGTAAGTGAAAATAATATTAAGCAGGTAAGTGATCTCGTTTTCAACAGCTTATCAATTTAGCAAGTGGTTAAAATTAATTTCGGGCAATCAACTAATATTTAATTACCAGAAAAATGAAGGTTGTTAACATATATTATTAACATTGGTTGGTGATGTGAAACTTTAAAATTCACGTTCCCTATTAATAATAATTAACAATGAGGTCTTTTATACGTAATGAAAATCAGTTAGTTACATATATTGCCACTGTTATGTATGTTTAATTAAGAAGTATTACTGTTTGCGTTAAAATATGGTTTATGTAATTATACGCACAATAATATTTGGATATGCAATATTGAAATTCCTTTAGGTTAATATTGTAAAGCACATTTGTATTGTTATGAAAACCAGCTCATAAAAAGGTAGAAGTTTGCAGCAAAACAAATTTTATATTGTGATTTAAATACAGCAAATTGTTTTACCTGTATATTTAGTGCTCAAACAGGTGCCATAAAAATATATGAACAAATTATACGCAGCAATTACATTTTCTATTTTATTGCTGTGCTTCGCCGATAGAACCTTTGGTCAGCAAATCCCCGTTAATGATGTTAAAAAAAGGGAGCTGGATGATCTCTCTTCCAGGTCAAATAGTACTTTTTTAATTAACCATAAAAATGCATTATCGCTTGCAAAAAAAAATGGATGGGTAGTAAAGCGGAAAACAAAAAAAGGCGGAATGCTTTCTTTGCAGGGAGTTAACAGCCTGGGTTTTCCTATCTATCTTAAAACTGATAATAATACCACTGCTGCGGCAACCACGGGAACCAATACCGTGCAGCCCGGCGGTTCAACAGGTTTAAACCTGTCAGGATCAGGCACCGCTATAAATAATAAATTGGCCATCTGGGATGGCGGCTCCGTTTTTAGGGGGCACCAGGAATTTGCAGGAAAAACCATTACACTGCATGATTCAGTTGGAGTAATTGACCATGCTACCCACGTATCAGGCACAATGATAGCTAAAGGAGTTTATGCCCCGGCTAAGGGTATGGCTTTTAATGCGGCTACTTTACAATCATATGATTTTGATAATGATGTAGCAGAAATGAGTGCGGCAGCGTCAGGATTGCTGCTTTCAAACCACTCATACGGCGATGCGGCGGGATGGTATTTTAATGATTCAGAAAATCATTGGGAATGGTATGGCCTGCCCGGCGATAGTGTTGATTACAGCTTTGGGTTTTATGGCAGCCGTACACAGGATTGGGACAAAATAGCTTATAATGCGCCTTATTATTTAATAGTGGAGTCGGCGGGTAATAGCCGTGCAGATACGGGGCCGGCAGTTGGCGAAGATTATTATGGCTATGCCAGCAAAACTAATCAAACCCTGGTTGACAAAGGCCCGCGGCCAGCCGGCATAAGCAGTAATGACGGGTATGATGTTATTGCAACAACAGGCAATGCCAAAAATATTTTGACTGTAGGGGCGGTAAATTCATTAATCAATGGTCCTGCGAGCAGCAGCGATATAAGCATAGCCTATTTTAGCAGTTACGGCCCAACAGATGACGGGCGCATCAAACCTGATATTGTGGGGGACGGCGTAGATGTGCTATCAACAGGAAGCGGCAGTTCAACATCCTATATCACTTTATCCGGAACTTCAATGTCTGCACCCAATGTAACCGGGTCATTATATTTGTTGCAGGAGTATTACGCGCAAAAGAATAGCGGTAAATTTATGCGCGCTGCGACACTTAAAGGACTGGCATGCCATACGGCATTTGATGCAGGCAATGTTGGTCCTGATTATATTTATGGCTGGGGTTTGCTGGATATGCGTAAGGCTGCACAGGCGATAACGGATGATGATGGCAAAAGCCTGATTAAAGAAAATATACTACAACAGGGGCAAAAACAAACTTATAATGTAGTTGCCTCGGGCAATGGGCCTTTAGCTGTCACCATATCATGGACAGACCCTGCAGGCACCGCTACTGCAGACGGAACAGTAAACAGCAGAACGCCAAAATTAGTGAACGATCTTGACGTAAGGGTGAGTGATGGCACAACAACCTATAGCCCATGGGTATTGGATCCCCTAAATCCATCGGTTGCGGCAAAAACAGGCGATAATATTTTAGACAATATTGAGCAGGTTTATATACCGGGTGTTGTTGCTGGTAAGGCATACACCATAACAGTATCAAATAAGGGAACATTACAAGCAGGTTCCCAGGATTTTTCGCTTATAGCAACAGGAGTAGGGGGAAGCCCTTATTGTGCCTCAAACCCACTATCAAATGCCGATTCGCGCGTTAACAACGTGACACTGGCAAACCTTAATTATACCGCACCGGCAGGGTGCACCAGCTACTCAGACCATACCAATCTTACCATACAGCTGGAGCAGGGGAAAATATACCCATTGAGCATTACCTTAGGTACATGCGGCGCAAATTTTAATAAAGCAGCCAAAGTTTATATTGACTGGAACGGTAATGGTGTTTTTGATGCCAATGAACTGGTGGCAACTTCGGGCATTGTTAATGCAACAGGCACCTATGCAACTAATATTAGTGTACCGGCAACGGTAATACCTGGTAATTTTAGTATAATGCGGGTGGTTCTTACCGAAACAAACGATACATCGGTAATAAAACCATGTGGTACCTATGCGAAAGGCGAAACCCAGGACTACAGGGTGCAGTTTTTGCAAACAAGTAATGATGCGGGGGTAGTAGCAATTGTTAGTCCGGATGCAACCGGTTCGTGTTCGGCAGCTACACAAATTACGGTAAGGCTTAAAAACTTTGGCAGATTAGCCATAAGCAATATCCCGGTTATTGTTACTGTTACCGCTCTCGATAATTCAATTACCACTTTAAACCAAACTTATACAGGGACGCTACAGCCTTTAGAGCAGGAAGATTTTATCCTGAACAGTTCATTTAACGCCGTTGCCGGATCAACCTATAAAATTACAGCAACCAGCAACCTGGCTAATGATCCCGTAAGCGCCAACAATCAGACATCTGAAACGGTAACTATAAGTCCGCCGCCGGTAGCTACAAATCTTGCTGCCTATTATTGTGAGGAAAGCAAGCAATACCAGGTATCCGGATCGGGAGACGGGGAATTACTTTGGTATCAAAACAGCGCCGATGCTATACCTGTTGCCTGGGGCTCGCCGGCTACAATTTCGCAGGCGCCGGTAAATGGCACATACTACGCAGGCCTTAATGATTTTACGGGGAGCATTGGCCCTGTCACAAAAAATGTATTTACTGATGGTGGCTATAACCAGTTTTCACCATATATTAGTGTAAACACAAAAATCCCGGTCATTATTGAAAGCGCACGTTTATATATAGGCAATTCAGGTAAAATAACCTTTACTGTTGCGGATGCAAACGGCCAGACCGTATCAAGCAGTACCATTAACGCCATAGCCACACGCACAACGCCGCTGGCCGGGGCCCAGCCTGACGACCCTAATGACCAGGGCGCGGTTTATAACCTTAATTTATTATTACCGGCTGCGGGAGATTATTCAATTAACGTAGCATTTGATAATACCGCAACCATATACCGTAATAATGCAGGAGTAACCGGCTATCCCTTTACCATCGGAAATATATTCAGCATTACCGGCAACAATGCCACATCAGCTACCGATACTGCGGCTTATAAAACCTTTTATTACTATTTGTATGACATTAAAGTAAAAAGCGCAGGCTGCCCTTCCACTGTGAGGCAGGCTGTAACGGTTTCAAAACCTGTTATAACTCAAAATGGCGCTATTTTAAGTTCAAGCGTTTCTGCGAACAATCAATGGTATTTAAATGGAAATGCTATTGTTGGGGCAACAAGTGCAACCTACACGCCTGTTCAAAGCGGCAATTACCAGGTAGGGCTTGTTTTAGATGGCGGGTGTATAGCGCTGTCTGATAACTACGTTTATATAATAACAGGTAATAACACAGGCGCTAAAACCGATATAGGTTTGGTAGTATTCCCGGTTCCGGCAAGCAGCCAGCTCAATATTCTTTTTGCAGCTAAAACCAAAGACAACCTGACTATTTCGTTTATAAACGCAGCCGGACAAGTGGTATATAAAAGCCAGCAGACAATTGATGCGGGCAATTTCAGTACCATTGCCGATGTAACAGCACTACCTCCCGGGAGCTATATCCTAAAGATCCAATTGGGGCAAAAGATTTATAATACCAAGATTATTATTTTGAGATAAGAGAAAGCTTAAAGCAGAAAGTCCAAAGCTTTAATAGCTTTCCGCTTTAAGCTTTCGGCTTTTAGCTTAAAAAGTGTACTTTATTCCCAGGCCTGGTGCAATATCAAAAAATGGGCCTGTCGCCAGTTCAGCGCGGGGATTAAGATCAAGGCTAACGGCAATTGGCGATTGCGGGATTACATACTCCAGCCCTAAAACACCATCAACACCCAGTAGTATATGGCTGTTGTTATAATATTCGTCGCTGCCGTTAAACCTGCGGTAAAGGCCACTGCCAATGGCGCCAATATGCGCACCGGCGCCATAATAAAATTTTAGTTCCTTTACGCCAAAAGCTTCCTGGTGGATCTCGTATAAGCCTGTGATCACCACGCCGTGCGATCTGAACCCTAAAAGCCCTTCTAAGGCTACGTCATCGGTAGTGAAATATTTAGCGGAAATGCCATTTTCATATCCGCCAAACTTTAAGCCCACGGCGGTTTTATAATCCTGTGCGTTTGAACGTTGGCTGATTAGTAAAAATGAAGCTAAAATAAATGTGCAGATAAGTAATTTTTTCATTCGGTTAATTGTTATTCATGGTTAATGAAGCTATTATCCAAAGTATATCATGATAATATTTTCATATATGTAAAAGCAAATAAACGGCAGAATTAATATTTTATTGGTGTTTTAATAAAACAGTGCAAGAACTAAGTTAACAACCGGTTGATTTTCAAGTGGAAAAAATGGGAGAAAAAAGTTGATTGCATTGACTAAATTGATTGGGTTAAATTGGCAACCCAATCAACCATTAACGCTACGTCAAACCGGGTAATCGTTTTAAATAAACGGACAGCCTTATTTTTTAAATCTAAATATGATAAATTAGTCCGATTAATTTTTTAGATACTATGAATTGCCAGCCCCGTATAATACAAACAACTACATTACTACTTGTCATTGCTTTTTTTCAGAATACGTTTGCACAGGAACCGCCTGTAAAAAACGGTATGGTGGTTTGTGCCACGCCCCAGGCTTCGAAGGTTGGCCTTGAAGTTTTAAAAAAGGGTGGCAATGCTGTAGATGCAGCAGTTGCCGTGCAGTTTGCACTTGCGGTAACCTATCCCGAAGCGGGGAATATAGGTGGCGGCGGTTTTATGGTTTACCGGAGCGGCAAGGGCGAAACCAACACGCTTGATTTCAGGGAGAAAGCGCCTGCAACAGCCAGCGCCAATATGTACCTTGACAGCGCCGGTAATGTTATTCCTGACATGAGCCTCGCTACCCACCAGGCATCCGGCGTACCCGGATCTGTTGATGGCATGGTTGAGGCGCACCGCAGATACGGAAAGCTAAAATGGGAAGAGCTGGTTCAGCCTGCTATTGACCTCGCGCGGAATGGTTTTGCAATAAGCAAAAAACTGTCTGGCTCGCTTAACTGGGGCAGCGCGCAATTTAAAAAGCTAAATCCGGGTAAGACATATTTATTGAAAGATACGTTATGGAAAGAAGGCGACCTGCTGGTACAGGAAGATCTTGCAAAAACGCTTGAGCTGATCCGCGATAAAGGGCGGGATGGCTTTTACGCAGGCAAAGTTGCCGGTGAAATTGTTGAGGAA
>Ga0193702_1000612_pt1 | contig 10513 bp, 10 predicted proteins | sample U3a1metaG_FD_143060 | JGI IMG/M metagenome (GOLD analysis project Ga0193702, IMG submission 143060) | Soil microbial communities from a riparian zone of the East river system, Colorado, United States - U3a1 | ecosystem: Environmental > Terrestrial > Soil > Riparian zone | place: USA: East River... | reverse complement strand
CACGCCGGTGAAGTAGCGCACCGGGCGCAGGCAGACGTACAGGTCGAGCTGCTGGCGCAGGGCGACGTTGAGCGAGCGGATGCCGCCGCCGACCGGGGTGGTCAGCGGGCCCTTGATCGAGACCACGTAGTCCTTCACCGCGGCCAGGGTTTCTTCCGGCAGCCAGACGTCCGGGCCGTACACCGTGGTCGATTTTTCGCCGGCGAAGATTTCCATCCAGCTGATCTTGCGCTTGCCGCCGTAGGCCTTGGCCACCGCCGCATCGACCACCTTGATCATGACCGGGCTGATGTCGACGCCCGTGCCGTCACCCTCGATGTAGGGAACGATAGGATTATCTGGTACATTCAGCGAAAAATCAGCATTGACGGTGATTTTCTGGCCGTCAGCAGGTACTTTGATATGTTGGAACATCGTGTTCTCCGAAGTGGACGCATAGCAGGCTGCAACGAGGTTGCGTCTGTCAGCAAGGTCTGAATGTTGAATTAGTTGAAAAATTTCTACGAGCTATGTAGTCTTCTATAAGACATAAGACGCGCGTTTCATATTATGCACCAGTATTTTACTAGGCGCTACGGTTTTACGACACCCGCAATCGGCTTAGCAGCTTAACATTTCGAACCGCCCCCCATTTATGCCTCTCATCCTGTTCAACAAACCGTTCCAGGTGCTGTGCCAGTTTACACCCGAGCCGGGCCGCGAGTCGCTGGCCGACTATCTGGCGATCCCGGATATTTACCCGGCCGGCCGGCTCGACGCCGACAGCGAAGGCCTGATGCTGCTGACCGACGACGGCCGCCTGCAGCACAGCATCGCCCACCCCGACCACAAGGCAGCCAAGACCTACCTGGTGCAGGTCGAGGGCGAGGCCGATGCTGCCGCCCTCGCCCGCCTGCAGGCGCCGCTCGACCTGGGCGACTTCACCACCCAGCCCTGCCAGGCGGTGCGCATCGCGGCGCCGGGCTGGCTGTGGCCGCGCCAGCCGCCGATCCGGGTGCGCGCCGGCAAGCCCACCAGCTGGATCGCGATCACCCTGCGCGAGGGGAAGAACCGCCAGGTGCGGCGCATGACCGCCGCGGTCGGCCTGCCCACGCTGCGGCTGGTGCGCAGCAGTATCGGGCCGTTCTCGCTGGCCAGCCATCCCCTGATGCCGGGCGAGTCGATCGAAGTCTCGCCCGCGCAACTAAAAGCCACCAAGAGTCGCTAATTTTTGCTATCAATATGACAAGGCGCCGGCATTGCCGTATATTTGGCAATGCAGCATTCGACCCTGAGCTTCGACCGGGAGCGCGCATGGCACCGAACGACCCGCGTACGCCGGATCCCGAGCTACCGGACGAGAACCCGCATTACGTGCGGGCCGTGACCGAATTCGGCGAGCAGGCCGAGGTGCTGGCGGCCGAGGATATCTATGCCAGCAACGGCATGAAGCTGATCGCCAAAGGCGCGCGCATCGACCTGCGCCAGTTCGAACACCTGACCCACCACAAGCTCGCCGCGCCGCTCGACCATAGCCTCTGCACCGAACAGCCGGTCGACGCCGCCGGCCTGGCGCTGGCGGCCGGCAAGTTCATCGAGCAGCATGCGGTCTACCGTCGCATCGCGATGCGCGCCGGCGACCCGCTGGCGGTCAAGCATGCGCTGGCCAACCTGACGCTGCCGGCGCCGATCCAGATGCGGCTGAGCGTGATGCGCGCGCGCCGCACCGAGATGTACGAGCATTCGCTGCGCACCGCGATGGTCGCCTTCGCGCTGGCGCAGCGCCTGCACCTGCCGGAACGCGAGCACGGCGCGCTGCTGCTGGCCTGCCTGTGTCACGACATCGGCGAGATGCACACCGACCCGGCGATCCTGGCGACCGGCCACAGCATCAGCCCGGCCGAGCGCCGCTTCGTGCACGTCCACCCGATCACCAGTTACGTGCTGGTGCACGAACTGCCCGGCTTCCCGCCGGCGGCCGCGCAAGCCATCCTGCACCACCACGAGCGGCTGGACGGCAGCGGCTATCCGAACGACCTGCCCGGTCCGCGCATCCCGGCACTGGCGCGGCTGGTGGCGGTGGCCGACGTGGCCGAGGCGGTCATCAAGCGCTTCGACCTGCCGCGCCTCGACATGCTGTTCCGCCTCAACCAGGGCCGCTTCGACCCGGGCGTGGTGGGCGCGCTGCGCGACCTGATCCACGTGACGCCGGAGGACGCCGCGGCGCCGGCCCACGAACACGGGGCCGCCAGCCAGCTGGCCCACCTGGCCGAGCTGCTGCAAGCCTGGTTCACGCTGCGCGCGATGCTCGAACAGCAGCTCGCACCGGCGCCGCCCGACGCCTCGCCGCTGGCCTTCCTGTTCGAGCGCATGAGCGCGATCCGGCTGCTGGTGCTGCAGGCCGGCTTCGATCCCGACAATATGGCCAGCATGCTGGCGGTGGCGCGCGAAGACCCGGCGATCCTGATGGAGTTGCGCGGCATGCTCGACGAAATGGACTGGCTGCTGACCGACCTGGCCAATGAAATCGACCGCCGTTCGCCCGAACTGGCCGGCCTGTCGAGCGGCGCCCTGAACGGCCTGCTGGGCCATTTGCGGCCGGCCGCGCGCCCCTGATCACCAACTTATTGCAGCGCAACATGGGATTTCGCTGAACATCATCTCGAAATCTTCCACCTTTTTATGCTTTTCTTCAAAAAGGTGTCAACCGCCAAGGAAACGGACACGTTAATTGCCCAGATTCACTAATGAATCGTTTATCTTAACCAAGAGGAAATCAAAATGTCCAAGATCATCGCTGCCCTGGTTGCTTCCCTGTTCGCCGCTTCCGCTTTCGCCGCCCCTGCATCGGCATCCGTGTCGGCTTCCGCTTCGGCCATGGCTTCGGCACCAGCATCGGCTTCGGCACCAGCCAAGAAGGCGCACAAAGCCAAGAAGGCCGCCGCTTCGGAAGCTGCTTCGGCTGCCGCTGCACCAGCCGCATCGAAGTAATTCCTTCGCGCTTTACGCAAAGGCAGGCGCGTCCTGCCTTTTTTCACGCCTGTCGCTATGGCGGGCGAACAAGCGAAAAAACCCGCCGGACCTGAGGTCGGGCGGGTTTTTTTATCCACTAGCTGAAGCGGCCGCCGTAGCAACCGCGGGCGTCAAGCGCTTAGGCCAACGCTTTCAGGGCAGCGGCCAGACGGCTCTTGTGGCGGGCTGCTTTGTTTTTGTGGATGATTTTCTTGTCGGCGATGCTGTCGATGGTCGACACGGAGGCCTGGAAGATCGACGCGGCAGCCGCCTTGTCACCAGCCTGGATCGCCTTGCGCACAGCCTTGATAGCGGTGCGCAGGGTCGAACGCTGGGCCGAGTTATGTGCGTTCTGCTTAACTGCTTGACGAGCGCGTTTGCGCGCTTGTGCGGTATTTGCCATGGAATTTCCTAAATCGGGGTCAAGTTGCGTTTGCAAACATTAGCGTCTGCCAAACAATAGTGTCTGCGTCACAGAATTCTGTACAGCCTTCGATTATAAGGGATTTTCCCTGCCGGGGCAATTCAAAAATCAACAATTGTTGGGCGCGTCCGACGGCGCGCTATTGCCGGGCTATAATCGCGCCCCATGAACTTGCTCAAAACCCTGGCCGCCATCTCCAGCATGACGATGCTGTCCCGCGTCACCGGCTTACTGCGCGAGAGCCTGTTCGCCCGGGCCTTCGGCGTGTCGGCCTATACCGACGCCTTCGTGATCGCCTTCCGCATCCCGAACCTGCTGCGCCGCCTGTTTGCCGAAGGCGCGTTCGCGCAGGCCTTCGTGCCGATCCTGTCCGAATACAAGACCCAGTATGGCGAGCAGGCCACCAAGGGCCTGGTCGACCACGTCGCCACCGCGCTGGTCTGGGCCACGGTGCTGACCAGCGTGGCCGGCATCGTCGCCACCCCGGTGCTGGTGCTGTGGATCAGCGGCGGCCCCACCGGCCTGGCCAAGGACCCGGGCGCGCTCGACGCCTCGGTCTGGATGACGCGGCTGATGTTCCCCTACATCGCCTGCATGTCCTTCGTGGCCTTGGCCGGCGGGGTGCTCAACACCTGGCGCCAATTCAAGATTCCGGCCTTCACGCCGGTGCTGCTGAATGTCGCCTTCATCCTCGCCTCGCTGTTCCTGACGCGCCATATGCAGCCGCGCATCTACGCGATGGCGGTCGCGGTGTTCGTCGGCGGGCTGCTGCAGGTGGCGATCCAGATTCCGGCGCTGATCAAGATCGGCATGCTGCCGCGCATCTCGATCAATCCCCTGACCGGCCTGCGCGACCCCGGCGTGCGCCGCATGCTGCGCAAGATGGGGCCGGCCGTGTTCGCGGTCTCGGCGGCCCAGATCAGCCTGATGATCAACACCAGCATCGCCTCCAAGCTGGTGGCCGGCAGCGTCTCGGCGCTGCAGTATGCCGACCGGCTGATGGAATTCCCGACCGCCTTGCTGGGCGTCGCGCTGGGCACCATCCTGCTGCCGAGCCTGTCGAAAGCGAGCGCCGAGGGCGACAGCGGCGAGTACTCGGCCCTGCTCGACTGGGGCCTGCGCCTGACCTTCCTGCTGGCCCTGCCGGCCGCGGTCGGCATGGCGGCGCTGGCCGAACCGCTGATCGCCACCCTGTTCCACTACGGCGCCTTCAACAGCGCGGCGATCGCGTCGTCGGCGCTGCCGCTGACGGCGTATAGCGCGGGGCTGGTCGGCATCATTCTGGTGAAGACCCTGGCGCCGGCGTTTTATGCGCGCCAGGACATCCGCACCCCGGTCAAGATCGCGATCGGCGTGCTGGTCGCCACCCAGCTGATGAACTTGCTGTTCGTGCCGATGATGGCGGTGGCCGGGCTGGCGCTGTCGATCGGGCTGGGGGCCTGCCTGAACGCCGGCTTCCTGTACACCGGGCTGCGGCGCGCCGGCATCTACCTGCCGCGGCCGGGCTGGGGCGGCTTCTTCGCCAGGCTGGCGGTGGCGGCGGCGCTGATGGGGGCCCTGTGCTGGTATGCCGCCGGGCGCATCGCCTGGGCCGCGATGCAGGCCCATCCGTGGATGCGCGGCGGGCTGCTGTTGCTGATCATCGGCGCCAGCGCGATCGTCTATTTCGCGGTGCTGTTCGGGCTCGGCTTCCGCCTCGGCGACTTCAAACGCCGCGCCAAGTAAAACCTAAAACCGGGGTCAGATGCCGACATTCGGACAAGAAACCAGGGTCAGTGCCGACATTCGGACACGAGCTCAACAGGCACGCCTGTTGAGCTCGTGTCCGAATGTCGGCACTGACCCTGGTTTCTTGTCCGAATGTCGGCACTGACCCCGGTTTTTTTTGCGCTAGCGTTCGTCGGGTTTCACTTCGGGCGGCGGCACCGGCTTCTCGGCCGGCTCCTCGGCTTCCGGCTGCTCGGGTGGTTCGGGCGGCGCTTCCTGCGGCGTTGGCGCGGGAGTCGAGGCAGCCGCGGGCGCCGATGCGGTAGCGGCGGCGGAGGCGGAGGCCGATGCGGACGCCGCAGCCGGATCGGCCGGCTCGGCGGGCGCGGGCGGTACCAACGGCGCCTGCGGCGGCAAGGCCGGCACCGGGGCGCCGGTCATCTCGGTCTTGCCCGCCAGCGACTGGCCATTGACCACGAACTTCCAATCCGAAATCTTCTCCTTGTTCTCGAAGCCGAGGAAGCGCGCGTCGAAATTGGCGACCTTCAGCGGCTTCGCCTGCGACAGGCTGTAGATCCCGATCACGCCGACCTTGTCGCCCAGGTAAAGCACGCCCCACTCGGCCTTGCCGGTCATCGGATCGACGAAGATCTTGCGCAGGTGGCGCCGGGTGCCGGGAAAGCGCGGGTCCTTGAGCAAGTCCTGCAAGGTCGGCGGCTGCGCCGGCTGGCCCTGGGGCGTGGCCGCCGCATAGCTCTCCAGCGCATCGCTGAAGGCCGCGCCGATGAACAGCAGGTCTTCTTCGGCCGCCGCGCGCTGGAACAGGGTGCCGACCTTCAAGCCGGCCGCGCCGACCAGGGCGATGATCGCCACCAGGAAGATCAGCCCGAGGTAGGTGAAACCGCCGTGACGCGCGCGATACGGCACGGCGCTACCACTCGAGATAGGGTTTGCCGCTGCGGTCGTTGCCGGGCGCGCCGCTCTTGATCGTGTAAACCCCGCCCTTGCTGCCGTCGTCGGGCGGCACCACGATCCAGGTGCTGCTGCTGTCGGTGATCGGATCGACCGGCAGATTGCGCAGGTATTTTTTCTCGACCAGCTGCTCCAGCGAATCCGGGTAGCGCCCGGTGTCGGCATAGTATTGGTCGAGGATCGCGCGCGTGTTGCGCAGGTTGTCGGCCAGGATCACTTCCTTGGCGTTGTCGATGCTCGGGAAGTAACGCGGCACCGCCAGCGTCAGCAGCAGCGCGACGATGGCGAGCACCACCAGCAGCTCGATCAGCGTGAAGCCGGCGCGCCGCCGTTGCATAGGGGTCATGGACGGCCTCACCATTTGCGATAGAGCACGCCGTTCAGGCCGGTCCGCTCCGAGAGGGAATACACATCGTAGACGTCCTCGCCCTCTTTCGGTTCGGCCGCCTCGCTGGCGTAGCTGCGCTTGCCCCAGGTCTGGGCATCGCTCAGCTCGGCGTCCGGATTGAGGGGGTCGCGCGGGATCCGGCGCAGGAAGAAGATCTTGGCGCGCTTCGGGCTGCGCAAATCGGGTGCGCCGTCGACCAGCAGCTCCAGGCTCTTCGGGTAGCCGGTGGAGTTGAGCACCTTGGTAATCCGGCCTTCGTCGTACGCGCGCTTGTAGGCGTCGATGCCTTGGCGGATCTCGCGCAGCGAACGGCGCAGCTCGGTCTCCTGCTTGCGCTGCACCGCCAGCTGGCTGACCGGCACCACCAGCGTGCCGAGCAGCGCCAGAATCGCCAGCGTGACCAGCAATTCGATCAGGGTGAAGCCGCGGCCGGCGCTGCGCACGATCATTGCTGCGGGGCGGGCGCGGTGTCCGGCGCCGGCAACGGCGTCACGACCGGCGCACCGCTGGTGGGCGCAGGCGCAGGCGCAGGCATGGCGGGCGGCGCGACCGGCGCCGCGCCCGGCAGCGGCGGCCGCGTGCCCGGATTGAGCGGCAACACGGCCGGCACCCTCGCCGCGGTATCGGGACGACGCCGGAAGCTGGCCTCGGTGCCGGCGCTGAATTCGGCGGTCGCGGCCGGCGGGCGCTGCAGATTGCGGATCAGATGCGGCGTGATCGACAACACGACTTCGGTCCTGTCGTCCGAGTCGGTATTGCTGCCGAACAGGCGGCCGAGGATCGGCAGATTGCCGAAGCCCGGCACCTTGCTGCCGCTGTTGCCCTCGTCCTTGCGGATCAGGCCGGCCAGCACCTGGTTTTCGCCGTCCTTCAATTGCAGCATGGTGCTGGCCGAGCGCGTGCCGATGCGGTAGCCGACCGTGCCCGACTTGGTGGTGATGGTGTCGAGCAGGTTACTCACTTCCAGCGAGATGCGGATCGCCACCTCGTTGTTCAGGTAAATCGTCGGCTCGACGTTGAGGGTCAGGCCGACGTCGACATAGTTGATCGACTCCGACGCGAAACCACCGACGCCGGACGAAATCGTGGTGGTGATGGTCGGCACCTTGTCGCCGATGACGACCTTGGCCTTTTCCTTGTTGCGCACCCGGATGCGCGGATTGGCCAGCGTGGTCGAGTCGCCGTCGGTCTGGTTGGCGGTGATGGTCGCCGACACGCCGGTGATGCCGATATTGCCGCTGTTCAGGCCGCGCAACTGGTCGATGGTCAGCGGTCCGGTGGCGCTTTGCAGCGGCGCCAGCGCCAGCGTGGTCGGCCAGGCGATGCCGAGCTCGAGGATGCGGCTGCGCTTGATCTCGAGGATCTCGACTTCGAGCATGACTTCCGGCTCGGGCACGTCCTGCAGCGCGATCAGGCGGCTGGCCAGCTTGATCGCCTCCGGGCTGTCGCGCAGGATCACCAGGTTGAGCTTTTCATCGACCACCACGTCGCGCGACTTGAGGATGGTCTTGAGCGTGTTGGCCACGTTCTTGGCCTCGGCATTGGCCAGGAAGAAGGTCTTGACCGTCATCTCCTGGTATTCCTTGAGCTTGGCGGCGACGTTGGGATAGACCAGGATGGTGTTCCCGTCCATCACCTGCTGCTCGAGCTGGTTGCTCACCAACAGGTAATACACGGCCGCTTCGACCGTGCTGTTTTTCAGGAAGATCGAGGTGCGCTGGTCGGTCTTGACGTCCTTGTCGAACAAGAAGTTCAGGCCCGAGCGGCGCGCGATGACTTCGAACACCTGCTTGAGCGGCGCGTCGCGAAACTCTATGCTGATCGGCATCTTGTAGGCCGCGGCCAGGCCGCTTTCGGCGGACGGCGCAGCGCTCGTCTTCTCCACCACTTGCGCCAGCAGCAGGCGCGCCGGCTCGTGGTTGGGACGCTCGGTCAGGATCGCGGTAAGCTTCTGGCGCGCCAGTTCGACATCGTTTTTCTCGAAGGCGGCGCTGGCTTCTTCGAACAGTTTGGCAAGCCGCTGGTCGGCCTCGATCAGGCGCAGGCCGGCGCGCGCGCGCTCGTTTTGCGGATCGATCGCCAGCACCCGGCGGTAGCTCTGCAGCGCCAGCGCCTGCTTGCCGTCGGCCAGTTCGCGCTCGGCCTGGTCGAGCAGGCGCTGGGCGCTGCGGTCGCGCGCACCGAGGAAGGCGGCGCGGTAGATGGCGTTGGTGGGATCGGCCGCCAAGGCCTCCTGGTACTTCAGCAGCCCGGCCTCGACCTTGTCCTGGGCGATCAGGTCCTTGCCTTCGCGGTAAGCCATTTGCGCGGCGCAACCGCCCAGCGCCAGCGCGATCAAGACGATCGACGCCAGCCCGAGCAGGCGCGGCAGATGCAGGCAGCGTGTGCCAATCCGGTGACTAGCCATCAGTCGAAGACTCCAATGTTGAGCTGTTGAACCTGGTTCAAAGGCAGGTAGGTGAAAGTGATGGTCGGCGGCGCGATTGCATCGATGCGGTACACGCCGTCGACCACTTCCTTGGGATGCACGATATAGGTCTTGTCGCCGCGCGCCAGGTAGACTTCCCACGCGCCCTCGCCCACCGCCTTGCCGAGATAGGTGAACGGCAGCGGCGGCGCGGTCGGCGGCGGCGGTGGGGGCGGCGGCGCGGTCGAGGGCGGCGGGGGCGGCGGATTCCAGTCCTGGCTCAGGAACAGGTTTTCGGCGCCGCCCAGCGCCTCGGCGCCATCCGGGATCAGGTCGGCGCGCGGGATCAGCCGCAGGATGGCCGGCTCGGGCGCACCTTTCGGCGCGCTCGCGCCAGCCGCGGCGACAGGGGCGGCCGGGCGCGCGAACGGCGCGGCGCCGCGCACCACCGCCTCGGCCAGCGGCGAGTCGGGCGTCTTGTCGCCGAACACGGCGAAACCGGCCGCGATGGCGAGCGCCGCGCCGAGCGCGATGTGGCGCGGCTTCATCGCGCACCTCCCGCGCCGTCGGCCGCCAGGTAGAGCGTCAGGCGCAGGCGCGCTTCGACGTTGGCGTCGCCGATGGTGTCGCGCTTGAAGCTGATCTCGTCGAGCGAGGCAAACGGAATCGCGCGCAGCGCCAGCAGCCCGAATTGCCAGATCGCGCGGTAACTGCCCTTGACCGGCAAGCTGACCTGGTAGGTATACAGTTTGCCGTTCTGGTCGTAGGCGCCCTTGTACTCGCCCTGGCTCAGCGCCAGCCCGGTCTTGGCGGCCAGCCCGAACAGGGTCTTGACCTGCTGCTCGACGTAGCGCTGTTCGCCGAGGGTGTCGTAGAACAGGGCCAGGTTTTCATTGTCCGTCACCGGCGCCGGCTGGTGCGCGCTGGCCGGCAAGGCGGCCGCGCCCAACGCGACGTGCTGGCGCTTGCCCTGCAGGACGCGCTCGGGCAGCAGCCACAGCAAGGCGGCCGCAGCCAGCACGCACAGCAGCGCGGCGCCGCAGGCGAGCGGGCCCAGCGCGGCAAGGGCCAGGCGCAGGCGCAACAACAGGGCTGGGAGGGCGATCGGCTTCATGGCGCCGTCCATTGTGCATCAAGCTGGAAGCGGATCGGCTTGTTCGGGTCCTGATCGTTGATTTCGTGGCGCGTCAGCACCACAGCGGCAAACAGTTCCTGCTGCTTGAGCTGCTCGACGTAGGCGACCATGTCGTCGCTGGTCTTGGCCTCGGCCGTGATGCGCATGGTGCGCTTGCGCGCGTCCGGCTCGAGGGCCAGCAAGGCGATGCTGTGCGGGGTGGCCGCGCCGATCGCGTCGTGCAGGGCGCGCCACGGCAGGTTCAGCTGCAGCACGGCGCCGTTGACGGCCGCCGCCTGGGGGACCGAGACCGCGGGACCGGCGGCCTGCACCGGCGCAGCGGCCGGCGCGCTGGCGCGCACGCGCACCGCGGCCAGTTGGGCGTCGAAGGCGCGCTTGCTGGCCAACATCTGGCCGCCGAGCGCGGCGCTGGCGAGGCACAGCAGCAGCGCGCACGCCGTCAGGGCCCACGCCGCGGGCCGCGTGTGGAACAGGCTGCGCGCCACGCTG
>Ga0193702_1000611_pt1 | contig 10527 bp, 8 predicted proteins | sample U3a1metaG_FD_143060 | JGI IMG/M metagenome (GOLD analysis project Ga0193702, IMG submission 143060) | Soil microbial communities from a riparian zone of the East river system, Colorado, United States - U3a1 | ecosystem: Environmental > Terrestrial > Soil > Riparian zone | place: USA: East River... | reverse complement strand
ATCAAAATATATTTCAAAACGGTGATCATTTATAATTTATAGAAAATTGTTAGCTTAGTATTGCCGGTTTCTCAGCCGGTTTGCCATCAACTTAAACCTTTATAACACCATGATGCGAAAAGAGATCGTAACTTTTTACTGGTTTTTCTTATATCTCTTATGCAGCCCGGGGGTTCTCTATTCTCAAAATACCGCTTTAGATAATTTAACTGAAAAGATCAGCTTTTACGGAAAAAAGAATTCATCATCAATATTATTCGCCCATTTTGATAAAACCGTCTATGTAAATAATGAAAATGTATGGTTTACAGCATATTTACTGAACTATAATAAGCAGACCAACAATCCTTCGATACTTTCAGGCCTTTTGATAAATGACCATAATAAGTCACAGGTACTTGAGCAAAAATTTGTAATGGCAGGCGGGCTTGCATTCGGAAATGTTTTTATACCAGATAGCGTTCCGCCCGGTGATTACAGTTTCATTCTTTATACGAATGTACTGACCAATGGAGAACCGGATGATGTATTTACACAGACAATTACAATCAAAGCCACCTCTAAACCCGCTATTACAGCATCATTGAATTTGATAGATACTGCTAATGCGGTAAGTGGAACTAGAAAAGTGATGCTGACGGCAACAACAAAGGATGGCAAACCTATAGCAGGAGCAGAAATTGCCTATCGCATAGGCAATTATCAACGCCCAGTAGCGTCAGGGAAAGTAAAAACCGATAATGAAGGGCAGTACATATTCTTAATCCCAGTTAATCAAGTTATTGCAGGGGGCAATATATTGGAGGCGGATATTAAATATAACAAAGAAACAAGAACCATTAGGTTGGTACTGCCTATGGCTGAAGATAAATTGAATATAAAATTTTATCCTGAAGGTGGCAATTTGGTGCATGCTACACAAAGTATTATAGGATGGGAAGTAAAAAACGCCTACGGAGTACCCTTAAAAGTTATCGGGGTACTTTACAAGGATAAACATGCAGTTGATACCATTCAAACTGATGATTATGGAATGGGGAGATTTAAATTAATACCAATACAAGGGAGTAATTACGATGTAAGACTGATCGGAGTTGCGAAAGACACTACCTACAGTTTGCCAAAAATACGGACAAAAGGGCCGGTTATCAATATAAAAAATGCAATAACTGATGACACACTTAAATTACGTTTAACCAGCAAATACCTGGAAAATCTTTTTTTGATGGTACATAATTACCGGGAAATCTTTTCTATTGTCCCCGTTGAAGGAGGAGCGGCAGGGAAAACAGTGCTGGTTATTTTAAAGGATGTTCCAAAAGGGTTAAATACAGTTACAATCCTGGATAGTTTACAAAGGCCTTATGCAGAAAGGATATTCTTTGCACATTACAACCAGCGTACAATAATTAATGTTTCTACAGATAGTTCAACTTATAAAACAAGACAGAAAGTAAAATTAAAGCTGAAGCTTAATGCAAATGATACCCTGAAAGGAATGGTTTCGGTAGCTTGTGTTCAAAGTAACCGGGTTGAGATAAAAAAAATGAATGACATAGAGAGTTATGTTTATTTAAAACATGAATTGGAAAACCTGCCTATAAAGGAGAAATATATGGGGCAGGGAGTAGATGATAAAAGCTATCTTGAAAATGTGTTATTGATAAGGGGCTGGAGGAGATATAAGTGGGAGGAAATGATGGAAATTTCTGCGAAGGACACTTTGAAACAAATTAATAATTTAGAATATAAAGGAGCGATTTATCAGTACGAAAAAGAGCTAAAAAAACCTGCAAAATTATTTGTGATGGCTGATTCAACAAATATTATCATCACAACCGGTAAAACGGGGGAGTTTAAATTGAACACGAATAATATTATTACCAGTAATGATAAAAAGGTCTACCTGCTACTTGACGGAAATAATAAGGGTTATTCAGTTAAAATTATCGACCCTTTTATTCCAACAAACTCCCTATTGCTTAAAGATATCCAAAAAGAGAAATTCAATAGCTTTTCATTTAGCGAATTTAAATCAGATTCGTTGTTTCTGGCAGGTTTTGCTCATACGATCAATTTAAAAGGCGTAACAATTAAAGCTGTAAAAGATGATAGTTTCAACAATTCCTACATATTAGCTGATCTGAAAAATGTGTGTGGTGATTATGTTTGTCGTTATAATTTCTTGAATTGCCAGGTGCATCCTCATGAAATCGACAATCGACCTCCGATTGTTGGCGAAACATATCACCAGCAATACTTCGGCGATATTGTTTATAAAGGCTGCGCAGTTGTTCCAAACAGCAACGCTATTATGAAAGGAATCAGTTACAGCAAAGAATTTTACGGGTCAGATTATTCGCAAATTAATCCTTCTCCTCCTGAATATATATCCACAATTTACTGGAAAAACTTATGCCTTGTTAACTCAAAAAAGGAAATAGAGCTAGGGTTTTATACCAGCGATATTACAGGTCCATTCAAAATAATTGTACAGGGCGTCACAGCAAATGATGTGATTTATGGAGAAAAAGAATTTAATGTAAAAAAGCCCTAAACACTTATTTTATCACGATATCATAAGGCATCCTGGCCTGCGGGGTGCTCATGATTTCAGTAACGCCTTTAATTTGTTCGTAATAGCGGTAATTATCACCTAATTCGGATTTTACGAAATGCATTTTCATTTCGGTACTTAAACTTGAACCGAATTTATTAAAGAAACTTTTTTGCTCGGGATAAGCCACCAGTTTATAACTTTTAATATTTGCCTTCTTTGCTGCTGATTTTATGGCATCATTAATATTTCCCAAACGGTCAACTAATCCAATTTTTACTGCCTGTGTACCTGTCCAAACGCGGCCCTGGCCAATACTGTTGATATAAGCCTGTGTTTTGTGACGGCCCTGGGCAACTGCTTTTGTAAAATCATCATAACCGCGGTTAACACTGTTTTGCAGAATAGCCTTTTCTTCAGGCGATAATGGCCTGCTAATGTTACCCAGATCAGCATATTTGCCGGTTTTTACACCATCAAAGGTGATACCCAGTTTATCATTAAATAGTTTTTGCAGGTTGGGAATGACAGCGAATATACCTATAGAACCGGTAATGGTATTTGGCTCGGCAATAATGGAATCTGCTGCACATGAAATATAATATCCTCCCGAGGCAGCAAGGTCGCCCATTGATACAATGATCGGTTTTACTTTTTTAGTCAGCATTACTTCGCGCCAGATCACATCTGATGCAAGCGAACTTCCGCCGGGCGAGTTAACACGAAGCACTACTGCCTTAACTTTGTCATCCAATCTTACCTTGCGTAATGCAGCGGATATTTTTTCAGAACCGATACTGTTATCGTCACCGTCGCCGCCATTGATCTCGCCAGATGCATAAACAACAGCGATCCGGTTTTTTACATCTTTTTTATCGCCTCCATCTTTAGCGTTGCTATTGGTATAATCACCAAGATCAACACTTTTTAAATCTGTTTTAGAAGCAATATCTGTTCTTTCCTTTAATTCATCTAAAACTTCATCTTTATACTTCAACCCGTCAACCAATTTATATTTTAAGGCATCTTCCGGAAATTGAATCCTTAAATTATTGGCCAGATTAAACAGGGAATCCTTGCTGATTTTACGGCTATTGCTGATACCCGTCAGGTAATAATCATATAATGAACCAAGATATGAGTTTACCTGCATCCTGTTGGCATCACTCATTTTGGTTAATATAAGTGGTTCAACAGCACTTTTATAGGTTCCTACCTTAATTATCTGTGCTTCAATGCCTAATTTATCAAGTGCCCCTTTCAGAAATGTGATTTGTGAGCTGAAGCCCCTGAAATCAAACATGCCCTTGGGGTTAATATAAACCTTGTCGGCAACCGATGCGAGGTAATAAAAGCTCTGTGTGTAAACTTCGGAATAGGCAATAATGAATTTTCCTGATTTTTTAAAGTCAATAAGGGCGTTGCGTATCTCTTCGGTAGTAGCCTGGCCCGAGAGCATATAGCTTTGATCAAGAAAAATACCTTTTATATTACTATCTGTTTTGGCCTTTTTTATATTGGCAAGTATATCATTGAGGCCGATAGATTTGTCGCCATCAATCCCTAAAAACCCTAATCCGGATAACGGATTATTAGGTGTTCTTTCGGGGATTGAATTATTGAGGGCAATGTGAAGCACAGAATTTGAATCAACTTCAATGTGTTTATCACCACTTGCTGCCACCACTATCCCGATAATTATTAATATACCAATACAGCTTATAATGATGATTCCCACCATCGTGGCGAGAACAAATTTGAAGAATTGTTTCATTAAATGTTATAAATCTTTTATTTATGCAAACTTAGTAAATTCAATACGGATAATATTAAGAGCTTTGTCCATAATATTTGTTACAACAATGATCGATGTTTTTTTACTATTAGGCAGCAATTTAGGCAACAGACATATTTTTTTGCAAAAGGCGATAGAGCATATTGAGTCTGATATTGCACCTGCTATAAAAAAGTCGGCTGTTTATGAAACCCAGTCGTGGGGTAAAACGGATGCGCCTAATTATCTAAACCAGGTAATACAGCTTAAAACCGAATTATCACCGCAAATAGTACTTCAAAAAATATTAAATATTGAAAATATTTTAGGGAGGAAAAGGGAGGAAAAATGGGGGTCGCGTACTATTGATATCGATATTTTATTTTATGGTTCAGATATTATTGCCGAGCCGGGACTTAATATACCGCATCCGGAATTGCATAACCGTATGTTTACTTTAGCGCCATTAAGTGAAATTGCGCCTGATCTCATTCATCCTGTACTTAATAAAAGTATTTTTAATATTAAAAACGAACTTAAAAATAACTTGATCGTAAAAAAGTTATAATTTTGAATCACTATATAAATAATTTATAGCCCAAGCATGCCCGATAGCCAATCCACTCAAGATCTCGATCTCTCTTTCTTATACGAAATTGCCGATGGCAGTAATGAGTTTGTTATTGAATCCATTGATATGCTTTTAAAGCAGGCGCCGGAATCTTTACAGAGCTTAGACAACTCGATAAGAACTCAGGATTGGTCTGCGGCAGCAGGAGCGGCTCATAAATTAAAGCCATCAATGGGTTTTTTTGGGATGCTGATCTCACAGCAACTGCTGCAGGATGTGGAACTATTGTGCAAAGCAGGTGGACAAGAGCCTACAGAAATATCAGCCAAGTTTAACCAGGCAAAAGAAATTATCGAAAGTAACCTGAAAGCGCTTGTCCGTGTAAAGGCTGAAAAAGAGGCTGAGCTTTAAACCTTCTGAATTTTAAAACTATAGCTTTCCATTATAAGGTTAGCTAACAAGTTTTTGCAGGCTTGTTCAACTTTTGCGTTTGCAGCTTCTTCACTGTCGGCTTCAATTTCAAGTGAAATATGCTTGCCGATGCGCACGTTTTGTATTTCAGCCAGTCCAAGGTTTTTCATACTTCCGGTTACCGCTTTTCCTTGTGGGTCAAGTATTTCTTTTTTTGGCATTACGTCTATTTCGGCCTGAAATTTTTTCATTATAATTTGTTATTTATTTTTTTGATTGCCGCTTATGACGGCATCATTAGAGAATTTGAATTGAATGATTGATAAAGTGATATACATTACGATGATCACCGGAACAGCTGCAAATTTAAAAAATAGTATCAATATTGCCGAAAACAGCAATAATAAATACCGGTAAATGTTTTTGTTGAAATCACTGTTCTTGAATTTGAGGGACATCATGGGTATCTCGGCCACTAAAAGCACACACATTAACACAACAAAAGCAGCCAGGCCGTATGGATTTAAAATATACTGCGTAAAACGCGGGTAATGTTCTAAAATAAATGGGAGTGAGGCGATCAGAATAGCATTGGCAGGTGTTGGTAAGCCTATAAAGCTTTCTGCTTGTCGCGTATCATTGTTAAACTTAGCCAGCCTTAACGCCGAAAAAACTGAAATTAAAAAAGCAATGAAGTTTAGCCATGAACTTACCTTTGGAACCTGAGGTGCCTGCAAAAAAAGCTCATACATAATAGCCGAAGGCAAAAAACCAAAACTCACCATATCTGCAAGTGAATCCAGATCTTTTCCGATGCCTGAAAAGGATTGTAGTACACGTGATGCAAAACCATCAAAAAAATCAAAAATGGCAGCCAAAAAAAGTGCATAGGCGGCAAAGATCAGATTTTCCTGGAAAGCGAACACGATCCCGATACAGCCGCTAAACAGGTTAGCACAAGTTATCGCATTCGGAACATGTTTACTTACGCGCTTCTTCATTTCGGGGTGAAGGTATGCAGGGTTTATTAATTGGCAATGAAGTTATAAGTAAATCTTACAACTTCATTGCCAAAAATATTAAGAATTCATTGAGATCAGGAATTCTTCGTTAGTTTTTGTGCCTTTTATCTGGCTTTGCAAAAATTCCATTGCTTCCTGCGAGTTCATATCGGCCAAATGATTACGTAGTATCCACACGCGCTGCAGCGTATCGCGATCAAGCAACAGGTCATCACGGCGTGTACTTGATGCAGTGATATCTATAGCCGGGAATATACGTTTGTTGGATAATTTACGGTCAAGCTGTAATTCCATATTACCGGTACCTTTAAATTCTTCGAAAATCACCTCGTCCATTTTTGAACCGGTTTCTGTTAAGGCAGTGGCAATGATGGTTAATGAACCGCCGTCCTCTATATTACGTGCTGCGCCAAAAAAGCGTTTAGGCTTATGCAGGGCATTGGCATCCACACCACCAGATAATATTTTACCTGAAGCTGGTGCAACGGTATTATATGCACGGGCCAAACGGGTAATGGAATCCAGCAGGATCACTACATCGTGACCACACTCTACCATTCGCTTGGCTTTTTCTAAAACGATATTGGCAATTTTTACATGGCGTTCGGCCGGTTCGTCAAAAGTAGATGATACTACTTCTGCACGCACACTACGGGCCATATCGGTTACCTCTTCAGGACGCTCATCAATCAACAGAATGATCAGGTAAACTTCAGGATGGTTTTTAGCGATCGCATTGGCCACATCTTTTAACAACATGGTTTTACCTGTTTTAGGCTGCGCTACAATTAATCCACGCTGTCCTTTACCGATAGGAGAGAACAGATCCATGATACGGGTTGAATAATTCCCCGAGTCTGTAAACAAACCTAATCTTTCGGAAGGGAAAAGCGGCGTCAGGTGGTCAAATGGAACACGGTCACGCACTTCAGCAGGTATACGGCCATTTATAGCCTCAACCCTAACCAGTGGAAAGTATTTTTCGCCTTCTTTTGGTGGGCGTATGCTTCCGCGTACGGTATCGCCGGTTTTAAGGCCGAATAATTTTATTTGCGATTGCGATACGTAAATATCATCAGGAGAAGTCAGGTAATTATAATCTGAAGAGCGTAAAAAGCCATAGCCATCAGGCATAATTTCCAATACACCTTCATTTACTATAACATTGTCGAAATCAAGGTTAATAGCGGGCTCCTGGTTTTTTTGCTGATTAGGATTGCGGCGCTCAAATTTTTGAGGGCGGGCCTCTGCTACAAGCTCTTCAGTTCGTGCAGCGGGTTCTCCGCGCTGTTCGTCAGAATCTTCGGCAATTACCGGTTTACTTATTTCTTCAGGCAGAGTTTCTGATTCCTCCTGCTGAGGTTCATCATCCTGCAAGTCGAAAAGATTGGTATCATCTAAAGGAACCTCTACCCGGGGTTCGGTACTACTTGTTTTTACGGTGCGTATTCTTTTCCGGGTTCTTTCGCCATTTTCCGCAGCAACTGCAGGTGCAGCAGCTTTAATTTGAGAATAATTTGTTTCGACGGCGTTTTGTTGGGCCCGGCCAGCTTCAATTAATTGATTTTGTTCAATAATCTTGCTTATGAGCTGTGGTTTTCTAAGGTCCTCTGCTTCCGCAATACCTAAACTCTTTGCCATTTCGCGCAACTCTGAGACGAGTTTGTCGTTCAATTCGGTTGTATCAGACATATAAATAATAGTTCAAAAGGATATTTTATTTGAGAGAAATTATCTTGCAATTTTGCTTACGCAACATCTAAAAATTAATGGATTACGTGGATTTTTAAATTGTTTCTTTAGTGCAAGAAAAATTCAAAGGATAACGATGCAATTCTACTCAATTAATTTCAGAATTCAAAATTTCGAAAAAATATGTTTTATTAAACAAACACTTAGGTTATTTTTTAGTTTTTTTGCGCATCAAAAAAATAAAACCTGCCCATGAAATCCCGCGAGCAACTAATACAGCAAATTAAACAAAAAAAGTCATTTTTATGTGTGGGCCTTGATACTGATATCGATAAGATACCTGCGTTTTTAAAACGATATCCCGATCCTATTTTTGAATTTAACAAGCGTATTATTGATGCTACACGCGATCTGTGCATTGCTTATAAACCTAATGCTGCCTTTTACGAGAAGCATGGTGTTAAAGGTTTGCAAAGTTTAATTGCTACCAGCAAATATTTGCCCGAAGATTGTTTAAGTATTATCGATGCTAAGCGTGGTGATATGGGCAATACATCAGAAATGTACGCTAAGGCTTTTTTTGATGCTTCATCCTCAGGGATGAGTTTTGATTCTATCACGATTTCGCCTTACATGGGTAGTGATAGTGTGATGTCATATCTCGCTTATCCGGATAAATGGGTCATTGTTCTGGCGCTTACCTCATCAGTTGGTAGTAAGGACTTTCAGTATCTTCATACTGATGATGGCCTTCTTTATGAAGCAGTTATAAAAAAGGCCAACACCTGGGCCGGCGCCGATCGTATTATGTATGTAGTAGGGGCCACTAAAAGCCTTGAATTTGTAAATATTCGTAAAATAGCACCAGATCATTTCTTACTTGTACCGGGAGTAGGCGCACAGGGTGGCAGCCTGGAAGAAGTATGCAGGTATGGAATGAATAAAGATTGCGGATTGATCGTAAATGCTTCGCGCTCTATTATCTATGCTTCAAATGGTGAGGATTTTGCCGAAGCGGCAAGAGCCGAAGCGCTAAAGGTTCAGCAGCAAATGCAAATAGAGTTGGAAAAAGTAGGGATAATTTAGACTTCCGACTTTCCTTAAATAAGGTTATTCATTATTGTGCCTATAATAGTACCGTCCTATTTCTCTTTTAGGGCGCTTTATAATTATTACTCAAAATCATAAAAAAATTAGTTTGCTTTAATAATTTTTGTAATTTGGTGTGTTATTGTTTTAAAGCAATAGCATAAAGTTGTAAGCCCTAACTTACAATTAGTCTAAACCTATTACATTACATATTACAACAGCTATTTATAACAAACCAGTTCGACAACATTTGAAAATCATCGTTTTCAAATGATTAAAAGACATTGTATTGTTTCCGACCCTAATTAATAAAAACTAAAAGTTGAGTTACACACCTAAAGCAAGAGGTAATTACACCTTGTAAGCACAATTACTTGTGCCATAGTAGTTTTGTAAACTGCTTCGGGTTGCCGAAAAATATAAAATAAAAGAGTTGAATATATTTTATTAAGAATTTCTTTTGGCCAAAGAAAAAGGGGAGTGCTGAAAACCTTTAGAAAAGAGTAAGCAGAATTATAAATCATCTTAAATTTTTGAAAAATGAAAGAATCAAAAAACTTAGGTAAAATTCTAACCAGAAACGAAATGAAATCGGTTAAGGGTGGCTCTATAAGTTGTAACACCAACTTAGATTGCCCTAATTCATGCCAGCTTTATCCCAACAATCTGCAGGGATATGTATGTGTGAACCATATCTGTACTTATTATTATTGCCCATAACACTTTTCATTAATGCTATATACGAAACTTACGAGGTCCATAAACTTCGTAAGTTTTCTTTTTTTTTTACTATCTAAACACCATGGTGCGTTCAGGATAGCGTATAGCGTAGTTTGATACCATGTTGCGGATATAGTCATTGCCCGGGTAGGGGGTGAGATAGTTTTTTAACTGTTCAAGATCATCGGCATTAAAATAATGGGAAATATAACCCATGCCATAAAACTGGCCCTTCTCAATCAATATACAGCTGTGCTCATCAGTTTTACGGCCTTCATCTCGGATAGCAAAAGTTGGTAGCGCCTCTTTCAACTCATCCATAGCCAGGCTAACTTTTTTGTTGTAGTCTTCTATACCTTCAACGCCTTCACATGCGCATAAATGCTGTTTAACACCTATGCAAGGTTCATTATTGGTTTGAATAAAGCACAGTTTAGGGCAAAGCTCAAATTCCTCTATCAGCCGGTTAAGCAGGTTGCGTCCGTCCAAGAGCGAATTGCAGGTATATAGTGGTGTTGATAGTTTGCGCCGCTTGTCCACTGCTAATCGCAGGTAACCATTCTGATCTTCAAAAGCATACAAGCCATAAGCATGTTCAAAGCGTTTTAGTGAACGATTGTATTGCGGCCACAATCGTTTGATCTCGATTGCTTCCAGCACAAAGGCAATCAATTCCGTACCACAATTCTGG
>Ga0193702_1000610_pt1 | contig 10531 bp, 7 predicted proteins | sample U3a1metaG_FD_143060 | JGI IMG/M metagenome (GOLD analysis project Ga0193702, IMG submission 143060) | Soil microbial communities from a riparian zone of the East river system, Colorado, United States - U3a1 | ecosystem: Environmental > Terrestrial > Soil > Riparian zone | place: USA: East River... | reverse complement strand
CGACCGACGTGTTGCCGCCACCACCAGGCGCACCGCCCCCGGCCCCTCTCAGCCTGGCCGCGCAAGTGGGACAGAAAATCTTCTTCGACCAGAGCCTGTCGGGCTCGGGCAAGATGTCGTGCGCGACCTGCCACGATCCCAATTCCGCGTACGGACCGCCCAACAGCCTCGCGGTGCAGCTCGGCGGCGCCGACCTGACGGCGCAGGGCCAGCGCGCCGTCCCATCGCTGCGCTACACCCAGTACACGCCGGCCTATGCCGACCTGCTCGACAATCCGGACGGCGTCAGCGTGCCCGGTCCCGGCGGCGGCCTCACCTGGGACGGCCGCGCCGCGACGCTGGCCGAGCAGGCCCGCATCCCGCTGCTGGCCGCCAACGAGATGGCCAACGCCAGCCCCCAGGACGTGGCCGACAAGCTGCGCCGCGCCGCGTATGCCGACCTGTTCGCGCAAGCCTTCGGCAAGGACGCGCTGGCCACGGCCGACGGCGCCCTCGGCAATGCGCTGGCCGCGCTGCAGGCGTTCCAGCTGGAGGATCCGAGCTTCCATCCCTACAGCAGCAAGTTCGATCTGTATGCCGGCAATAAAATCGGCGGCAACCTGACCGCGGCCGAGACGCGCGGCCTGAAGCTGTTCTCGGATCCGAACGGCGCCAACTGCGCCTCCTGCCATTACCAGGGCGCGGGGCTGAACGGCAGCTCGGGTCTGTTCACCGATTTCTCGTACGAGGCGATCAGCGTGCCGCGCAACCCGGCGATCGCGGCCAACAAGGACCCGGCATATTTCGACCTCGGCGTGTGCGGACCGAACCGCAGCGACCATCCGGCCAAGGCCGACGGCTCGAATCCCTTCTGCGGCCTGTTCAAGGCGCCCGGCCTGCGCAACGTGGCGACCCGCAGCACCTTCTTCCACAATGGCGTGATCCATTCGCTGGAACAGGCGATCCGCTTCTACAACACGCGCGACACCATGCCGCAGCTCTGGTATCCGACCGTGGGCGGCACGCCCAAGGCCACGCCGGACAGCAATTTCCCGACCTACGGCCTGATCACCACCCAGTACGTGGGCGGCACCGTGCAGAAGTTCAACGACCTGCCGGCGGCCTACCGCACCAACATCGACACCCAGTTGCCGCTCGACGGCCGCGACGTCGGCAGTACGCCGCCGATGAACGACGCCCAGATCGCCGACCTGATCTGCTTCCTCAAGACCCTCACCGATGGCTACAAGCCGTCCGCGGCCGCGCCGACCGGCGCCTGCACCAACTAACCACTTCCACTATGCCGACCATCGACAAAACCATACTTTGCATGACTGCGCTCCTGATGCTGGGCGCATGCAGCCCCAACGCCCAGGAACTCAACCAGGCCAACGTGGCCAAGGCCATGAACGATTACCTCGCGGTGCGCGGCGACCTTTGCCTGGCCAAGAGCGCCTGGCCGATCGACGTCGCGGAGGCCGAAGGGAAGAGCGGTTCGCGCAACGCGCTGCAGATGCCGGCGCTGGAAAAGCTGGGCCTGGTCGCCGGCGCCGATGCGAGCGCCGACAAGACCGATGAGAACGGCGTCAAGACCACGTTCAAGGTACGCCGCTACGACCTGACCGAGGCAGGCCGCAAATACTACCTCGCGCGCGCGCCGCACAAGCACCCCACCGGCAACCGTTTCGCCGAAGCCGACCACGATTTCTGCGCCGCCAAACTGACCCTCGACACGGTAGTCGGTTGGGAGAGCGTCAGCCGTCCCGACCAGCCGGGCGCGCCCGCCGAAACGGTGGTGACCTACACCTACAAGATCGCGCCGGCCCCATGGACCGACGATGCCGGCGTGCGCGCGGCGTTCCCGATGGTCGACACGATCATCCGCGGCGCCGGCGGCCTGCAGTTGAAGGAGACTTTTGTGCTCACCGGCAGCGGATGGGAGGCGAAGGACTTGTAGGCCTTGGTTCGGAGCGCGCATGGAACAGCAACTGCAATTCACGCCCCAGATCCGGGACTGGATCGTCAACAACCTCGACCGCGGGATCCCGCCCGCGCCGCTGGTGCGCAATATGATCGGCCATGGCTTCGATCCCGCCGTGGCCGAAGCCTTGATCCACACCTTCTGGTTCGCGCGGGCCACCGGAGCGCCGCTGCCGGAGCAGGCGCTCAGTCCCGCCCAGATCGCCGCCGCGACCTACCGCTACGAACCGTCGCGCCTCGCGGCGGACCATGCCCGTGTGGCGTTGCGGGTGGCGCAACCATCGCTGGCGGTGCTCGACAGCGTGCTGAGCACCGCCGAATGCGATGAGCTGATCGGGCTCGCCACGCCGCGGCTGGCGCCGTCGACGATCGTCGATCCCGTGAGCGGACAGGACACCGCGGCCGCCAGCCGCAGCAGCGAGGGCATGTTCTTCGGCCTCGAAGAAAACGAGCTGGTGGCGCGCATCGACCGGCGCCTCTCCTGGCTCATGAGCCTGCCGGTTGGGAACGGCGAGGGCTTGCAGATCCTGCGCTACCAGCCCGGCGCCCAAAGCACCCCGCATTTCGATTTCCTGATGCAGACCAACGAGGCCAACGCGGCGTCGGTGGCGCGTAGCGGCCAGCGCGTCAGCACCTTGATCGTGTACCTGAACGATGTCGAGCAGGGCGGTGAAACGGTGTTCCCCGAAAGCGGCATCGAAGTCGCGCCGCGCAAGGGCGGGGGCCTGTATTTTGAATACTGCAACAGCGATGGCCAGCTCGACCCGCGCTCGGTGCACGCCGGCGCGCCGGTGCTGGCGGGCGAAAAGTGGATCGTCACGAAATGGATGCGGCAACGCCAGTTCGTTCCGAGGCAATCGGCATAAATTCGCGCACTATGGCGCACAGTTCAATGCACCATATTGGTGCATTGAACGCACCGATTTGCCGCGCAGTGCCGCGCTGACAGGCTGAATCAGGCCTCCTGGAGCTGGCTTGCTTCTTGCTCCTCCCCTGCCTGTATATTGCATGCAACGCGTCCTCAACCATAATCGCCCTCAGGGCACTACCTGTATGAACTCAACTACCGCCGCTCCGACGACCAACCGCTGGTCGCAACTCTTGCTGGGCCTGGTCTGCATGATGGCAGTCTCCAGTCCGCAATATGTGTGGACGCTGTTCACCAAACCGATCATGGCCTTGTACGGCGTGAGCCTGTCGGAAGTGCAGGTCACGTTTTCCATCCTGATCGTGCTGCAAACCTTCTTCTCGCCGTTCCAGGGCTACCTGGTCGACAAGTTCGGCCCGCGCCTGCTGCTGTCGGTCGGCGCCTTGCTCACCGGCCTCTCCTGGATCCTGGCGGCCCAGGCCACCAGCCTGCCGGCCCTGTACCTGACGTATGGCCTGTTGGGCGGCGTCGGCACCGGCATCATCTATGTCGGCGTGGTCGGCCTGATGGTCAAGTGGTTCCCGGACCGCCGCGGTTTCGCCGCCGGCGTGGTCGCTGCCGGCTACGGCATGGGCGCGATCATGACCACCTTCCCGATCACCAACAGCCTGGGCGCCAACGGCCTGGCGTCGACCTTGACCACCTTCGGCATGATCTTCGCCGTGGTCGGCGTGGCGGCCTCGCTCGGCCTGCGCGCGCCGCCGGCCGGCTACAACCCCGGTTCCGCGATCGCCACCAAGAGCACTGTGCCCGACGTCTACTGGACCGACATGCTCAAGAATCCGGTCTTCTGGCTGATGTTCGTGATGATGACGATGATGTCGACCAGCGGCCTGATGGTGATCTCGCAGATGGCCAGCTTCGCCAAGGATTTCGGCATCACCGCCGTGACCGTGTTCGGCCTGGCCGCCTTGCCGCTGGCGCTGACCATCGACCGCTTCACCAATGGCCTGACGCGTCCGTTCTTCGGCTGGGTGTCGGACCGCTTCGGCCGCGAGCCGACCATGGCGCTCGCCTTCATCCTCGAAGGCGTGGCCATGATCTTCTGGCTGTCGACCCGCGACAACGCGGTGCTGTTCGTGCTGCTGTCGGGCGTGGTGTTCTTCGGCTGGGGCGAAATCTTCTCGCTGTTCCCCTCGACCCTGACCGACACCTTCGGCGCCAAGAACGCCACCACCAACTACGGCTTCCTGTACATGGCGCAGGGCGTCGGCTCGGTGCTGGGCGGTCCGCTGGCCGCACTGCTGTACCAGAAGACCGGCAGCTGGACGCCGGTGTTCGCCCTCGTCATCTCGATGGATATCATCACTGGATTGCTGGCCTGGTTCGTCCTGCGGCCGATGCGCCAGCGCTGGCTGGCCCAGGCCGCGGCGCCCGTCGCCGCGCGCCGCGCCGCCTGATTGTCGTTCCCGCGCACGCGGGAACCCATACTGAGTATAGATTCCCGCCTGCGCGGGAATGACGGATCTAGCGCCTGTTTTTAACCGCATCGTCCCGCAACCGCCAGCCGGTTTGTTTTCGGCGGTGTAGAATCTTCAATTTTCATGATCAATTCCACTCTGGCGACGCGCGGCATGGCCGTCGCCCCCCATTCGCTGGCGTCGCAGTCGGCGTTGTCCGTGCTGCGCGAAGGCGGCAACGCCATCGAAGCCATGATCGCGGCGGCCGCCACCATCGCCGTGGTCTATCCCCATATGAACGGCATCGGCGGCGACGGTTTCTGGACCGTCGCGCTGCCCGGCCAGGCGCCGTTCGGCATCGAAGCGGCCGGCACCGCGGCGCGCGGCGTGTCGCGCGAGTTCTATCGCAATCTCGGCAAGGCCGCGATTCCGACCCGCGGCCCGCTGTCGGCCAATACCGTGGCGGCCACCGTCTCCGGTTGGGACGTCGCGCATGCGGCCGCGGCGCGCATCGGCGGCCGCCTGCCGGTCGCGCGCCTGCTCGAGGACGCGGTCCACTACGCGCGCCACGGCATTCCGGTGACGCCGTCGCAAGCCGACAACACCCGCAACAAGCTGGCCGAGCTGCTGCGCCATCCGGGCTTTCGCGACACGTTCACGGTGGACGGCGAAGCGCCGCGCGCCGGCGCGCTGTTCCGCCAACCGCGGCTGGCGGCCACCCTCGAGCGGCTCGGCCGCGACGGTCTCGATTCCTTCTACCGCGGCGCGCTGGCGCACGATATCGCGGCCGACCTGGCGGCCTGCGGCAGTCCGCTCGCGCTGGAGGATCTGCAGGGTTTCCGCGCGCGCAGCGTCACGCCGCTGCACTTGAAGCACAGCGTGGGCGAACTGTACAACATGACGCCGCCGACCCAGGGCCTGGTGTCGCTGATCATCCTGGCACTGCTGGACCGGCTCGACCTGCAACAATACGCGCCCGACAGCGTCGAGCATATCCATCTGGTGGTGGAGGCGACCAAGCAGGCTTTCCTGATCCGCGACCGCCATATCACCGATCCCGACTACATGCAGGTCGATCCGCAGTCCTGCCTGTGCGATGAATTCCTCGCGCCTTACCTGGCCGCGATCCGCAGCGACCGCGCCCTGCCGTGGGGCAAGGGCAAGGGGCCGGCCGACACCGTCTGGATGGGCGTGATCGACGGCGAGGGCAGGGCAGTCAGTTTTATCCAGAGTATCTATCACGAGTTCGGCAGCGGCATGGTGTTGCCCGCCACCGGCATCAACTGGCAGAACCGCGGTTGCTCGTTCTCGCTCGATCCCGGCCATATCAACACGCTGGAGCCGGGCAAGAAGCCGTTCCATACGCTGAACCCGGCGCTGGCCCGCTTCAGCGACGGCCGCGTGATGGTGTACGGCACGATGGGCGGCGACGGCCAGCCGCAAACCCAGGCCGCCGTGTTCACGCGGGTCGGCGTGTTCGGCCAGCATCCGCAGCAGGCGATCAGCGCGCCGCGGTGGCTGCTGGGCCGCACCTGGGGCCTGCCGTCGGACAGCCTGAAGCTCGAAAGCCGCTTCGCGCCCGAGATCGTGGCCGGCCTGCGCGCGCTCGGCCATGAAGTCGAGCTGCTCGGCGATTTCGACGAGACGGTCGGCCATGCCGGCGCGATCCTGCGCTATCCGGACGGGTCGTTCGAAGGCGGGAGCGATCCACGCAGCAACGGCGGCGTCGCCGGTTTCTAACGTAGTGCGATTTAGGAGTAGTGGTGAAGCACATAGTAGTCAAACGAATTCTTGATGGGCTGATGGCGGTGACGCTGGCCGCAGCCTGCTGGGCGGCCTTGCCGCATGCCGCACACGCGGCCGACTGCAGCGCGACCGACGAGGTGGCCTGCACGGAAGGCGGCGCGGTGCGCGGCGCGGCCGATGGCCCGAGCTTCGGGTTCAAGGGCATCCCGTATGCCCAGCCGCCGGTCGGTCCGCTGCGCTGGCATGCGCCGCAGCCGGCCGCGCCGTGGAGCGGCGTGCGCGACGGCGCGCAGTATGCCGAGATGTGCCCGCAGTCCTTGAACGGCAAGGTGGCCGGCAGCGAGGACTGCCTGTACCTGAACGTGTGGCGGCCGTTGGCCAAGCCCGACCATCCTTTGCCGGTGATGATCTGGCTGCACGGCGGCGGCAATTATTCGTATTCGGGTGCCGGCTCGACCGGTTTCGGCAAGGTGGTCTACAACGGCCGCACCATGGCGCCGCAAGGCGTGGTCTTCGTGACCTATAACCTGCGGCTGGGCGCGCTCGGCTTCCTGGCCCATCCCTCGCTCGACGCGGAAAATCCAGACCATATTTCGGGCAACTACGGCAGCCAGGACCAGATCGCCATGCTGCAGTGGGTGCATCGCAATATCGCGGCCTTCGGCGGCGATCCCAAGCATGTCTTCCTGTTCGGCACCTCGGCCGGCGGCGGCAATATCTGCGCGCTGCTGACGTCGCCGAAGACGCGCGGCCTGATCCACGGCGTGTCGATGCAGAGCAGCGTGCCGAGCGGTTGCGAGATCCCGACCCTGGCGGACGTCGAGCGCGGCACCGGCACTACGCTGCCAAAGCTGCTCGGCTGCGATGGCAGCGCCGACGTCGCCGCCTGCATGCGCGGCAAGAGCCCGGCCGAACTCGTGAACGCGATCCCGACCTCGTTTACCGTGTTCCCGCGCACCTACGGTCCGAACATGGACGGCAAGGTCTTCGTCGACCAGCCGATCGCGCGCATCAAGCGGCGCGAGTATCCGCCGATGCCGGTCATGATCGGCAACACGGCCGAAGAGACCATGCATTTCATCGACTCGCTCGGCGCGATCACCGACCAGGCGACGCTGGCCGGCGCCGTGACCAAAGTGTTCGGCACGGCCTGGACGCCGCGCATCCTGGCCGAATATCCGGCCGCGTCCTACGCCTCGCCGCGCGCGGCCCTGGTCAAGATCACGACCGACGCCGAATTCACCTGCCAGTCGCGGCGCGTGGCGCGCACCTTCGCGAGCGTGCAGACCGAGCCGGTGTTCCGCTACCGCTTCAACTACGCGCTGCAGAACGACGCTTTCCAGAAGGCGCAGGGGGCGATCCACACGGTCGAACATCCCTTCCTGTTCGCGTGGCAGGGAGCGTATCAACCGACCGCGACCGAGTTGGAAATGCAGCGCCAGATGGTAGGCTACTGGAGTCGCATGGCCAAAACCGGCAATCCGAATGGCGGCAAGGACACGGCGTGGTCGGCGGTCACGCCGACCAACAGCGCCTACCTCGAAATGGGTCCGCAGATGCAGGCCGCGAATAGCACTGCCGACGCCCATTGCGACTTCTGGGACACGGTCACGCTGCCTTGGCCGCACATGTAGGCAGACGCACTAGCCGGCTCGTCGCGCTTCACAGGGGCGGCGACGCCGTGCGAGCAGCGCGCCCACCGCCATCAGGCCTGGAAAGAGCAGGGCGGCGCTGCCGGGTTCGGGCACCGGCGGCGGATTGATCTGGAATCGTGTCTGATCCGTCCAGAGATCGGCGCTTGTGAAGGCGGGGCCCGGGTAGAGCAAGCCCGTGTAGCGGATTTCCGAGCCGGAGGTCGTGCTGCCCACGCTCATGCCGCGCTCATCCGAGTATTGCCATAGCGTCGTGAAATGCAGCTGTCCGGTAGCGCTATAGCTGAACTTCTCCAATGTGCAACGGATCACGCCGCAAGCCCACGGCTCGTCCGGCAGGTAATCGCGGTTGTCCCATCCGAAGGCGGTCAACTCGCTCAACTCGAGCAGGCCGTCGCCGTCGGCATCCCGGCCGGAGAAGTAGCCGGACACTTTCATGGTTGAATAGAAGGTATTACTATCCTCCGACTTGAATCCGGTGTAACTGAACTGCCAAAAGGATTGAGCATGCACTGGGAGGGTGCTCGATGCCAACACGGCGGGTGATGATTCTCTTATTTCGACACCGATTTACCGTACTTGATCATGAGCTCTATCGTCGGCTCGGTTGACTTGAAAACGTTCAGCAATCGGTAGGGTCCGTTTTCTGCGTCGATGCTTTGGCGATGATTTCGCGCATCTGGCGCTTAGCATATGGCAAGCCGCACCACTACCGGCAAGCTGCTGCTCATTCCTTAGTCCGGCCGATTGTCGCAGTCACGGAAGCTCAAACGAAACGCCAACCCGTGTGGATCCCTAGCCCCCGGCGACATTGATTACCAGCTTGCCAAAATGACGTTGCTCGGCCATATGCGCAAACGCTTGAAGCGCCTCGTCGAATGTAAATTCGCGATCCACCACCGGGGTGATCTTGTGCTCTTCGATGAACCGATTCATGTCTTCGAAGTATTCGCGTGAACCGGTTTGGATGCCAACGATATTCGCATTAAGACGGGAAAGCGGCAAAAGGTTAGGCCGAAGGTCGAAGCCGGTGAGCACGCCGATCTGCGCAATGGTGCCGTTGGGTGCCACGCACTGCAGGGATCGTTCATAGGTGTCTTGGCCGCCGACCTCCAATATGTGTGTCGCGCCTTCTCCATGGGTGATTTCTTGGACCGCCAAGTGCCAGTCCGGCGTATTGCGATAATTGATGAGGTCGGACGCGCCAAGCTTGCGAGCGCGCTCAAGCTTTTCGTCGGAAGATGACAAGACGATGCAGCGCACGCCGACGGCGTGTGCGAATTGCAGTGCAAACAGCGCGACGCCACCCGTCCCTTGGATGAGGACCCTGTCGTCAGGCTCGAGCGGGGCACGAATGAAGAGCGCATGCCAAGCCGTCACGCCGGCGCAGGGGAGAGCCGCGACCTCCACGTCCGATAGCGATGCAGGCGATGCGACAAGCGCTCGTTCCGGCACGATCACGTATTCGGACAACACGCCGTCAGCGCCTTCGCCGCCGAATGCGGAGCGTGCGTAGCGGGACCGGAACCGGCCTGAGATCCAATCAGGAAAGAATATCGTCGCGACGCGGTCCCCAAGCCGGAAGCGTGTCGCTCCGTCCCCAACCGCGTCGACCGTGCCACTTGCGTCGGACAATGGGATGCGATTGTCGATCCCAACGTCACCGAACCGCGATACCATGAAAACATCACGGTAGTTAAGGCTCGCAGCCGCTACGCGCACCCTGACTTGTCCAGGTCCGGGCTCCGGGAGTTCGGCCTCGGCCATAACAAGCTTCCGTTCTGCCGCGCTAAATTTGTAGTAACGCATTGTCTTACTTCCTCCTTATGCAGCTATGCTGTGACTCGTTACACGTCTTAGAAGTCTTGTCAAAAGTCATGCTGGATCGATACGCACGCTTCCCATTGCAGCAATCAAACGCCGCCGTCAGACCACGAGTACGATTTTGCCGGGCGGGTGGGACTGCTTCAACGCCGTCTGCGCCGCCGCGGCCTGCGCCAGGGGATAGGTCGCCGCGATCGGCACCTTGAGCCGCCCCGCGTCGACCATCTCTGCAAGCAGCGTCAAGATAGCCGCGTCCGAGCGCGCGAAAACGGTCGTGATCCCCGGTCCGCCGTCCACGATCGAACATGCGCGAATTCGGCTCGATCCCACCTCGGCGGTGGCGTGCAGGACACCGTTGCCGACACAATCCAGCGCGGCATCGACCCCGTCGGGGGCGAGAGCCCGGACGCGACCGACTATACCGTCGCCATGCGCGATCGGATGCACCCCGATGGACCTCAGAAACTCGTGGTGCCCCGCCGAAGCAACGCCGATGACGCGGGCTTCCCTCGCGAGCGCCAACTGCGCCGCCACCGCCCCGACGCCGCCGGCCGCGCCATGGATGAGGACGGTCTCTCCGGGCTCGACCTTCAGGGTCTGGACGATCGCGCGGTAGGCCGTGAGACCCGCCAGCGGCAGGCCTGCGGCCTCCGGCCAGCTCGCCATACGCGGTTTCCTCGCCAGCGTTTCAGTCGGAGCGCTGACCAGTTCAGCGTAGGCGCCGTGATGGAGGATCTCCTGACGGATGAAGCCGATCACCTCATCGCCCGGCGCAAACTCGCTGACCCCGGCCCCCACCTGCACGACGACGCCGGCGACATCCCATCCGGGAATGACCGGGAACCAGGCGTCGGTGTGGCTCTCGCCCAGGCCGGCCTGCAGCATATGATCCGCCGGATTGATAGCGGCCGCCCGGACGCGCACCAGCACGCTGTTCTGTGACAGCTTCGGATCCGGCACGTCGGTGTATTCCAACACTTCGGGGCCACCGTAGCGACGATAGACAACCGCTCTCATCTCAG
>Ga0193702_1000609_pt1 | contig 10561 bp, 11 predicted proteins | sample U3a1metaG_FD_143060 | JGI IMG/M metagenome (GOLD analysis project Ga0193702, IMG submission 143060) | Soil microbial communities from a riparian zone of the East river system, Colorado, United States - U3a1 | ecosystem: Environmental > Terrestrial > Soil > Riparian zone | place: USA: East River... | reverse complement strand
GGTATTATCTTTTAAGTATTTCAACAGAAAATCTTCAAGTAATGAGGCTTTCTTTTGGACACTTTCCATCTCAAATAACTGCTCAGGTAAATGCCCATTGTTTTTAAATATCAGATCAAATACATTGCTTTGGCCCATTAACTCAGTATAGGGAATGGCAGAGAATGCCCTCAATCCACCGGGATGAAATAAAATACAAACCTGCTGCAGAAGTGAAAGGATATTTACTTTAAAAGGCTGCTCATGAAAACCAAACAATCGGCTTGAAAAAGTTTTACTGTTATAGATGATAGTACATTCATTTTCATATTTTGAATTGGTGTACCGAATTTCGTTTTCCTTATAAATGGCGAGGCATAAATTTGTATTTGGAAAAGTAGTGTATGAGAAAGCCGAGTTTAAATCGTGATTAAAAAAAATAAAATATTGGATGTGCTTTTTTAGAACCGGTGTTTGAACAGGGACAATCAGTGTATTCATGGCATAGTTAAAAACAGATCAAACGGGGCAATAGCCTTTATTATTATAATGGATTACGTATTAGGCGATGATTCCCTCAAAACCTTCTCCACCCATCCTTTACCCCAATTCTCTAATTCCTGCTCGTTCCACAATGAGGGATAAAAAATGCGTTTTTGAAAGCGCGGAGGCAAATACTTTTGCCAGTTGGTACCGCCGGTGGCTTTAATTTCTTCGGGTTCGCGGTTTAAATAACGCACGGCAGACTTGTAATGCACCAGCGGCCAGTTTACATTTACATTTATATCCAGCTGCTTTAATTCATCTTCCAGGCCGGTATTTGATTGCCCTGTGTTTTTTAATTGCTTATATAAAGCGTAAAAATTATTGTTTGCACAGGCTCTTCCAAGTTCAATAAAGGTTTTGGAGTATTTTTTTTCGAACTGCTTAAGGGTTAATGTTTTTTTGCCGGTTGATAGCTCTGTAGCGCCAAACTTCCAGTAGATGGATTCAAACTGCTCTTCAATAGGTGCAGCTCTTAACTCTTCACGTTTATCCCTGGCTACCAGGTTTGTAAAGTCAGTAGCATAGATCTCGATCATGCGGTATTGGCCCGACTGGAATCCGCTTGCCGGCAGTAACGACATCCGGAACTTTAAAAATTGCTCTTTATCCATCCCGTCAATCATAATATCAAACGATTGGGTAAGCGCTTCAAAGTATTTATTAATGCGCCTCAAGCGGATAGTAAAAAACTCTGGAGTTAAAGGTTGTGCAGCTGTAATTTGCTCGCACTCATGTAATACCAGCTTAAAATATAGCTCGGTTATCTGGTGGTACATGATAAAGATCTCCTCATCCGGGAACGGTGTTTTCGGACTCTGAAGGCTCAGCAATGTATCCAAATGGATATAATCCCAGTAGGTTAAAAAATCGGCATGAAGTAAACCATCCAGGTATGATACCATATCCTGGCCCATGGCCTCATATTTTTCCTGTAATTGCTCCAGGCGTTCTTCTATTTCGGGAGAGAAATGCATGGCCAAAGGTAGGAAAAAGTATAAAGTGTTGAGCCGGTAGCTTTAAGTCTGAATAGTTTTTAAAAAACATATTATTCTTTTTTTGTTATAACTTTAAAACCAATCCTTTTCAACCATGAAAATCACTAAAATTCTTATCGGTATTGACGATAGTAAGTATGCCGAAAACGCTGCCGAATACGGTTTTGATATTGCGCAAAAGTTTAATGCCGCAGTGGGCATAGTAAATATTGTTGAGCCTATGATAATGCCGTCATCGGGTGTAGTTGACCCAATGACGGGATCAGCCTTTAATAATGAGACTATCCAGGATATAGATATATTGGATCTTCAAAAGAGTCAGTCGGAAAATATTGTGGAACGTACTATAAAACGATTTGCCGGAGATATGCAGGTAACCCATTTTACCGAGTACGGTTCAACGGCCAGCGGTATTATTGATTGCAGCAAAGAGTTTGGCGCCGACCTGATTGTGATAGGCACTCACTCACGCAGTGGCTTAGATCGGCTGTTAATGGGCAGCGTTGCCGAGCACGTTGTGCGCCACTCAGAGGTGCCGGTGCTGGTGGTGCCGTTTAGTTCATAGTTCATGGTTGATAGTTCATGGCAAAATTGCAGCGGCTATGACCCATGAACTGTCAGCTATGAACTAGTAAAGCAACCTGAATTTAATCGTCTGCTCTATCGCTTTCAATTCGTTTAAAACTTCGGCGTCGTAGCCGGTATTTACATCGGTAATAACATAGCCTATCTGGGCATTGGTAACCAAAAATTCGCCTACTATGTTTATGTTGTGGCGGGCAAAAACTTCATTTATTTTGGCAAGTATGCCCGGTACGTTTTTATGGATGTGGATTAAACGGTGTGCATTGTTAATCCGCGGAGGCTGCAAATCGGGGAAGTTACAGCTGGTATGTGTTTTCCCCTCGTTCATAAATGCCATTACCCGTTTAGGGATAAAGTCATCGTTACGCGGATTGTGTTTGGGGTCATCAAAAATAATAACGCCATTTTCACAGGCTGCTTCCGCTAGTTTGCGGCTGCTTATCTTGCCAAAAATACCTATCACCTTTAACCTGCCTGCATTTTGCACCTGCTCAGGTGTGGGCTGATGCGCCTCATCACAAAACAACACACCTGCTTCTTCCAGGTATTTGTCTTCAATGCTTTCATGATGGCGGATGTTATATCCCTCCTTTTTCATTTGTGCCAAAGCGTCATCCTCCACCTCGCCAACTACTAAACATTTGATGCGGTTTTTGGGATAGGATATTGCACGCGGTAGCTTATTGATAAATAAAAACTCGTCGAAGCTTGGGGTAATATGATCAGCCTTTTCAGCAACCGACTTTCGCTCGATATTCTCCGTAAAAGCAAAGAATTTTTTGATCATGCCTGATTCTTTTAGCTGAAAATCAGAATAACCATCGCCAATACCAAAAATTTCTCCCGGTAAATTAAGCTCCCTTAAAAGCTTAACCTTGCCGCCTTCCTGCGATAGTGGGTTTTCGCGGTCATACCCAGTTATATTGCCATCGGCATCAAATACAAAGGTATTGGCGTAAATATTTTCCTTTTTAATATGGTATTCGGTTACCACAGGAATAATAAACTCTTTAAATCCCCCGGATACGATCAGCACCGTATCTGCATGGTTTTTAAAAAAAATAGTGTTGCGACTGAAAGAGGTGGATACCTTTTTCTTTAAATGGGTAACCAACTGCTTTAAATGCTCGCGGTTTGCCTGTAACAGCTTAACGCGGTTTTCCAGGCTTTGGGTAAAGGATAACCTGCCTTCCATCGAAGCATTGGTCAGGTCCTCTATTTGCTTATAAATATTTTCGCGGTCGGGGTGGTTTTTTAATGATATGCGGGCTAATTCGTCCAAAGCTTCAACCTGTGTAAAAGTACTGTCGAAGTCTATAATAAAGTATTGATCCATTCTTTATTGATACGCAAATGTGCGGATGTGCAAATGTGCAACTTTTTACATTGATTTTTTAATGATGTTTATAAAGTTGATAGGATGAGTAGGGTAATGTTGAAAATGAACTTTAGAGAGACGCTGTTTTTGGATGCATTGCTGTTACTTTTCTTCATCCATCTGTTTCAATATTGCTAAACCTTTATTCCATTCCCCAAATCCCGATGCTACATTAATGTGCCCGGCATCGCCGATGTTTATAAGTTCACTTCCCCAGCTGTCTGCAAAAAGTTTGGCGCGTTCAAACCTTACATAATAATCATTGGTGCTGGCTGCCACAATTGATTTAAACGGCAGTTTAATGAGGGGTACGGGTTTAAATCCGGTTGTTCCGGGCGGATAGGTATCTGCCTCGGTATCGCTTGGTGCAACTAATAAGGCGCCTTTAATTTTAATGTTAAACTTTTGCGCCCAGTAAGCAATAGTTGTACAGGCCAAACTATGGCCAACAAGAATTACATTCGCAGGATCATGTTTGTTTACTTCGTTATTAATATTTTCTATCCAGTCGGTGCAAACCGGGGTATCCCATTCTTTCTGTTCAACGCGGGTAAAATTGAATTCGGTTTCCCAAAGGGATTGCCAGTGTTGCGGGCCTGAATTGCCAAGGCCGGGGATGATTAGGATGGTGGATCGGAACGTCATGCGTAAAAGTATTTTATTTCTCCGTCAGTACTGTAAACTTAAAATCCAATGGCTCAAAGCTGCGGATCAGCTCATCAATAAATTCCTGGCCCCATTTTACATAAAATAAGCCGAAGTTTTCGGTGCGTTCCTGAAGGCTATCTTTCGGGAAAATATCACTTTTAATGTGTTCAACCTGCTCAAGCCGGGTATGGTAATTGCGTTTTTCGGCTTTAATCAGTTTTTTCTCCAGGTTATCTATAGCATGTTTTAGCCGGGCTTGCACTGCTTCGGTTGATGGGGCAAGCGTGTTATCTATTTTATAAGCACGCAGCTTTATTTTTTCAAAAACACAGTTTAGCTCGCGCCATTCTTCGGTAAGCGTTAAAGTATGGCAGCTGTGTTTTTTTATCCAGTCATTTTTAATCGCATCGCTGGTTTTAAACAGATCGGCAGGCTGCAGGTCCATTTTGGCAATTTTTGAAGCGGTTTCTTTGCCGATAACTAAACCAGAGTTGCGGAGGATCAGGATAGGAAAATCAACCTTGTAATGCTCAAAGTTTGATTTTAACTCCAGCCAGTAAACCACTTCTGCACCACCACCTATATAAGCTATGTTTGGCAAAATACATTCCTGGTATAACGGGCGCATCACCACATTGGGGCTAAACCGCTCTGGAAACTTGTTGATCTCCGCTTTTAGCTCAGCTTCAGTAAAACTGATTTCGCTGTTTAATACCTTATAACTATCATGTTCAAAAACTATCCGCTCGCGCAGGCCATCCATCAGGTAAAAGAAATTGATCTCGCGCGGGTTTACCTGGATGTGAACGCCTAATGCATGTAATTGCTTATTGGTTGCTTCAATATTCTTAAAGCTGTTTTGCTCAATTATATCCTGCTCAATTATAGGGGCGAATGATTGTTTAAAGCGGTGGTCGTCGGCATCAATAATTACCAGGCCGTACTGGCCAAACAAAGCATTAACCAAATAACGGGTTGCATCAGCAAGTTTATCAAATTTAGTATACGCAGTCTCAACAATTTCGGCAAGCTCATTGGCATGGCGTTCAATACCCAAAGCACCTTTGTACTGATTCAGGGCCTGGCGCATGGTATCCGGGTTTATACGGCCGGTAGCGCCGGAGGCCTCGTACCACCAATGCACTTTTTTACCGCCAATGTTGGTGTAATTTATCTCGGCAAAATCATGATCTTCAGAAGCCATCCAGTAAACAGGCACAAAATCTTTATCGGGAAATTGCTCTTTTAGCTGCCGCGATAATTTAATAGCAGTAACAATTTTATAGATGAAATAAAGCGGACCTGCAAATATATTAAGCTGATGGCCGGTGGTAATGGTATATGAGTTGTCTTTTTTTAGAAGGGCTATGTTGTTTTGAACTTCATGCTGTTGAGGCATTTTGCTGTATTGGTCAGCGAGGATCTTTACCAGAATATCACGGTCAGCTACCACCTTTTTGCTTTTCAGCAGTTCAGCAAAGCCATTAAGATCCGGCCGGTAACCATAAAACGGACGAAGCGCCGGTGCATCTTCCAGGTAATCAATAACAGTTGGGGAAAAAGATCCCGTGTCTTTATAATTTATACAGGCTGAGTCCATTTTTTGATTTCGGATGTCGGATGTTCCATTTCGGATTTAAGGGAACCCGGCATAAACATCAACATACCATCCATTGTTAAAGATGTCGAATTTATACTTTAAAATTATAAAATAAACATCCTACAAATCAAAAGGTCGTTATTTTACAATATGTCCATAAAGATCAAAGTCTTCGGCGGTGTCAATTTGCACGTTTACAAAGCTGCCAATGGTTGCATAATCAATTTTGGCGTCAATTAAAACCTCGTTGTCAACCTCCGGCGAATCATATTCAGTACGGCCAACAAAGTAGCCGCCATCCTTTTTATCAACTAAAACTTTATAGGTATTGCCGATTTTTTCCTGGTTTTTGTCAAATGAAATACCCTGCTGAATTTCCATTATGGCATCTGCACGTTGTTGTTTCACTTCTTCGGGTACATCGTCAACCAACGCGTAGGCATGCGTTTTTTCTTCGTGTGAATAGGTGAAACAGCCCAGGCGATCGAATTTGGTATCCTCAACCCACTGCTGCATCTCCTCAAAATCCCGTTCAGTTTCGCCGGGATAACCGGTTATCAGTGTAGTACGCATAGCAATGCCCGGAACTTTATCGCGGATCTGGTTTACTACGTCTATCGTTTTTTGTTTGGTGATGCCGCGGCGCATGGATTTTAGCATATCATCGCTGATGTGCTGCAAAGGCATATCCATGTACTTACAGATATTATCTCGCTCATTCATCACATCCAGGATCTCCATTGGGAAACCTGAAGGATAGGCATATTGCAGCCTGATCCAATCAATGCCATTCACATCGGATAAGCGGCGGAGTAATTCGTCCAGGTTACGTTTTCCATAAAGATCCAGACCATAATAGGTCAAATCCTGGGCAATCAATATCAATTCTTTTGTGCCGTTTTTAGCTAAGGCCTGCGCATCTTTAACCAATTGATCAATAGGAGAGCTCAGGTGTTTGCCCCGCATTAACGGAATAGCGCAAAATGAGCAGGGGCGGTTGCAGCCTTCCGCTATTTTAAAATAAGCAAAATGTTTTGGTGTAGTTAAAAGGCGTTCGCCTATCAGCTCATGTTTATAATCAGCGCCAACTGACGTTAATAAATTTTGAAGGTCATTAGTGCCAAACCATGAATCAACATTGCTGATTTCTGCTTCAAGCTCGGGCTTGTACCGTTCAGAAAGACAACCGGTAACAATTACTTTCCCAACTTTTCCCTGGTCTTTCAGCTCGCTGTACTGAAGAATGGTATCTATAGATTCCTGCTTGGCATTATCAATAAAGCCGCAGGTATTTATTACAATAATATCGTCACTGTTTACCTTTTCGGCCTCATGCACCACATCAAAATGGTTGCCTTTAAGCTGACCCATCAGGATCTCGGAATCGTATATGTTTTTGCTACAGCCAAGAGTAACTACGTTTACACGCGGTTTAACTATTTTTTTTGGCTGATAAATTTCTTTTGTTTTCATTTTTTTTTTGATTTCAGTGATTGTTTTGATTTCACTGATTTCCTTTCTTAAGCAGACAATCTTTTAATTGAACAGCTTACATTACCAAAATTAATAAGCAAGCCTGTTTTAATGTTGCTTGCTTTTAAATATGATAGCAATTGCTTCTGAAAAAGTACCGGGGTATATATTCCAGTAAAAGATTTTATTTCGACAATAACTTTGTTTTCTATAAAAAAATCACACCTGAAACTACCAATGCATTTTTCTTTAAAATAAAGTAAAAATTCCTTTTCAGCTTCAAACGCTAATCCTTCTAATTGTAATTGATGTTGCAAGGCCTTTGAATAAACTTTCTCTAAAAAGCCGGGTCCTAAATGTTTATGGACCTCAAAACAACAACCTATAATTTTTTCGGTTAAAAGATCATTTTCAAAATTCCCCATAATCAGTGAAATCAAAATAATCAGTGCAATCAATTTTTAAATAACGAATCTACAAATCCCTGCCTGTCAAACAATTGCAGGTCATTCATACTTTCACCAACACCTATATATTTTACCGGGATCTTAAACTGATCCGAAATTCCTATCACTACGCCGCCTTTTGCCGTGCCATCAAGCTTGGTTAAAGCCAGTGCATTAACATCGGTTGCCTCCGTAAATTGCTTGCATTGCTCAATAGCGTTTTGCCCGGTTGAGGCATCAAGTACCAGCAAGATTTCGTGCGGGGCGCCCGGAACAACCTTTTGCATTACGTTTTTGATCTTGGTAAGCTCATTCATTAAGCCAACCTTGTTATGTAAACGGCCTGCGGTATCAATAATTGCAACATCATCGCCATTAGCAACGGCAGAACGTAAAGTATCATAAGCCACAGATGCGGGGTCTGATCCCATTGCCTGTGCCACAACTTTTACACCCACACGCTCGCCCCAAAGCTGGATCTGTGCAACGGCTGCGGCACGGAATGTATCGGCAGCGCCTAATACCACTTTATTGCCTGCCTGTTTTAACTTATGGGCCAGCTTGCCTATGGTGGTAGTTTTACCTACGCCATTAACACCCACCACCATTATTACATAAGGTTTGTGGGTGCCGTATTCAAAATTTGTAAAATCGTTGCTGTTGTTTTCGGCTAGCAGCTTCTGAATCTCGTCTTTTAATAGGCCATTGAGCTCAGATGTGCTTACGTATTTATCACGGGCAACCCGCGCCTGGATGCGCTCGATAATTTTCAGCGTGGTTTTTACACCAACATCTGATGTTACCAGTACTTCTTCCAGGTCATCAAGCACATCGTCATCAACGCTTGATTTACCGGCGACTACCTTGGTTATTTTTGAAAAAAAGTTATCCTTTGTTTTTTCTAAACCGGTATCCAGCGCTTCCTGCTCTTGCGGAGTGCTTTCCTTTTTTTTGAAAAAATCGAATAATCCCATGTTTTTAATGTGCAAATGTGCAGATATGCAAATGTGCGGAAAAAATTAATGTGCAAATGTGCAGATTTTAGATGTGCGAATGAATTGTTATTTCATAATTCGCATATCTGCACATCCACGCATCCGCACATCAACAAAAAAGCCTTCCCGTATAAACAAGATGGCTTTTGTATTTTGATCAAAAATTATTATTATAATTTTCCGGCTATCGCATCCTTAACGAAATCGTTAGCTACGATCTGCTCTTTGAATGAGTAAGCACCTGTACGCGGTGACTTAGCCATTGTTATAACTTTTGAATATTCTTTGCCTTTACCTGCTACTTTTAGCGTTGCAACTACTTTCTTTGCCATGTCTTTTTATTTTTGAATTAGTGACTTAGTGAATTAGCGATTGTCTGGCTGTTTCGTTAACCTAATCAACCCAATCAAACTTAATTAACCAATTACTTTATCTCCTTGTGAACAGTTACTTTTCTTAAAACCGGGTTGAATTTCTTCATTTCCAGTCTTTCTGTTGTGTTTTTCTTGTTCTTAGTGGTAATATAACGAGACATACCAGGCATGCCGCTTGTTTTATGCTCGGTGCATTCTAAAATTACCTGAACTCTATTGCCTTTCTTAGCCATTTTCTTTATTTATTGAATTAGCGAATGAGTGAATTAGTGATTTTGGACTTGCAGCTGAACTTGATCAACCACTCACCTAATCAACCAACTATCATCTACTAAATGTATCCTTTTTTTACAAATTTATTGATACAAGCAGTTATACCATTTTTGCTGATAGTTTTAACAGCTGAAGTAGATACCTTTAAGGTTATCCATTTATCTTCCTCAGGAATATAAAACTTCTTAAGTTTTAAGTTTGGATGAAATCTGCGTTTGGTTTTAACGTTTGAGTTTGAAACGTTGTTACCCACCAAAGACTTTTTTCCTGTTAGATCACAAATTCTTGACATGACGAAATCTTTTTAATTCTCCCTTTTTGTAAAGAGTTTGCAAATATCAGGATTTTATGTGAAATAGGCAATACTGTTTTAAATTATTTTTTCAAATTATTTTAGGGGGATAGTTTTGCACATAATTAAGGTCGGTAACATCTGAAAGGGAACTAATAATGGGTGATTTTGCAGCGAATGGTCTCGGTTGAGGAACCCTGGTGGATTGGATAATAGGTCAGTAAGTGCATCAGCAGGAATGAAAGCCGCCATGTCAACTTCTTAAAATATTTTAAAAACTTCTGATTTATTATTCGCTTAACACAAAAATCACTAATTTACGCCACCAATTTCATCCACTATGAAAACCACAATGAAAATTTCATCTTTTGAAGAATACAAACAAGTTTATCAGCAGAGCGTTGAACAACCCGAAGCATTTTGGGAAGGCATAGCAAGCAATTTTTTGTGGCGTAAAAAGTGGGATAAATTGCTTGAATGGAATTTTAAGGAACCAAGCGTTAAATGGTTCCAGGGGGCAAAGCTCAACATTACTGAAAACTGTCTTGACCGTCACCTGGAAGCTTTGGGCGATAAACCCGCTATTTTATGGGAACCTAATGATCCGCAGGAACATCACAGGGTGTTGACTTACAGGCAGCTGTATGATAAAGTTTGCCAGTTTGCCAATGTGCTAAAAAATAACGGCGCTAAAAAAGGCGACAGGATCTGTATCTATATGCCAATGGTGCCTGAACTTGCAATTGCGGTTTTAGCCTGTGCCCGCATAGGTGCTATCCATTCTGTAGTATTCGGCGGATTTTCGGCACAATCAATTGCCGACCGCATAAATGATGCGGCCTGTAAGCTTGTTATTACTGCCGACGGCGGTTTCAGAGGTAATAAACCTATTCCGTTAAAAGGGATTATTGATGATGCCCTGGTACAATGCCCTACCATTGAAAGGGTAATAGTACTTACCCGCAGCCGCACACCGG
>Ga0193702_1000608_pt1 | contig 10562 bp, 11 predicted proteins | sample U3a1metaG_FD_143060 | JGI IMG/M metagenome (GOLD analysis project Ga0193702, IMG submission 143060) | Soil microbial communities from a riparian zone of the East river system, Colorado, United States - U3a1 | ecosystem: Environmental > Terrestrial > Soil > Riparian zone | place: USA: East River... | reverse complement strand
AATCCGCTCAAGGTCATTTTGTGCACCTGTTGAAATCTTGCCGAAAGTAATATCTTCTGCAACACGGCCACCCAGTGTCATACACATTCCATCAATTAATTGTTCGGTGGTATATAAAAACTGTTCCTTTGGCAGATACTGGGCATAACCCAAAGCGGCAACACCACGCGGAACGATGGATACTTTAACCAATGGATCAGCATGTTCCAAAAACCAGCCTGCAATTGCGTGCCCGGCTTCGTGGTAGGCAACAATGCGCTTTTCTTCCGGAGAGATGATCTTGTTCTTTTTCTCGAGTCCGCCAATAACACGGTCAATGGCATCCTGAAAATCCTGCATATCAACAGCCTCTTTATTTTTACGGGCAGCTATAAGCGCAGCTTCGTTACATACGTTGGCTATTTCGGCGCCTGCAAAACCAGGAGTTTGTGCCGATAGTTTTTTAGCGTCAACACCTTCGGCCAGTTTAACCGGTTTTAAGTGAACTTTAAAGATCTGCTCACGGCCAATCAGATCGGGTTTGTCAATTGATACCTGGCGGTCAAAACGACCTGGGCGCAATAAAGCCGAATCCAATACATCAGGACGGTTAGTTGCTGCAAGGATAATAATTCCTGAATCGGTACCGAAACCATCCATTTCAACCAATAACTGGTTCAGGGTGTTTTCGCGTTCATCATTACCGCCAACAATATTGTTTTTACCACGGGCACGGCCAATGGCATCAATCTCATCAATAAATATAATACATGGCGCTTTGTCTTTTGCCTGGCGGAACAGATCACGAACACGTGACGCACCCACGCCAACAAACATTTCAACAAAGTCAGATCCTGACAGAGAGAAGAAAGGTACCTGTGCTTCACCCGCAACGGCTTTAGCCAGCAAAGTTTTACCTGTGCCCGGGGCTCCGATTAACAAAGCACCTTTTGGTATTTTACCCCCAAGATTGGTGTATTTTTTAGGGTTTTTCAGGAAATCGACAATTTCCATTACTTCCTGCTTGGCTTCTTCCAGCCCGGCTACATCATTAAATGTTACCGAAACCTGTGCTTCTTTATCAAACAGGGTAGCTTTTGATTTACCTATGTTAAAGATCTGACCGCCCGGGCCACCTCCTGCACCCCCACTCATGCGTCGCATAATAAACAACCATACTGCAACCAGCAACACAGCCATTATTATACATTGAACAAACCAGTTTGATAAAAGGCTTTCATGCCCTGGTTCAATGCTAACAGGAATTTTCTGATCGTCAGTAAAACCAAGGTCCTTTTCAGCATTGTTTATAGATTGCTTTATCCCCTCGTAAGTAGCATCTGAAAAGGTGTACTGGGGGCCTTCGGCATTACCCATGCTTAACGGGCGCGTGTCCTTTTTGGCGTCAGCATATTCCTGCTTGTTTAAGCTTTCTTTTTTAATATAAACTTCGGCAACAAAAAGATCGCCGCTGCGGTAGGCTACAACTTTTTCTACATCATGCTGCTTAAGCATTTCACCAAACTTTTGAAAAGTTATGGGGTTTGAAGTAGTAGTATTTAATAAAGTTGCCACAACCAGCAACACCACAACAATAATGGCATAAAACCACATAATGTTTGGTTTTGGTGGTTTGGGAGTAATTTTTTTATTCGGTATTTTCCGGATCGGTTTTGGATTTTCCAATTTATTATCTTTCATTTTTACAAGTCAAACTTACAATCTTTTAATTTAATATTTACAGGTATGATGATGACGCGTATTTAAACGCAATTGTTGCGGGTGCTTATGCGCTTTTGTACATTTTAATTTCAGCATCGCCCCAAAGGTCCTCCATCCCGTAAAATTCACGTTTATCGGTCCTGAAAACGTGTATAACTACATCTATATAATCCAGCAGTATCCATTCGCCATATTCCAGGCCTTCTTTTCGGTAAGGATCCTGTTGGGTGGCTTTGTAAATCTCATCTTCAATGCTATTTGCTATGGCTTTTACCTGTGTGGTTGAATCGGCATGGCATATCACAAAATAATCAGCCACCGAACTAAATATATTACGAAGGTCTAACCTGATAATATCATTTCCTTTTTTTTCCTGGATGCCGTGTATGGCCAACTCAGAAATATAAGCGGATTCACTTAACGCTTTGTTTTTTACCATCAAAAAGAATTAGTTTTGAACGATTTAGTATTTAAAATTATTATACTTTGCAAAATAACATATTTTCGGGATTATTTGTTGGACAAAATTTTATAACAATTAAACAAGTTGACTCAACAAATAATTTCCTTAAAGAATTAGCGTCAAATTCCAAGCCATTGATTGAAGGAACAGTCATTATGGCAGAAAACCAATATGCAGGCAGAGGGCAGCAGCAGAACGGATGGCATGCCGAACCGGGTAAAAATTTAACTTTCAGTATTTTACTAAAACCCTCTTTTTTACCCGTTACAGACCAATTTGACCTTGTACGTGCTGTAAGTTTGGGCGTTTTTGATGCTCTGGAACCATTGCTGGGAGATAAATTAAAAATAAAATGGCCCAATGATATTTACTTTACCGACCAAAAACTGGGCGGCATGTTAATTGAAAATATGATACAGGGCGGACAAATCAAAAACTCAATTGTTGGCATAGGCTTAAATATAAACCAGGAAAATTTCCCGCCTCACCTGCCAAACGCCATTTCGGTAAAGCAAATCTTACATCAGGATTATGATTTAAACGGTTTATTATCCGAAATTTGCCGCCACATTGAAGCATACTATTTAAATTTAAAGGCCGGAAAAATTTCTTTTGTAAGGGAATCGTATTTAAACCGACTATACCGGTTAAACGAAAGGAAGGTTTTCAAATCAAAGGATGGTGTGTTTGATGGTGTTATTAAGGATGTGAGGGATAACGGGTTGCTGGTTGTTAAAAATAATAAGGACGAAGAATTAGAGTTTAGTTTGAAAGAAATTGAGTTTTTAACAAACGGGTTTTAGTAGTTTAACATTTTTTACATTCAACTTCATAAAGAAAACAATAATCCCCGGTACATTAGCAGAAATTATTAAATAATATATAATAGCATAAATAAATGAAAAGAGTTTTGTTAGCAGCAGTTGCATTAGCGTTAAGCTTTGGTGCAAAAGCCCAGATCGAGTCCCATGTAAAATGGTCATACGCCGCCAAAAAAATAAGTCCTACCGAGGCCGTGGTATTTTTAAAGGCCACCATTGACGATAAATGGCATATTTATGGATTAGATGTGAAAGATGGCGGCCCTATCAAAACCTCGTTTACTTTTGCTCCATCAAAAGACTATAGCCTGGTTGGTTCGCCGGTACAGCCTACCCCTATCAAAAAATATGAATCCACATTTAAAATGGATGTTACTTATTTTGAAAAATCAGTAATATTTCAGCAAAAGATCAAGCTGAAATCAGCAAATGCAACATCTGTTAAAGGCCAGCTGGAATACATGACCTGTAACGACCAAAAATGCCTTCCGCCGGAAGATGTTGATTTTACAATTCCATTAGGTAAATAATAGTTAAAGGATGAAGAAGCTTCTGACACTAATTATCCTGTTGGTTTTTAGTGCCTGCGCTTGGGCACAGGTAGATAGTCCTGTAAAATGGTCATACGCGTCAAAAAAGGTAAATGATGGCGAGGCCGTGGTGTTTTTAAAGGCCACCATTGAGAAAGGCTGGCATATTTATTCACTGACAGACGGCGAAGACAGCCCGATAAAAACGTCAATTGCCTTTATGCCATCAAAAGATTACAAATTAACAGGCAAAACTATTGAGCCGAAGCCCCTAAGAAAATATGAGGCGGCTTTAAAAATGAATATCGGTTATTTTGAAAACACAGTTGTTTTTCAGCAAAAAGTAAAGCTTGCTTCTGCAAGCCTACCCTCAGTAAAAGGCAAACTGGAATACATGGCCTGCAATGACCATAAATGTAACCCAAGCGAAGAAATTGAATTTAACATACCTTTAAGCAACTAATAAATATAGCATGCGCGTTTCCATTAATCGTTATTCTTTAACAAGGTATTTAATTCTTTTTACGGCTATTATAACCTTTTTGATAACTGGTATAAATTCAGCAAAGGCACTACAAAATAAAAAGGCTGACACAGCGGTATCAACCAGCGATGTTCAGTTTACGGATATTCCTACTGCCGCTGATAGTGCAGCGGCGTTCAGAAAAAAACAGGCTGAAGCAAAAAAAACACTGGCGCCTGCCACATCGGTTGTTGCTACAGACAAATCCCAAACCCTTTGGGCAATATTTATAGCTGGTTTTTTAGGTGGATTGCTGGCAATTACGATGCCTTGTATATATCCCCTGTTGCCATTAACGGTAAGTTTTTTTACAAAAAAATCTGGTTCAAGGTCTAAAGGTATTTTGCATTCCCTTCTGTACGGGATTTCGATAATCGTAATTTATGTATCTCTAGGACTGATTATAACTTTAATTTTTGGCCCCGATGCGTTAAATGCACTTGCAACAAATGGCATATTTAATATTTTCTTCTTTTTGTTACTCGTGATCTTTGGCATTTCGTTTTTGGGGGCATTTGAAATTAACCTGCCAAGCTCATTAGCCAATAAACTTGACGCGAATTCAGACAAAGGCGGCATTATTGGGATCTTCTTTATGGCTGCAACATTAGTTGTGGTGTCATTTTCATGTACTGGCCCCTTGGTGGGAAGTTTACTAGCTGCTGCTGCTACCAAAGGTGATCGTTTAGGCCCCGCCGTAGGTATGTTTGGATTTTCGCTTGCATTGGCGTTGCCGTTTACGTTATTCGCATTGTTTCCTTCCGCTTTAAAAAGTCTGCCTAAATCAGGCGGGTGGCTTAATAGTATTAAAGTTGTACTAGGCTTTCTGGAGCTTGCATTTGCGCTCAAATTTCTTTCAAACGTTGATCTTGCTTATCACTGGAACTGGTTTGACCGCGAGATATTTTTATCAATATGGATAGCTATTGGGTTGTTAATGGGCTTGTATTTGATTGGTAAGATCAAATTTTCGCACGATGATGATCTTAAGCATCTTTCTGTTCCGCGTACATTTATAGCTATAGGTGTTTTTGCATTTGTTTTTTATATGATACCAGGGCTGTGGGGAGCACCTCTAAAGGTGATTAGCGGCTTTTTACCACCGCCGGCCACGCAGGATTTTGACTTAAGCAGGTCAATGGGTTCGGGCTCAGATGCCCCGGTTCAAAATGTATCAATAAAAGAAAAGAAATACGAAGATGTTTTCAAGCGCGGAAAGCATAACGGCTTAAATGAATGGTACGACTATGAACAAGCGCTCCAGGTATCAAAAGAGTTAAAAAAGCCAATATTAATTGATTTTACCGGCTGGAATTGCGCCAACTGCAGGCGGATGGAAAACGAGGTTTGGCCCGATGCAAGGGTACGCAAGCATATGCAAAATGATTTTGTGTTGCTTGAACTTTATGTAGATGAAAAGGGCACGCTCCCGGCTTCGGAGTTTTATAACTCGTCATTCAGCGGAAAAAAGATTACCACGATAGGAGGAAAAAACAGTGATTTTGAAACGGTAAAATTCAATACAAATTCACAGCCATTTTATGTAATAACAGATAGTGAAGGGAATGTATTGGTAACACCGCAAGGCGCCAATTTTAGCGCGGATAATTATGTAAAATATTTAGAAAGCGGCATAGAAGCGTATAAAAACAGTAAATAGGAAAATCGTAAGGGCGTATCGCATACGCCCTTACCAGATATACCAGGGTGTATGCGATACGCCCCTACCAACCCCAATTATTGGTATTTGTCGCAAACCTCTTTTACAAAAACACTCGCCTCTCACGAAAAAATAGTGTAAATTCGCGGAACTTTTAAAAGAGTAGCGGTTTTTTACCGTTATGTCTTAATAAAAGCATTAATTCAGGTACTTTTTCAGAGCGAAGCAGCGCCAATCATAAAATGACGCAAATAAAAAACATAGGACTTTTTACTTCAGGCGGCGATTCGCCGGGGATGAATGCTGCCATAAGAGCGGTAGTGCGGTCAGCAATTTATTATGGTATTGAAGTAACCGGCATTCGCCGTGGTTACGAAGGCATGATAAAGGGAGATTTGTTCCCGATGGACAGAAAATCTGTTTCAAATATTATTCAGCGCGGCGGTACTATACTAAAAACAGCACGCAGCGAACAATTCAGAACTCCTGAAGGACGCAAACTGGCGTATGAGCAATTAAAAAAGCACAATGTTGATGCCCTGGTTGCCATAGGAGGTGATGGTACTTTTAGGGGGGCAAAGGCGTTCAGCGAGGAGTTTGACATCCCGGTTGTCGGCCTGCCGGGCACAATTGATAATGACTTGTGCGGCACAGATTTTACTATTGGCTATGACACGGCAATTAACACGGTAATTGATGCGGTTGATAAGATCAGGGATACGGCAGAATCGCACGACAGGCTTTTTATTGTTGAGGTAATGGGCCGCGACTCAGGCCTGATTGCTTTACGCACAGGCATTGCAGCCGGTGCTGAAACGATCCTGATCCCTGAAAGCCCAACTGATATTAACGCAGTATTTGATAAGCTGGAAAAAGGGCGTAAAGATAAAACATCAAAAATTATTATGCTAGCCGAAAATGGCGAAGCTGGAGATGCTTTTGAAGTAGGCCGTCAGATAAAAGAAAAATTCCCCAATTATGATACCCGGGTTTCAGTATTGGGACATATTCAGCGCGGAGGCAGGCCTTCGTGCATGGATCGCGTACTGGCGAGCCGGGTTGGTGTTGCCGCTGTTGAAGCGTTGATGGCCGGCCACCGTAACGAAATGATCGGATTGATCCATAATGATATTGCCTATACTCCTTTTGAACATGCCACCAAGCATATTGCGGAAATTAACCCCGACTTTTTAAAGATCGTGGAGATCCTGGCGATATAGGTAATCTTTAAGGCTTAGGAACAGGATGCTAAAAAATTAAGCCACTTTTGGCTGCCAGAAAACAGTAACCTCTTTAACGTCAATTTTTTTACGCGCCCGCGTAAGGTCGTAATTTTCCTGCGCGTGAAGCCAAAATTCAGGTGTTGTATTAAATGCTTTACTTAAACGTAAAGCCATTTCCGGGCTTATACCCTGTTTGCCGTTGATAATGGCCGATAGTGTTTTGCGGGTCGTACCTAGTCCGGTAGCTACCTGTTCAACAGTTAGCTTCTGTCCGGTTTGTTCTTTTAAACCGTCCAGCGTTTCGCGGATCAATTCACCGGGATGGGCGGGGTCAAACATCATCTGCATTTTTCTAATCCTCCTTTTAATGATAATCTAAATAATCTACTTCGTGTGCATCTTCAGCAATGAATTGAAATATGATTCGGTAGTTCTTATCAACTTTTACAGCCCAAAAGCTTTTCAGATCGCCGCTTAATTGATGTAAGCCATAACCAGGTACATTCATGTCATTTACAGCTTTAGCGGATTGTAAACGGGTTAAGATCAGCCTTATCTTAGTAACGTGTTGGGGCTGAAGTTTGGAAGCGTCCCCCTTTTCAAAGTAAAGTTTTAACCCTTTATGACGGATGCTTACGATCATTATACAAATGTAACGCGAAACGTGGCTGGTGTCAAATTTATTTTGAAATCCCTCAATTAATATAATAATTCGGATTTAGAAAATCGTAATAACCCTGTTGTACAAGTATAGAGCATTTCTTATTTAAGAGAGATTCTGGGCCTTTCCTATAGCTTCTTGGCTAAATATATCATGTGGCCTATTATTTACCAGGCAAATAATCAGGATTAATAAAAGTTTTATCAACTATTAAACGGATCACTTGGTCAATTTCATTACCTACGGTTAATAGGTGTTCAATAATTTCTTTGTTGTCGGGATTAAAGAAATTCGCCCTATCCATGATAGCAATTAGCCCCAGCATACTTGCCACAGGGCGGCGCAGTTCGTGTGATGTTAAGGAGGCAATATGGCGCAGGCGCTCATTCTGGTCAATAAGGGCTTTTTCTGTTTTAAGCCTTTGCGTAATATTCCGGGCAAAACAGCCTACACCGCTTATCTCGCCCTTTTCATTGTAAATAGGGTTAAAGCTTATTTCGAAGGAGAGCAGCTCTCCGGTATCTGGGTCAATGCTTTCATTTGTAACAGAATACATTTCGCCGGCAAGCGCACGGCTGTAATAGCTGCTCCATGTTTTAATTATCTGTTCATTGTATCCGGCATGGAAGTATGAATAGTCTCCCTCTTTTGGCTCAACCCCTGATAAGTGCCCGATTTTGTTGCGGTACGCCTGGTTCATATAAACATAGCGGGTTTCTTTGTCAACCGACCAGATCTGATCTTCCGTATTATTTATTAACGCCTCAAGGCTGCTTTTGGTCCATATCAGCTCCTGTTCCCTGCTCCTGGCCTCCTCCTGGTAACGTATTTTTTCGCTTACGTCGGTAGCAACTACAATGCGGCATGCGCGATTTTTAAATGTTAAATCATGACTGTTAATTTCGGCATAAATAAGGCCGCCGCTTTTGCTTTTGTGTTTCCACGTTCCTGCATGGGCAAGTCCTTTTAAGGCATCACTGTTATATTTTTTAAGATAACTGTGGAGTGTTGTAAATTCAGCAGGGTCGCGCAAATCACGGATGGTAAGAGCCAAAAACTCATCTTCGGTATAGCCATAGTTAACAATGGCTGCTTTGTTTACCTTTAGTATCCGTAACGACGATATTTCGTAAACCCACATAGGGTTTGGGTTGTCATCAAAAAAGAACCCAAGTCCGTTAAGAGGCAGATCCGGCATATTTTAAATTAAGCGCTTGGGTCAAGACTATTAAATTAACTATTTTTTAATAAAATGCGATTTACAGCGACGTTAGACTGTATTCTTAACACTTATTATTTTGCTATAGTACTCATATCTATTGATTTTTTAAAGAAAAAGTTGAATTTAGTGATTAGAGGCTAGAGATCGGAGGTTAGTTGGGGGTAGAGATTAGATGGCCAGCGGCCGGGGATTCGGTAATATTAGAAAGGAATATTGACGGCTGAATTTACAGGTTAAACCCAAACGCTGATCTCCGATCATTGATCTTGCCATCCAACCACCTAGTCTCCAGTCGCTAACCTCTAATTAACTAAATGATGAAATCATTTTTAATTAATAAATAAAATACCTACCTTTGCATCCCCGCAGAAAGGACTCCGGGGACAATGTTGAATACATAAAATAAAAAAATGGCAACTAAAATCAGATTGCAAAGACACGGTAAAAAAGGAAAGCCTTTTTATTATATCGTAGTAGCCGATGCGCGCGCGCCGCGTGACGGACGTTTTATTGAGCGTTTAGGCTCATACAACCCAAACACTAACCCTGCAACTATCGACATTAACTTCGATAAAACCCTTGACTGGGTTAACAGTGGTGCACAACCAACAGATACCTGCCGTGCGATCTTATCGTACAAAGGTGTTTTATACAAAAAACACTTACAGGGCGGTCTCAAAAAAGGTGCATTAACAGAAGAGCAGGTTGAAGCAAAATTCCAGGAATGGCTTGATACCAAAGACGGAAAGATCACCGGTAAAAAATCAAGCTTAGTATCAGCAAAAGACGAAGCGCGTAAAGCTGCTTTGGCTGCTGAAGCTAAAAAGAAGGAAGCAAAAGCTGCTGCAATTGTTGCTAAAAATACACCAGAGGTTGAAGAAGTTGAAGCCCCTGCTGAAGAGGAAGAAGTTTCTGAAACTCCTGAGGCTGCTGCTGACGAAACTCCGGCTGCTGAATAATTTTAAGAGAAACGGGAAGCCCCGCTTCCTAAATAATATAATGGCGAAGATCCTAACAGGATTTTCGCCATTGTTATTTTAACCCCTTCGCTATAAACGAAGAAACCCAATTTGTACTATGACAACCGAAGATTGTTTCAAAATAGGCAGCATATTAAAAACCAAAGGTTTAAAGGGCGAACTGCACATTTATACCGATTTTGAAGGTATAAAAGATATAAAGTTCAATACCGTATTTATTGAAATAGCAGGCAAGCTGGTTCCCTATTTTGTGAGCTCGATAAAATACCTGCAAAAAAATGCCGCTTACCTGGTTCTGGAAGATGTGGATACCATTGAAAAAGCGGCATTACTGGCAAAAAAACCAATGTACCTGCCCAATAAGCTAAAACCTAAAAAGAAAAAACAAGAGTTTACCCTGATGGACCTGAAAGGTTTTACCGCAGTTGACGACAATGAAGGCGAGCTGGGTATAATAACTGACATCCACGAATACCCGCAACAATTAATAGCCACCGTTACTTACAAAAACTGCGAAGTGCTTTTCCCGCTGAATGAAGAAGTAATTAAAGGCATTGATGTGGTTAAGGAAATTGTAAGGGTTGATTTGCCCGACGGCTTACTGGATATTTACCTGGATTAAAGGTTGGTTAATTGAGTTGATTAGTTCAATTGGGTTGAATAAGTTATTTTAATGTCCAACAATAATAGGGATTAAGGTCTCATTGAACACATGCATAAGTAGAAAATTAAAAATAAGAGATGGAAAATTTTGACAAAGAAGTTAAACAAATACAGT
>Ga0193702_1000607_pt1 | contig 10637 bp, 6 predicted proteins | sample U3a1metaG_FD_143060 | JGI IMG/M metagenome (GOLD analysis project Ga0193702, IMG submission 143060) | Soil microbial communities from a riparian zone of the East river system, Colorado, United States - U3a1 | ecosystem: Environmental > Terrestrial > Soil > Riparian zone | place: USA: East River... | reverse complement strand
CCCTGCTGGGCAAGAAGTGCTTTGCACTGCGTATCGCCTCGAACATGGGCTACCGGGAAGCGCAGGCCGGCGGCACCGGCTGGCTGGCCGAACATATGCTGATCCTCGGCGTCGAATCGCCCGAAGGCAGGAAGCATTACGTGGCGGCGGCCTTCCCTTCGGCCTGCGGCAAGACCAACTTCGCGATGCTGATTCCGCCCGCCAGCTTCAAGGGCTGGAAGGTCACCACCATCGGCGACGACATCGCCTGGATCAAGCCGGGCGCCGACGGCCGGCTCTACGCGATCAATCCGGAAGCCGGCTACTTCGGCGTCGCGCCGGGCACCAACGAGAAGACCAACTACAACTGCATGGCCTCGATGCGCGAGAACACGATCTTCACCAACGTCGCGCTGACCGACGATGGCGACGTCTGGTGGGAAGGCCTGACCAGGGAAGCGCCGGCGCACCTGATCGACTGGCAGGGCAAGGACTGGACGCCGGCTTCCGGCACCAAGGCCGCGCATCCGAACGCGCGCTTCACCGTGGCCGCGACGCAGAACCCCGTGATCGACGCGGCGTGGGACGATCCGGCGGGCGTGCCGATTGCGGCCTTCATCTTCGGCGGCCGCCGTTCGACCACGGTGCCGCTGGTGACCGAGGCGCGCGATTGGGTCGAGGGCGTGTACATGGCCGCGACCATGGGTTCCGAGACCACGGCGGCCGCCGCGGGCCAGCAGGGCGTGGTGCGACGCGATCCGTTCGCGATGCTGCCTTTCATCGGCTACAACATGAGCGACTACTTCCAGCACTGGCTGAACATCGGCACGAAGATCGCGCACCCGCCGAAGATCTATTGCGTGAACTGGTTCCGCACCGACGAAGCGGGCAAGTTCGTCTGGCCCGGCTTCGGCGACAATATGCGCGTCTTGAAGTGGATGCTGGACCGGATCGACGGCAAGGCCGGCGGCGTCGACAACGTGTTCGGCACCACGCCGGCGTTCGGCGACGTGAACTGGGAAGGTTCCGAGTTGACTCCCCAGCAGTTCGAGCGCATCACCTCGATCGACAAGGCCGCCTGGCAGGAAGAAGTCGCGCTGCATTCCGAGCTGTTCGACAAGCTGGCCTACCACCTGCCGCCAGAGCTGGCGCAAGCCAAGCAAGCCCTGGATGCCCGCTTGGCAAAATAAGTCCCAGAGCGCTCCATGAAAAATGGGGTCAGAGTTTTTTTCGCGGTCCTTTGCGAAAATTACTCTGACCCCTTTTTTCATGGAGCGCGAACCGCTACAGCAACGGCCCCAAATACTTCCCCGTCACGCTAGCCGGATTCTTCGCCACCTCCTCCGGCGTCCCGCTGGCGATAATCTGCCCACCGCCCGCGCCGCCTTCCGGCCCGAGATCGACAATCCAGTCCGCGGTCTTGATCACATCCAGATTGTGCTCGATGATCACCAGCGTATTGCCCTGATCGCGCAGCCGGTGGATCACCTTGAGCAGCAAATCGATATCATGGAAATGCAGACCGGTCGTCGGTTCGTCGAGAATGTACAGCGTGCGCCCCGTATCCCGTTTCGACAGCTCGAGCGACAGCTTGACCCGCTGCGCCTCCCCGCCCGACAGCGTGGTCGCGCTCTGCCCCAAGCGGATATATCCGAGCCCCACATCGAGCAGCGTCTGCAGCTTGCGTGCGATGACCGGCACCGGCTTGAAGAATTCGTGCGCCTCTTCCACCGTCATGGCCAGCACCTCGGTGACGTTCTTGCCCTTGTAGTGCACCTCGAGCGTCTCGCGGTTGTAGCGCTTGCCGTGGCAGACATCGCACGGCACATACACGTCCGGCAGGAAGTGCATCTCGACCTTGATCACGCCATCGCCCTGGCAGGCCTCGCAGCGCCCGCCCTTGACGTTGAACGAGAAGCGCCCCGCGCTGTAGCCGCGTTCCTTTGCCGACGGCACGGTCGCGAACAAATCGCGGATCGGCGTGAACAGCCCGGTGTACGTGGCCGGGTTCGAACGCGGCGTGCGGCCGATCGGCGCCTGGTCCACCGCGATCACCTTATCGAAGTGTTCGAGCCCGCTGATCGAGTCGTGCGGCGCCGGCTCGGTCTGCGAACCGTATAGGTGGCGCGACAGCGCCGGGTACAGCGTGTCGTTCACCAGCGACGACTTGCCCGAGCCCGAGACCCCGGTCACGCAAGTCAGCAAGCCGACCGGCAGGTTCAGCGACACCTTCTTCAGGTTGTTGCCGGTCGCGCCGGTGATCACCAGCTGCTTGTCCGGATTGGCCACGTGGCGCTTCTTCGGCACCGCGATCTTCAGGCTGCCGTTCAGGTACTTTGCCGTCAGCGATTTTTTGCTCTTCAAAATATCCGACAGCGTGCCCTGTGCGATGATCTCGCCGCCATGCACGCCGGCGCCCAGGCCCATGTCGACCACGTAGTCGGCGGTGCGGATCGCGTCCTCGTCATGCTCGACCACCAGCACGCTGTTGCCGATGTCGCGCAGGTGCTTGAGGGTCTCGATCAGGCGGTCGTTGTCGCGCTGGTGCAGACCGATCGACGGCTCGTCGAGCACATACATCACGCCGGTCAGGCCGGAGCCGATCTGCGAGGCGAGGCGGATGCGCTGCGCCTCGCCGCCCGACAGCGTGTCCGCGCTGCGGTCCAGCGACAGGTAGTCGAGCCCCACGTTGTTGAGGAACTTGAGGCGCGAGACGATCTCCTTGATCACGCGGTCGGCGATTTCCTTCTTGGCGCCCTTGAGCACCAGCCTCTCGAAGAACTCCAGGCACTGGCGCAGCGGCTTGTTGGCCACCTCGTAGATCGCGCGTTGCTGCTTGCCGCTGCCGACCTTCACGTAGCGCGCTTCCACGCGCAGGCGCGCGCCCTCGCACGAGGGGCACTGCTTCTCGTTGATGAACTTCGCCAGTTCCTCCTTCACCGCCATCGAATCGGTCTCGCGGTAGCGCCGCTGCAGATTCGTGACCACGCCTTCGAAGGTATGCTCGCGGATCACGGTGCGCCCACGCTCGTTCACATAGGTGAAGGGGATGGTGGTCTTGCCGGAGCCGTACAGCACCGCCTTCTGCGCCGCCTCCGGCAGTTGCTCGAAGGGCAGGTCGATGTCGAAATCGTAGAACGCCGCCAGGTTCGACAACATCTGGAAGTAGAACTGGTTGCGCCGATCCCAGCCTTTCACCGCGCCCGACGCCAGCGACAGGTTGGGGAAGGCGACGATGCGCTTGGGGTCGAAGAATTCGATGTGGCCGAGGCCATCGCACTCGGGGCAAGCGCCCATCGGGTTATTGAAGGAGAACAGGCGCGGCTCGAGCTCTTGCAGCGAATAACCGCACACATTGCAGGCGAACTTGTTGGAGTAGACATGCTCCTTGGCGCTGTCCATCTCGAGCGCCACCGCGCGACCGTCGGCCAGGCGCAACGCGGTCTCGAAGCTTTCGGCCAGGCGCTGCTTGATCTCCGGATTGACCTTGACGCGGTCGATCACCACGTCGATGGTGTGCTTCTCGGTCTTCTTCAGCTTCGGCATGTCGTCGATCTCGTAGATCTTCGCCGCGTTGGTGCCGCTCTGGATGCGAAAGCGCACGAAGCCCTGCGCCTGCATCGCCGCGAACAGGTCCACATGCTCGCCCTTGCGGTTGGCCACCACCGGCGCCAGCACCATCAGCTTGGTCGCGTCGGGCATCGCGAGCACCGCATCGACCATCTGCGACACGGTCTGCGCGGCCAGCGGATGCTCGGGATGGTCCGGGCAGTACGGCGTGCCCACGCGCGCGTACAGCAGGCGCAGGTAATCGTGGATTTCGGTGACCGTGCCGACCGTCGAACGCGGGTTGTGCGAGGTGGCCTTCTGCTCGATCGAAATGGCCGGCGACAGGCCCTCGATCAGGTCGACGTCGGGCTTCTCCATCAACTGCAGGAACTGGCGCGCATAGGCCGACAGCGACTCGACGTAGCGGCGCTGGCCCTCGGCATACAGGGTGTCGAAGGCGAGCGAGGACTTGCCCGAGCCGGACAGGCCGGTGATCACGATCAGCTTATTGCGCGGCAGGTCGAGATTGATGTTCTTGAGGTTGTGCGTACGTGCGCCGCGGATGCGGATCTGTTCCATGTGCCTTGGCTTTCGAATGGGTGGGGCGGTCAACCTACTACTATAGCCGGGTTTGCATTCACACGTCGGCGCTGACCGTATTGATCTTGCTCAGGTTTACGAGGGCTAAATACTGTATATAATACCAGTATTCATGCTAGAGGCAAACGGATGACGAGTGCACAAGAATCCATCCCGGCGCCGGGTGAGTGGCATATAATCCTCGTTTGGCTAACCCATAGCGTTGCGGACCGCCGCCGCAGTTCAACAGGAGTAATACATGGCATCAGTTAACAAAGTCATCATCGTCGGCAACTTGGGCCGCGATCCGGAAATCCGCTACATGCCCAGTGGTGACGCCATCGCCAACATTGCCGTCGCGACCTCGTACAAATCGAAGGACCGCAACACCGGCGAGCAGAAAGAGACGACGGAGTGGCACCGCATCTCGTTCTTCGGCCGCCTGGCCGAGATCGTCGGCCAGTACCTGAAGAAGGGCTCGTCGGTCTACGTCGAGGGCCGCCTGCAGACCCGCAAGTACACCGACAAGGACGGCGTCGAGAAGTACGCGACCGACATCGTCGCCGAGAACATGCAGATGCTGGGCGGCCGCCAGGGCATGGGCGGCGACGCCGGCATGGACGACGGCGGCAGCTACGACAGCGCACCGAGCCGTCCGGCTCCCGCACCGCGCCAGGCCCCTGCCGCCCCCGCCGCCCGTCCGGCACCGAAGCCGGCGTCGAATTTCTCGGACATGGACGACGACATCCCGTTCTAGGCCCGGATAAGCACGAAAGTGTAAACAAGCGAAGCGGAGCTATTGATTTGGCTCCGCTTTTTTATTTGGCTGAGCTAATCTTGGCGGTGAGTGCCAGCTAACGCCTCAGTGATCGCAGCTGCGAAGCACGTTCCAATAGCCTTGCAAACCATGCCATGCGACAATAATGACTTTGGGTAGAGCATCCAAGTGAAACACTCCAATTTCACTATCAACTCTTGGCGTACCCTGCTGATCACGCTGGCCCTCGTACTTGCCGCGCTCACGACTTGGGCGACGTCATATTTCGAACGCGGCTCGTTACCTGAAAGCACTGGTACTCTGGGGGTGTCGTTCGGCGCGCCCGACCGTGACTATCGCGTTCCCATCCACAGCTTGTCCCCCATGTCGCCGCTGGCACAGCTCGGTGCGCGTCCGGGCGACCTGGCCGTATTCGACCATCCCAATGATTTGATCCGGACATTGGGCACGGACGAGATGATCGGCGGCATCTTGTACTCCACGAAAGGAAGCTCACATTTTCTGGTGCGACCGATCCCGGATCCGGACTCCGCACGGCATCCTATGGCTGCACTGGTCGGGGTGGGGACATGGGGCGCGACGGCGTACATTTCTTTGCTGTTCGGCGTGTTGATAGGCCTTCGGCGCGCCGACAGCAATGTGATGCGCCTGTTCTCCCTGGCCCTGCTTGCGGTGTCCGGCGACTATTTCATGTACAACCTGCCGAGTGGGGCTACGCTTGACCTGCTTGGGCGGGTGGTCGACCCGCTCAGGCTGATGGTCAAATACCTGTTCATCGTTTATTTCAGCTTGAGCTTTCCCGAGGAAAGGCCGCACATGCAGCTGACCTGGGTGCGCCGCATGTATTACGTCTTCGCCGCCGCTTTCATCTTCTCGACAGCGTATGCGATCGCCGATAACTACCACCTGGTCGAATGGTCACTGCGCCAAATAATCTCGTCAGCCACCTTCTCCACGCTGGTGAAGAGCGCTTCGACGCTGATCTCGATCATCGCCCTCTGGCTATCCTGGCGCCGCAGCACGGGTGAGACCAAGCGGCGACTCGCGTGGATCGGTGTGTGTATCGGCGCCATTTCGTTCGGCTACCTGAGCTACAACCTCAACCAATTGTTTGGCCAGCCGATGCCGGAGACCTTACGCGGGGCCGCCCAGGGAGCGATCGTGATGCTGGCCTACCTCGGCCTGGGCTATGCGACCCTGCGTCATCGCCTGTTCGACCTCGGTTTCGCGCGCAACCGCGTACTGGTCGTGACGATCATCAGCAGTTTCCTGCTCGTGGTGTTCAGCATCACCGAATGGGGCGTCGACAAACTTCTGCATTTCGAAGGACGCGAGAAGAACGTAATTTTCGATGCCGCGGTGGCACTCGCGGTCATCCTGTCTTTCCACCGTATCCAGCATTGGGTAAGCCATCAGGTCGACCACTTCTTTTTTCACCATTGGCACGAAGCCGCACAGAAACTGAAGCATTTCCAGCGCAACGCGCCGTTCATCACCGATATCGGTGTACTGCAGAACCGATTTATCGGCACCATCGAAACGTATGCGCAAGCACGAGGCGCCGCCATTTATACGCTCGACCCGAGCCAGGCATACCGGCTGCAGGCCGCTACCCTGTCCGGCGGCCCCACGCTGCTCGACGCCAACGATGAGACAGTAGTCGAACTGCGCCAGTCGCACGCTGTCCTGAGCCTGTGTGAGCGCGGCGACCTGCCTGGGGTCGAGCTGGCCTTGCCGATGGTAGTGCGTGGGCGGCTCGAGGGCATGGTCCTCATTGGCAAGAAGGCCGATGAGAGACAGTACCGGCCGGACGAGATCGCGTTGCTGGAGACTGCGGCGCACCAGCTAGGGATGGACCTTGCCGGCCTCCACAGCGAACAATTGGCCCAGCGTGCGGCCATGGCGGAAGAAAAAGCGCTGCTGCATGAGCGCGAGACAAAGATGCTGCGCCAAGTACTTGATGACACCCTGAAGGCGAAGGCAGTGGCATCCTGAGCGGCAATTTCTTCCACCTGAGCTTCAGCCTCGTTCGGCGTTCCCCTGGGTCGACGGCGCGCGGCGCACTTTCTCCATGGGGAGTGGGTTTTTGTATTGGGAGCTGAATCGGCACTAATAGCAGGTGAAGGCGAGGCTGCGATTGCGGTGGATGCGCAAGATGCTCAGTGTCGTCACGGACAACAGCGCGCCGAGGACAATAATGACGACGTTGATGTTGACCCGATAGTGGGTCGCCACCGCGTAGCACGCCATCATCGAAATGATGGCCAGATTCTCGTTAAAGTTTTGCACCGCAATCGAGTGGCCGGCGCTCATCAGCTGATGGCCGCGATGCTGCAGCATCGAATTCATCGGCACGACAAAAAAGCCGGCGAGCATGCCGATCAAGGCCAGCATGGGAAATGCGATCACCGGCGATTTCACCAGCGTCATCAAGCAAAGAATGCCTCCCATCGCGACGCCGACCGGCAATACCGACAGCGAACGGGTCAGCGGCACCATGCGTGCCGCGCCCGCCGCGCCAATTGCGATTCCCAAGGCGAACACGCCCTGCAGCAAAGTGGCTTGATCGAGCGGCAGCGACAGGGAACGCTGGGCCCATTTAAGCAGCACAACTTGCAGCACCATGCCCACTCCCCAAAACAGCGAGGTGATTCCCAGGGAAATCATGCCGTCCGGATCGCGCCACAGCAGCTTATTACACTTGAAGAAGTCCTCGATCAGGAAGGTGGCGCTAAACCGCGCCTTGAAATAGCGTGCGCCGGTTTGCACAATGAAGACGTTAAATATCGCCGCCAGCGCATAGATGGCGACGATCGTCGCGAGCGCGGCGTGCAGCGGATCGGAGGCGAAGGGCACATGGCGTAACAGCCATTCGACGGTCGCCCTGTTGGCCGAGATCGCGCCGCCGATGACGGTGCCGAGAATGATTGAAATCACGGTGGTGCCTTCCACCCAGCCGTTCGCTTTCACCAATTGCTCCGCAGGCAGGAGCTCGGTCAGGATGCCATATTTTGCCGGTGAATACACCGCGGCCCCGAACCCGACGATGCCATAGGCGAGCAGCGGGCTGGCGTCCAGGAACATCATGGAGCAACCGGTAATCTTGATCAAATTCGTGATCATCATGACCCGGCCTTTGGGCATCGAGTCGGCGAACGCGCCGGCGAGCGGCGCCACAAGGATGTAGGAGACAACAAAGCCGACCTTGAGCATCGGCGTCATCCACAGCGGGTACGCATGCGTCGTTACGACGGACACACAGAATATGAAAAGCGCGCTATCGGCGAGGGAGGAAAAAAACTGGGCGGCGATGATCGTGTAGAACGAACGGGTCATATTGTACTTTTTGTACGTTTGCTTGAGCGACCGGAGTTATATCACAAGTGTGTAGCGCTGCTTCGCGAGATGTAGCGCGTCCGGGCGGGCGCTGCCGTTGGCGGGATTCACGACGATCTTGTTACTCCCCCTGTGCCCCGAATTGTATAGAGTCGTACGTTTTCGTGGTGCAGGGAAAAACACCGTGCGCCGACCGACGCATGCCGCTGTCGATGGCGCGGGAGTACCTGTGCATGTCGGCGCACGCCTTCACGAAGGCTCCCCCAAGCTTGCAAGCGCGGCGCCGCGGCAGCGCGACAGTGTAAGCTGTCGCCATGGACTCCCTTATCACCGCCTCCGCGCGCGCGCTTGCCGCTGGCGACGTGCTCGGTGCCCTCAAGCGTATCGCGCTGCGCGACGATCCGCCGGCACTGGCCTTGCGCGGCATCGCCATGGCCCAACTCGGTGAGTATTCGCGCGCCCGCGAACTCCTTCGGCGCGCTGCCCGCGGCTTCGGCGCCCACGAGGGGCTGGCGCGCGCTCGCTGCATCGTTGCGGAGGCCGAGGTGGCGCTGGCCATGCGCGACCTCGGCGGCACGCCGCGCTCGCTGGCGGCGGCCTCCGCCACCCTCGAGGCGCATGCCGATCGCGCCAACGCGCTGCAGGCCCGGCTCATCGCGGCGCGCCGGCTCTTGCTGCTCGGCCGCCTCGACGAGGCGGCGGCCGCGCTGGCGCGGCTCGATACGCGCGGCCTGCCGCCCTCGCTGGTGGCGGTGGCCGAGCTGACCGGGGCGGAGCTCGCGTTGCGCTCGTTGCGCATCGATGCGGCGCGGACCGCGCTCGCATCTGCGTACGAGGCGGCCGATCGCGCACGCGTGCCGGCGCTCCTGGCCGAGGTGGCGGAGGCGCGGGCTGCGCTCGATCGTCCGGCGGCCCGCCGCCTCGCCGCCGACGGTGAGCAGGCGCTGCGCCTCGATGAGGTCGCAGCGCTGCTGGCCTCGGACGCGCTGGTGGTCGACGCCTGTCGTCGCGGACTGGGCCTCGGCGCGGCATGGCGGCCGCTGGCGCGCCGCCCGGTGCTGTTTGCCTTGGCGCGCGCGCTCGCCGAGGCATGGCCTGGCGATGTCGACCGCGACGCCTTGATCGCCTGCGCGTTCCGCATCCGACGTCCCAACGAGTCGCATCGGGCGCGCCTGCGGGTGGAGATCGGCCGTCTGCGCGCGCTCGTCACCGCGCTGGCGCAGATCGACGCGAGCGCGCGCGGCTTCGTTCTCAGGCCGCGCGGCGAGCGCACCGTCGTCGTGCTTGCGCCGCCCGTCGACGGCGACCAGGCGTCGCTGGTGGCGCTACTCTCCGACGGCGCAGCCTGGTCGACCTCCGCCTTGGCGCTGGCCCTGGGGACCAGTCAGCGTACCATCCAGCGCGCGCTCGTCGAGCTTGAGGCCGCCGGGCGGGCGCGCTCGATCGGGCGCGCGCGGGCGCGTCGTTGGCTGGCGCCGCCGCTGGCAGGATTCACGACGATCTTGTTACTCCCCGCTGCGCTTCCGATTGTGTAAAGCTGTCTTGCCGCGCCCTATTCGAGGCGCACCACAAGGAGTGAACGATGACCAGCAAGACAAGCAAAGACCGACCCCAGCCCAAGGCGCGTGCAGCCGAGATCGTGCGCGAGTATGGCCCCTTCGCCGGCGCCGAGCGCATACACGGCGTGACCCACGACGGCCAGCGAGTCTGGGCCGCCACTGGGGCGAGGCTGATCGCCTTCGATCCCGCCAGCGGCGAGCAGACGCGCGCGCTGGACCGCGCCTGCGACGCCGGCAGCACCTTCGACGGCACCTACCTCTATCAGATCGCCGAGGAGCGCATCGACAAGATCGATCCCGCCGACGGCAAGGTGGTGGCGTCGATCCCGGCACCCGGCCACGGCTACGACTCGGGGCTCGCCTGGGCCGAGGGCAGTCTGTGGGTGGGCCAGTACCGCGATCGCAAGATCCACCAGATCGATCCGGCGACCGGCACAGTCATCCGCAGCATTGAGACCAACCGCTTCGTCACGGGCGTGACTTGGGTCGACGGCGAGCTGTGGCACGGGACATGGGAAGGAGGCGAGAGCGAGATCCGCCGCATCGATGCGCAGACCGGCGCCGTGCTCGAGCGGCTGGAGATGCCGCGCGGTATCGTTGTCAGCGGGCTCGAGTCCGACGGCGCGGATCTTTTTTATTGCGGCGACGATGCAAGCGGAAAGGTCCGCGCCGTGCGGCGTCCGAAAGGCGTCAAGTCGTGATTGCACCCGCGATGTCCGGGCGATCCGCTTTGTCGCGACGCCGGCCCGGCTAGCTACAGTACCCTGCACGCGCTGGCGCTGGTCTGCGTGGGTGTCATGACGCTTCCGGCATGGGCGCATGACTTCTGGATACAGCCCAACCATTTTCTCGCCGCG
>Ga0193702_1000606_pt1 | contig 10642 bp, 18 predicted proteins | sample U3a1metaG_FD_143060 | JGI IMG/M metagenome (GOLD analysis project Ga0193702, IMG submission 143060) | Soil microbial communities from a riparian zone of the East river system, Colorado, United States - U3a1 | ecosystem: Environmental > Terrestrial > Soil > Riparian zone | place: USA: East River... | reverse complement strand
CAAATCTTTATTATTATAAAATAAGAAGAGGTTAGCGATAAGTTCTAATTAACTAATCTCTAACCTCTAATCACTAGATTATTCTTCGTCTAACTTAAATTTCGACAGGTTCATACCAAAAGATAAGCCTTTTGATTTAACCAGGTCCTGAATCTCAGTTAATGACTTTTTACCAAAGTTTCTGAACTTAAGCATGTCAGCTACGTCGTATGAAACTAAATCAGCCAGGCTGCGGATATCAGCAGCTTTCAAGCAATTTAATGCACGCACTGAAAGGTCAAGGTCAACCAGCTCAGTTTTAAGGATCTTACGCATGTGTAAAATTTCCTCGTCAACTTCCTTAGTTTCTTCTTTAGCCTGTGCTTCAAGCATCATGTTCTCATCGCTGAACAACATAAAGTGCTGGATAAGGATCTTAGCAGCTTCTTTAAGTGCATCTTCAGGATGAATAGAGCCATCAGTAGTAATATCCAGAACTAATTTTTCATAGTCTGTTTTTTGTTCCACACGATAGTTCTCGATAGTATATTTAACGTTCTTGATAGGAGTGTAAATAGAGTCGATAGCTATCACACCTACATTAGCGTCAGGGTTTTTATTTTCTTCGCTTGCAACGTAGCCACGGCCTTTGTTTACAGTAAGCTCAATTTCAAGCGTTACTGATGAGTCCATGTTACAGATCACAAGATCAGGATTTAAAACAGTAAAGTTATTTGAAAACTTGCTGATATCACCTGCACTAAAAGCATCCTGGCCATTAATGATCACAAAGATCTTTTCGCTGTCGCCAGATTCACCTGTTTTTTTAAACCTTACCTGTTTCAGGTTCAGTATAATTTCGGTTACGTCTTCAACAACACCTTTTATGGTTGAAAACTCATGCATCACTCCTGAAAAACGAACTGAAGTGATCGCATAACCTTCAAGTGATGAAAGTAAGATACGACGAAGAGCATTACCAATGGTTACACCGAAGCCTGGTTCTAACGGACGAAACTCAAACGTGCCATCAAAATCAGTTGATTTCTGCATGATAACCTTGTCTGGTTTTTGAAATGCTAAAATTGCCATTTATATCCTTTATTTATTGTTTACTTGATAATAGATCTGAGATGTGAGATATGAGATGTGAGACTTTGTCCCGGGCAGTCATAGGTACTATCTAAAATCTTCTTTATTTTACTTCTATATTAAAATCAGATTTGAGATTTGAAGTTTTATCTCAAATCTCATATCTAAAATCTCAAATCTTATTTTGAGTACAACTCGACGATTAAGTTTTCCTTGATGTTTTCAGGAATCTCATCGCGATTTGGATAGTTTAGGAATTTGCCTGTTAAATTGGCAGCATCCCACTCAAGCCAGCTATATTTGTTAATTCTGCGGCCTGCTACTGAATTTGCAATTGCCTCAAGAGATTTTGATTTTTCGCGAACTGCGATAACATCACCGGCTCTTAATGTATATGATGCAATGTTTACAACCTCGCCGTTAACAGTGATGTGCTTGTGACCAACTAACTGGCGTGCACCTGAACGGGTTGGAGAAATACCTAAACGGTAAACTGCATTATCTAAACGGGCTTCTAAAAATTTCAGCAAGTTTTCACCTGTGATACCTTCTTTAGCAGAAGCACGGTGGAATAAGTTTTCGAACTGACGTTCTAACACACCGTAAGTGTATTTAACTTTCTGTTTCTCCATCAACTGGGTTGAGTACTCTGATTGCTTTCCTCTTCTTTTGGAAGCACCATGCATCCCAGGTGGATAATTTTTTCTTTCTAACGCTTTATCCGGACCGAAGATCGGTTCGCGGAAACGGCGCGCAATTTTGGATTTTGGTCCTGTATATCTAGCCATTTTTTGTGGTTTTTAAAGTATCAAACAGCCCGCAGCTGTCGAATCTTAGCTTTAAAAAAATTGTTAATTAAACTCTTCTCCTTTTTGAAGGGCGGCAACCGTTGTGCGGAAGCGGTGTAATATCTTTTATTGTAGTTACTTCAATACCTGCGGTTTGCAAAGTACGGATAGCTGATTCACGACCAGCGCCCGGGCCCTTTACAAATACTTCAACTTTGCGTAAGCCTAAATCATAAGCTACTTTACCGCAATCGCCGGCAGCTTGTCCTGCAGCATATGGAGTATTCTTTTTTGATCCTTTGAAACCCATTTTACCTGCAGAAGACCATGAAATAGCCTGGCCTGTTTTGTTGGTAAGGGTTATAATGATGTTGTTAAAAGTAGCATTGATGTGTGCTTCGCCAACCGACTCAACAATTACAATACGCTTTTTGGTTACTTTTTTAGCTTTAGCCATTTTTTCTTTAATGTTTGAATCAATGAATTACTGGATTAACGAATAATCCGGACCCATTAATAAGTTATTTAATCAGGTAATCCTAATGATAAATGAGCTTCAACTAATCTCAGCCCATCAATCACTAATCACTATTTAGTAGCCTTTTTCTTGTTAGCAACTGTTTTACGTTTTCCTTTACGGGTACGTGAGTTGTTTTTAGTACGCTGACCACGCAAAGGCAAACCTTTACGGTGACGGGTACCACGATAGCAACCAATATCCATTAAACGCTTAATATTAAGCTGAACTTCTGAACGCAGAGAGCCTTCAACTTTTATCTGATCATTAATTATACCACGGATAGTAGCTAATTGCTCATCATTCCAGTCTTGAACTTTTGTATTGAAATCAATACCCGCCTCAGTCAAAATTCTTTGAGCTGTTGAGCGGCCAATGCCGTAAATGTAGGTCAGGCCTATCTCGCCTCTTTTATTCTTTGGTAAATCAATACCTGAAATCCTTGCCATATTTTTTGTTTGTATTTTTTACGCGATAACCGAACGGCGGGCCACCGTTGTACGAATTACCACAATTTCTTTAATTATCCCTGACGTTGCTTAAACTTCGGGTTCTTTTTGTTTATAACGTAAAGTTTCCCGTTGCGGCGGATGATCTTGCAATCAACGCTGCGTTTTTTAATGGATGCTCTAACTTTCATCTCTGTTATTATTTATATCTATAGGTTATTCTACCCTTTGTTAAATCATACGGACTCATCTCCAGTTTAACCCTGTCGCCAGGTAAAATTTTGATGTAGTGCATCCGCATTTTTCCGGAAATATGTGCAATAATCTCATGACCATTTTCCAGTTCAACCCTGAACATCGCATTTGATAACGCCTCCCGAATTGTTCCGTCCTGTTCAATCGATGATTGTTTAGCCATATTTTACTGATTATTACTTAATTATCCGCCCTAAAACCGGGATGCAAAATTAATAAAAATATTTTAATTATTATTTATTTCTTTTAAAACATTATCTACATAAGAAAATGTAGAAAGTATATCGGGTTGTCCCTTCCTGATAGCTACCGTATGCTCGTAATGAGCCGATGGTTTGCCATCAATGGTTGATACGGTCCATCCATCGTCCCAAAACTTCACCCTGGCTTTGCCTGCGTTAATCATAGGCTCAATGGCTATTACCATTCCTTCCTCCAATTTAACACCCGATCCGCGCTTACCGTAATTAGGTACCTCCGGCTTCTCGTGCAGCTCTAACCCTACACCGTGGCCAACCAGTTCTTTCACTACACCATATCCATGCTTTTCGGCATGATCCTGTACGGCGTATCCTATGTCTCCTACGCGCATTCCTGCTACTGCTTTCTCAACGCCAAGATCAAGGCACTCCCTGGTAACCCTCATTAATTTTTTTGCCGTTTCGCTAATTTCGCCAATGGCAAAAGTAAAAGCGGAGTCGCCAAAGTATTTATTCAGGATCACCCCGCAATCAACCGATACTACATCTCCCTCAACCAGCACATGCTGACCCGGGAAACCATGTACCACCTGGTCATTCATCGAAATACACAATGAATAGGGGAAGCCGTGATAGTTTAAAAATGCAGGAACCCCTCCGTTATCACGGATGAAAGTTTCTGCAAGTTTGTCTAATTCAATGGTTTTAATACCCGGGCGGATAACTTTAGCTATCTCTCCAAGTGTTTTGGAAACAAGTAAAGAACTTTCTCTTATCAGTTCTATCTCCTCGACAGACTTATAATGGATCTTTGACATGTTAAATTATCATATAACAGGCTGGCTTGTTCCACCTGCCGATGGGATAGCTGTACGCCCTTTAACTCTTCCGCTTTTCATTAAGCCATCATAATGACGCATCAATAAATGGCTTTCTATCTGCTGCAAAGTATCTAATACAACCTGTACAAGGATGATCAATGAAGTACCTCCAAAGAACCGTGCGAACGAGCTGCTGATGTGAATCATACTTGCAAACGCTGGTATGATAGCTACAATAGCCAATGCAATAGCGCCTGGTAAAGTTATCCTTGAAATTACACCGTCTAAAAATGCACCGGTTGCTCTTCCTGGTTTAATACCCGGTACAAAGCCACCGTTCTTTTTCATATCCTCAGCCATTTGGTTAGGATTAACCGTAATAGCCGTGTAGAAGAAGGTAAACGCAATAATTAATACAGCAAATAATATATTATGTCCCCATGATGTATAATCAGATAGTGACATTAATATGCTGTTTGATGCCGCGTTAGGGAAAAATTGTGCAACCGTTGCAGGTATAAACATTAAAGCCTGAGCAAATATTATCGGCATTACACCGGCTGCAGTTACCTTTAGCGGAATATACTGACGTACGCCACCATATTGTTTGTTTCCAACAATACGTTTTGCATACTGTACAGCAACTTTCCTGGTACCCTGTACTATAAGTATAGTAAACATTACTACACCGATAAGCGCTAAAATTTCAACAATAAAGGTAACCAAACCACCTGCACCAATGGTGCGTGACTGAAACTCAGTAAGGAATGCACCCGGAAGCGCTGAAATAATACCCACCATGATGATGAGTGAAATACCATTCCCAATACCTTTATCAGTAATTTTTTCACCAAGCCACATCACAAACATAGTACCTGAAGTTAACACGAACATATTCAGAATTGTGAAATATGGGTTTACTAAAAGCATTTGATCAGGTGAAATCTGCGATTTCAAATACCCGATAGCCTGCAGTGCGGTAATACCGATGGTAAGATAGCGCGTCCACTGGTTGATCTTGTTTCTGCCGCTTTCGCCTTCTTTCTGAAGTTTGGCGAAATAAGGAACAGCAATACCTAATAATTGCACCACAATGGAAGCCGAAATATAAGGCATTACACCTAACGCAAAAATTGAGGCCCGTGAAAACGATCCTCCGGCAAACATATTAAGTAAACCTGTTATGCCTTCATTGCCTTGCTGGTGGCTAAGCAAATTAGCGTTAACACCAGGCAGTACTACGTATGAGCCAACCCGATATATAAAAAGAAATAAGAGTGTGTTCAAAATACGCACTCTTAAATCATCGATTTTCCAAATATTGGATAATGTGGTGAAAAATTTCTTCATCGAAAAATTATAGCTTAACTATTGTACCACCTGCTGCTTCAATAGCTTTTTGCGCTGTAGCAGTAAATGCATGTGCTTTAACTTCTAATTTGGCTTTCAGTTCGCCACGGCCTAAAATTTTAACAAGGTCATTACGTGATGCTAAACCATGCTCTTTCAGTGTATCAAAATCAACTGATGATAATGTATATTTTTCAGTTAATGCCTGTAACACGTCAAGGTTAACGCCAACATACTCAACACGGTTAGGATTTTTAAATCCCACCTTAGGCACACGGCGCTGTAAAGGCATCTGGCCACCTTCAAAACCAACTTTTGTGCTGGTACCTGAACGCGATCCGGCACCTTTATGGCCACGGGTTGATGTTCCGCCACGGCCTGAACCAGTACCACGGCCAATTCTTTTTCTATTTTTAGTAGAACCTTCTGCAGGTTTAAGATTGCTTAAATTCATGATATTAAATATTTTCTACCGCTACCAGGTGATTAACTTTTTTAACCATACCGATGATAGCTGCAGTAGCTTCAACTTCTACACTGTGGTTGATCTTTCTTAAGCCCAGGGCTTCAACCGTACGTTTTTGGCGCTCACTTCTGTCGATCACGCTTTTAATCTGGGTTATTTTGATTTTTGCCATGACAGATTATCCGTTAAATACTTTACCTAAACTAACGCCGCGGTGCTGAGCTACAGTATAAGCATCACGTAATTGTGATAATGCTGATACAGTTGCCTTAACTACGTTGTGTGGGTTTGATGAACCTTTTGATTTTGCCAATACGTTGTGGATCCCTGCTGATTCCAATACCGCACGCATCGCACCACCGGCTATAACACCGGTACCGTTTGCTGCAGGTTTAATGAAAACAAAACCGCCTGAAAACTTACCTATTTGCTCGTGAGGTATAGTGCTGTTGATAATAGGAACCTTTACAAGGTTCTTTTTAGCATCATCAATACCTTTTGCAATAGCTTCTGTAACCTCTTTAGCTTTACCTAAACCATAACCTACAACACCATTCTCATCGCCCACTACCACAATGGCACTGAAGCTGAAAGTACGGCCGCCTTTAGTTACTTTGGCTACACGCTGTATGCTTACCAAGCGGTCTTTTAATTCGATCTCGCTTGTTTTTACTCTTTTTATGTTGATTGTTGACATTTCTCTTTTCGATTAAAAGTTTAAACCACCTTCACGTGCACCTTCAGCCAGTGATTTAACACGACCATGGTACAAATAACCGTTCCTGTCGAAAACCACATCTATAATGCCTGCTGCAATAGCTTTTGAAGCAACCAGTTTACCAACGGCAACTGACTGATCAATTTTAGTACCGTCTGCGGCAATTTATGCGCAGATCAATGATGAGGCCGACACTAGTGTCTTTCCGCTTACATCGTCAATGATCTGCGCATAAATACCTTTATTGCTTCTGTATACTGACAAACGAGGGCGTGTTGAAGAACCTGAAAGGCGCTTCCTGATCCCCATCTTAATCCTGTCTCTTCTTGATAATTTTGCTTTAGCTCCCATGACGATTATTTTTTAGATGCTGATTTACCTGCTTTTCTTCTCAATACTTCGCCAACAAACTTGATACCTTTACCTTTGTAAGGCTCTGGTGCACGTAACGAGCGTATTTTTGCTGCTACCTGACCTATAAGCTGTTTATCAATTGACTCTAAAATGATAGTTGGGTTTTTACCCTTATCAGCAGTTGTTGAAACTTTTATTTCTTTTGGTAATTCAAAAACATAGTGGTGAGAATATCCCAAAACTAAGTCTAACGTGTTACCCTGGTTGGTTGCACGGTAACCCACACCCACTAATTCCTGCTCAACTCTGTAACCTGTGGTTACACCTACAACCATGTTATTAATTAGCGCGCGGTATAAACCGTGTAGCGCTTTATGACGTTTTTGATCAGAAGGGCGTTTTACAACCAGATTTCCTTCTTCCTGTTCAACAGTGATATCACTGTCAACAGCCTGTTGCAACTCACCTTTTGGGCCTTTAACTGTAACTACATTATCTGCTGATACTGTAATTGTAACTCCCTGTGGCAGTGCTATAGGTGATTTTCCTACTCTTGACATTGCTTAATTTCCTCCTATTAATATACGTAGCATAAAACCTCACCGCCAACATTCTGTGCGCGTGCTTCTTTATCGGTCATTACACCTTTAGAAGTTGACAGGATGGCGATACCTAAACCATTTAATACTCTTGGCATATTATCCATGCCTGCGTATTTCCTCAAACCTGGTTTACTGATGCGTGCAATGCTGCGGATAGCAGAAATTTTAGTTATCGGATGGTATTTCAAAGCTACCTTGATAGTACCCTGAGGACCGTTCTCTTCAAACTTAAAATTGGCAATGTAACCTTTGTCGAAAAGCACCTTAGTGATTTCCTTTTTCAGATTTGATGCAGGAATTTCAACAACCCGGTGGTTGGCTTTAATAGCATTCCTTACTCTTGTAAGATAATCTGCGATTGGATCTGTATTCATTTTATTGTTTTATGATAGTGGTTTCCTTCCCGTAACATCCGGGGCGACCTTCTATCGGTTAATTCTTTGTAGTTAATCAGAGGTTAGAGACCAGAGATTAGGTGTTTTTTCCTAATCTCTGGTCTCCAATCTCTAATCGCTGTTTACCAGCTTGCTTTCTTTATTCCGGGGATCTTTCCGGCCAGGGCCATATCACGGAATGTAACACGTGATATACCAAACTGGCGCATGTATCCGCGCGGACGGCCTGTTAATTTGCAACGGTTATGTAATTTAACCGGTGATGATCCTTTTGGTAAAGCATCTAAAGCTGCATAGTTGCCTTCAGCTTTAAGGGCCGCTCTTTTTTCAGCGTATTTTGCTACTAACTTAGCACGTTTAACTTCACGCGCTTTTACACCTTCTTTAGCCATTAGTATTTTGATTTTTAAATGGTAATCCAAATTGTTTCAACAACTCCAATGCTTCAACATCGTTTGTTGCAGAGGTTACAAAGGTAATATCCATTCCCTGAATTTTATTGATCTTGTCAATATTGATCTCAGGAAATATAATTTGCTCTGATACACCTAATGTATAGTTTCCGCGTCCGTCAAAACCTTTATCATTAATACCTTTGAAATCACGGATACGTGGTAAAGCAACGGCAATTAAGCGGTCAAGAAACTCATACATTGTATTATCACGTAAAGTAACACGTACGCCGATAGGCATGTTTTTACGTAATTTAAAGTTTGAAATATCTTTCTTAGATTTTGAAGAAACAGCCTGCTGACCGGTAATAGTGGTTAGCTCGGTAATTGTATTTTCAATAAGCTTTTTATCAGTAGTAGCACCACCAACACCCTGGTTGATAGCAATTTTCTCAAGCTTAGGAACCTGCATTACGCTCTTGTACTGAAATTTCTCTTTCAGTGCAGTACGAATTTCGTCCTTATACTTCGTTTTTAATCTTGGTACGTATTCCATTAGTTAATTTCCTCTCCTGATATTTTTGCAAACCTTACTAATTTACCGGCATCATTTTTTCTACGGCCAACGCGGGTTGGTTTTCCTGATTTAGGATCAACCAGCATCAGGTTTGAAATAGCTATAGCAGCTTCCTGCTTAACAATTCCACCGTTTGGTTTTGCTGCATTAGGCTTAGTATGTTTTGATACCATATTGGCACCTTCAACAATAGCGCGGCCTTTTTCTAATATTACTTCTAATATCTTACCTTCTGATCCTTTTGAATCTCCGGCTATAACCTTTACCAGGTCGCCTTTTTTAACCTTTATCTTGGCAGGTTGTGTGTGTTGTTTCTTTTCCATTATTACAATACCTCCGGTGCTAATGATACAATTTTCATAAATTGTTTTTCACGCAATTCCCTTGCTACCGGGCCAAAAATACGTGTTCCTCTTGGCTCATCCTGGTTGTTTAATAACACCGCGGCATTATCGTCAAAACGGATATATGAACCATCCTTGCGGCGGATCTCTTTCTTAGTTCTAACAACTACAGCTTTTGAAACGGTACCTTTTTTTACGTTGCCTGATGGCAAGGCGCTTTTTACGGTAACTACTATCTTATCGCCGATTGATGCGTACCTTTTACCGGTACCACCCAACACACGGATTACTAAAACTTCTTTAGCACCGCTGTTGTCAGCTACGTTTAATCTTGATTCCTGTTGTACCATCTTATTTAGCCCTTTCTAAAATTTGAACTAATCTCCAGTTTTTGTTTTTGCTAAGCGGGCGTGTTTCCATAATCAATACGGTATCGCCTACACCACAAGTATTGGCTTCATCATGAGCCATGAATTTGGTAGTCTTCTTAACGAATTTACCGTAGATAGGGTGTTTCACTTTACGCTCAACGGCAACCACAATAGATTTTTCCATCTTGTTGCTTACTACCAGGCCGGTACGAGTTTTTCTTAAATTTCTTTCCATTTTTCCCGATGCTTAATTTATTCAGAAGCTGCCGCCGATTTGCGCTTTGTTAACTCCGTAGTTAAGCGGGCGATGTCCTTACGTACCTTTGTGATACGGGTAGGGTTTTCAATAGCAGAAACCGCATGTGCAAATTTCAGCTTGGTAAGCGTAGCTCTTTCCTCACTGACCCTGGCAACCAATTCTTCAGTTGACAACTCCAAAATTTCTGAGTTCTTCATTTTATTTAACTGTTTGTGTTATGTTGAAGAGGTTATAAAAGTTACCTGTTGTACTAAACGTATTACAACACATTTATAACGTTCATTTTTATTTATGCTTCTACGTAATCTCTACGTACTATAAATCTTGTTTGCACCGGCAATTTCTGTGCTGCAAGGCGTAATGCTTCTTTGGCAACATCCAAAGGCACACCTTCCGCTTCAAAAATGATCCTTCCGGGGCGTACTACCGCTACCCAGTATTCCGGAGCACCTTTACCTTTACCCATACGTACTTCCGCTGGTTTTTTGGTTACGGGCTTGTCAGGGAATATCCTGATCCACACCTGGCCTTCACGTTTCATAAAACGTGTTACAGCAATACGTGCAGCTTCGATCTGGCGGCTGGTGATCCAGGCCGGCTCGAGTGATTTTATACCGAAAGATCCGAATGAAAGCTCAGCGCCACGACTGGCGTTACCTTTCATTTTGCCTTTTTGCATCTTTCTGAACTTCGTTCTTTTTGGCTGTAGCATT
>Ga0193702_1000605_pt1 | contig 10644 bp, 9 predicted proteins | sample U3a1metaG_FD_143060 | JGI IMG/M metagenome (GOLD analysis project Ga0193702, IMG submission 143060) | Soil microbial communities from a riparian zone of the East river system, Colorado, United States - U3a1 | ecosystem: Environmental > Terrestrial > Soil > Riparian zone | place: USA: East River... | reverse complement strand
AGGCGTGGCATTTGTCGCCGAGGGAAGAGGAAATAGTATGGGAACTATACCGCAATATTGAAACGGAATATTATAACAACCAGGACGAGTATAGCCGCGAGATCATGTTGGGCCATATTGGTTCTATCCTTAAATATTCTCAACGTTTTTATAAAAGGCAGTTTATTAACCGTACAGACCTGTCGGGAAAACTGGTTTCGAAGTTTAACGACGCGCTAAACCTTTATTTCGGAAATGGGTTGCTGACACAAAAGGGCTTGCCATCAGTAAAAATGATGGCCGACCAGCTTAATTTATCGACACGGTATCTGAGCGATTTGCTAAAACAGGAAACCGGTAAAACAGCCATTGAGCTGATCCATCTATTTTTGATCTCGGAAGCGAAGAACCTGTTAAAAGGCTCGGATAATAACATTGCCGAAACAGCTTATGCATTGGGATTTGATAACCTTCCTTACTTTTCAAGGTTGTTTAAAAAGGAAGTAGGGATAAGCCCAAATCAATATAAAAAACAGGTGGTAAATTAATGGGAAGTCATTAGTCATTGGGTTATTGGTCATTAGTGGGATAGTTTGTGGATTTGTATTCGAAACAATATCTCCAATCGTAATGCTGGATTTATTTCGGCGCCTCACCGGGACTTTACCGGGATTGCTACTTAATAGTTACCTGGTGGCCGTTATTGATTAACTTTTGGCTAAATGGCTATTAATGTTGCCCAATGATCCTATTAGTGTAATTTTCATGGCTTATTTTTTTAAATTTATATTCACAAAGCTATTTTGTACCTACTTTTGTGTCAGTACTTACCCTGTAGTATGTGGCCATGACGAAAGTGAAAAAAAGTTCAACCATCCAGGAAAATAAGCAAACAGCTTTGAAGGAGTGCCCGGTAACCTATGTTATGGAAAAGATAGGTGGGTACTGGAAACCCATAATTTTATTCCATTTATTATCGGGCTGCAAAAGATACAGCGAACTAAAACGATCAATCCCAACTATTACTGAAAAAGTATTGACCCAGCAGCTGAAACAGTTGGAAGCTGACGACCTGGTGATAAGAAATGCCAGGCCGGTGATTCCCCCTCATGTTACGTATAGTTTAAGCGCATCGGGCTTGGCTATGAAACCTGTTTTATATGCAATGACAGTGTGGGCCATTGAAGAAGGCAACACTAACCCCGCGATAAGCTATAAAAGCCTGAGCGACTTTCCCGGACATATTGGTTCTGTTGCAGAAACCTCACATCATCATGAAATTAGAGAAGGACATACAATATCGTACATGGAAGGTAAGGTTCTCCCGCTTTTATAACTGCACGTTTTAAGCCTTAATTTTTATAGCAAGCCGCTTGCCATAACTCAGTTGTCGCCAGATCCATTCCACAGGACCGTAATAGAATTTTGTTAGCCACCATTTGCTGAAATATACCTGCGCTACATAAATAACTATAGCGAATAGATAATAATAACCGGCGGCCAGGCGATGATTAAATGCAAAGCCGAACCCAAAGCCCGAGAATAAAAATATGCTGATAAAATTTTGTACCAGATAGTTGGTGAGCGTCATTTTACCGATTAATTGTAAGGCATTAAAAAATGGTTTCAGCTTACCTGCAAGGTATAGCCAGCAAATAGATAATACAGTGAATGCCATGGTTATTAAAACAACCCAATTATCGGGGTTGTAATATTTTTTTACGATTGCCGGCATAGTAAAAAGGAGGTTCAGCACTAATGTTATCACCAGGATTAATAAACAAGCTGTCCAGATCTTAACAATAGCTTTTTTGTTTGCCGCCAGGTTACTGAAAAAGGCCGCCTTATGCGCTGCCAGGCCTAAAAGAAAGCATCCAAGCATCATTAAGTTTATAATTACAGCGATATGGAGGTTAAGCACCATTATTTTTAACGAGGCAATTAAGCCGAACCAAAGCACATTTAAAATGGAATGGCTTTTATACAAATAGGCATAACGGGCAAATACCTTTATCCCAGTATGCCCTGCAATGCTTACAATTATGGGGTTAATTGCAGGTACAATTATAAAAATACCAATGCCAATCCAAAACGCGGTTTTAGCCCTGCAATTTCTGAAAAGCAGCAGCACCATACCCAGGGTGGCATATTCCTTTAAAATATCACCAAAAAAAATGGCGCAGTTTATTAAGGCTATAATCAGCAACCAAAACATTCGTTTGGAGAAAAAGGCCACTGCGTTTACCCCTTTTGAAGCAGTATTTTCCATTAGCACGGCAAAACCATAGCCAAATAGGAAGCTAAGCATCGTCCATGATTTTGACGCGAAAACAATTTTGCCGAATGTGATTATTGCCTGGTTAAAAGTATCCGCCTTTAGTGCATGATTGGCTCCTATTTCGTAAAAACCGGCATAGTTCATTAATACTACACCAAAGAGGGCCCAGCCGCGCAGAATATCGACAATAGGGATGCGTTTACTGAATTGAACAGGGTTAATTGCTGAGGTTTGCATAAGATCCAGGATTTATAAACTAATATAAGGTTATGGATCTGTTTGCAGAAAGAGGCTGCCGGTTAATTGCTGATTGTATAAGGATTGTGACATTATGATTGGGGGTTATAAATAGCTTTATTACTTTTACCCTATGCTTACGAGTGGCGCAATCGCTTTCAATTTATTAAACCAGGACTTATTATTACTCCCGCAAAAGGCCATTTACTGGCTGCAGGAAAAAGCTTTGATTGCTGCTGATGTGCACTTGGGTAAGGTAGGGCATTTTCGCAAGGCGGGTATCGCTGTGCCGCGGGATATGGAGCAGAATGAACTCGCTGTATTATCAGACCTTATATTTGAGCATAAACCTGAAAAAATAATACTCCTCGGCGATTTTTTTCACAGTGATATGAATGCCGACTGGGATTGGTTCATCCTTTGGCGCAGCCAGTTCCCAAAGCTGGAGATCATACTGGTGAGAGGGAATCATGATATTATTGATGATAGTTATTATAACCAATTAAATATTCTGCTGTATGATGAGTTGCTAATCGGCCCTTTTTTAATGCTGCACTGTCCTTTAACAGAAAGTGGCTTGCAGCAGGCCGCGGGCTATGTTTTTTGCGGACACATTCACCCCGGGGTAAGGCTGGTAGGCAGGGGCAGGCAAGCCATAACCCTGCCTTGTTTTGCATTTGGCAAAAAACAGGTTGTATTACCCTCGTTCGGCCGGTTTACAGGTAAGGTAGCAATCCGCAGCAGTAAAGCTGACCGGATCTTCGCGATAGCAAAAGACAAAGTGCTCACTATTGACTAAGTTAATAACTGTAACTTGTTTGATACAGTTGCATAAACTAGCCGTTTAACCAGCGTCTTTTTTTGAAGTGTGTTTTGTTTTTAATTAAATTAGCTAACAAATAATTATCCCTAAACGTACTTTATCACTTTAACAATAATTCTAAGTTTTATACGCATTGCCACGTGGCTTTAAGAAAGCGCGGGTGCAATATATAGGAAAAAATACTTTCGCGAAGTAAAGTAGCATGTACTTTTAAACTAGATGCCGCTTGTATTGCCGGAGCGTGGATTTGGCAACTGTTTACTAAAATCTTTAATTCTTTGTTTATGAACAAACTAACAAAACTTAGCCGGGAAGCAATGAAAAAAATTACAGGCGGCATAATTCCAACCTGTACAGTTACCTGTTACCTCGATTCACAAACTTCTACCTCGGTAACAATAGGAAATTACCCTATTGGAACTGGTTGTAGTCACGCGCCACTTACAGACTATTGTCCGGATGGTTATGATACTTATGCAACCTGCACCTGTCAATCGGGCGGAGGAATATCATAAATTAAATTTCAGCTTTCCTGTGATATTAATTACAGGAAAGCTGAATTTTGAGCAAAGTGTTGCCTGCCTGTTAATGATGTTTTTTAAGGTATTGTGAGATCTCAAAATCAATATTTTTTATCCCAATCTTTGGGACAATGATTTTCCAATCGCCATCCAGTAAATAATAGCTTGGTATTTCAGTAATGTTATAATTAGCTGCATTAGGTGAATCATTGCCTTTTAAATCAGAAACCTGGGTCCAGGTTAATTGATCATCTTTTAATGCAGAAGCCCACCAGTCGGATTTTGAATCGAGCGAAACACTTATAAATGCTACATTTTTTATAACATCCTGCTGCGCCAGGAGCGACTTTACCTGGTCGTGGTTTTTCCTGCTCAGTTCATTACCGGCTTTCCAAAAATCAACCACAATCAGTTTTTTATTGATGCTCTTTGGGTCAAAAGGTTTGCCATCGGGGGTTTTGCCCTCCAAAACAGGCGCTTTTGCACCGGTAACCAATTTTATCATGTGGCTTAACTTGTCGCCAATTTCCTGTCCCTCTTCGCTGTTTTGAGCAGCAGGGGTTAGCGTTTTAAAAATTGCATAATAACTAACCGGATCGTCTTCGTAGTTTAATTTCGACAGGATATGTGCGCTGATATCACTTTGCGGGTATTGTTTCAAAAACTGTTTAAATGCAATAACATTAACATCGCCTATTTTGGCTTCGTTTTGCTGCAACTTGTTCAATAAATTGTTATAAGCATCGGGCGATAAACTGGCATACTTATCTTTAAGCTCTTTGTTTATTTGTTTTACCTGCTGCATTGCTTCAACGCTCATATTATCAGCAAGGCTGTAAAATGCTGATAACTGCTCCTGTATTTTTGATGGCGAAGAGATCTTTGGGTATTTATACAACTTGCCGGCTTCTGCTTCAATGGTATATTTTCCGTCCTCCAGGTAAACTTCGTAGGGGTTATGATCATCGTTATTATCCGCATCGGTTACGTTCAGGCTATAATATCCCGGATGGTTAAGTATTTTTTTGGGGACGGCAAATTTTCCGTCTTTTATATTCTCGCCAAAAATGGTGCTGTCGCCTGCGGTTTTAACAATAAAAACGCCATTTTTAATGCCTGTTGCGGTGCCGGTAAATTCAATATGAGCCTGTTTAGTACAACCGGTTATTAATAAACCCAATAAGATAATGCAGGGGAATTTCATTTGATAAATGTAAAAGAAGTTTTTTAAAGTTGATGATATTTGTGTGTAACATTAACTTTAAAAAGACAGCCTTTTTCATTTAATAAATATCTGTCAATATCATCATTGCTCTAAAACCATATGCGCAACCCAGTTATTTATGATTTTGTTCAGTTTAGCTATTTCATCATCTTTTGCAGCAATTGCTTTCTCAAAAATATCTCTTTGTAAAACAATAATAGCCTCGGCATTCTCCAACGATAGCTTGATGAATTTACGGGAACTGGAATTAATTACGGTAAGCTGATCGGAAACAATCTCACTAGGGGATACTTCCAAAGCGTCCGCGATTTTTAACAACATTCTTGATTCCAACTTAGATTGGTCTGTTTCAATTTTGGAAAACGAATTCTGTGTCACTCCTATTTGTGCCGCAATGTTTCCCTGAGAGAGGCCGCGCATTTCGCGGATACTTCTGATTTTTGCTCCATACATGTGTTTAAGCGTTAGGTGATTTAAAATTAACAAAAAATATTATTAAATAGTAATATTTGTGAGGTAAATTTTAAAATGATCGATAAAAAGAAACGAAAGCAAATGTTTTCGTTGATAATATCAGGAAATAGGTTAAATGTCAAAAGCAGACCGACATTTTAACAGCAACAAAGTTTTTTTAGAAAAGTTTTATTAAAAAAATATTTATTATAAATCGTACTATTGTTTTAACCGCCAGTTAATTACCGGTATAAACCCGGATATGTCAGTGCTTTTTTAGATTGTTTCTAAATAGTTAATTCGTACTTAATAAGCTGTTTCCATTTATATCTTTTGGCATTTAATAAATACTTTTGCCAAATAAATCTGATATATAATGAGCGAATTTAAACAAACCTTTAACTCATCGTTGGGAAAGAAGCTGATAATGGCTTTAACGGGCTTGTTTCTGTGTACCTTTTTAATTGTACACCTGGGTGGTAACCTTTTATTGTTTAAAGATGATGATGGTTACGGCTTTAACTTGTATGCCAACTTCCTTACGCACTTTCCGCCTATCGAGGTAATTGCGTACCTGCTGTACCTTTCAATTTTAGTACATGCGGTTTATGCGCTGATCCTGACGATCAAAAACCGCAAGGCGCGCCCGGTATCATATGCATCGGCTAATAAGTCGCCGGCTACCTGGTCATCAAAAAACATGGGCTTGCTGGGCTCAATTTTGTTTTTGTTTATTGTGATCCACATGAGCGATTTTTGGTTTGCTTACAAATACAGCCACAAAGTAGCCTATAAAGAATATCGTACCGACCTGGCAACAGACAAAACAACATCAGTTGACTACATACCTGTATCACCCGATTTTGAAAAATCAGTATCAACAGAAAATAATGTTGAGATAGTAAGGGTAAAAGATTTGCATGCACGGGTAGCCAACAGCTTCAGCAATTTGCTTTATGTAATATTTTACGTGATAGCCATGTTTGCCGTATCGTTCCATTTGGTGCATGGTTTTCAAAGCGCATTCCGTACCCTGGGCTGGGTACATCGTAAATATACCCCTATAGTTTATTTTATAGGTACGTGGTTGTTTGCGGTAATTATCCCAATAGGCTTTGCTGCTATGCCGGTGGTATATTATATACAGAGTTTAGGGAAATAGTTGATTAGGTTAGATTAAGTTAGAATGAGTTGATTAAGTTGACTCAATCACTCAAAATAAATACAAAGAAACATGAATTTAGATGCTAAAATTCCTGAGGGTCCATTAGCCGAAAAATGGAGCAAGCATAAATTTAACTTAAAGCTGGTTAATCCGGCCAATAAGCGTAAGTACGATGTAATAGTTGTGGGTACCGGTTTGGCAGGTGGTGCAGCGGCAGCATCATTGGCCGAGCTTGGTTATAATGTGAAAGCATTTTGTTTCCAGGATAGCCCGCGCCGTGCACACTCCATCGCTGCGCAGGGGGGTATTAATGCCGCAAAGAATTATCAAAACGATGGTGACAGTGTTTATCGCCTTTTTTATGATACCATTAAAGGAGGTGATTACCGTGCCCGCGAGGGAAACGTTTACCGCCTTGCCGAGGTATCAGTAAATATTATTGATCAGTGTGTGGCACAGGGCGTTCCTTTTGCCCGCGAATACGGCGGCTTGCTGGATAACCGTTCATTCGGTGGATCGCAGGTATCCCGTACATTTTATGCGAGGGGACAAACCGGACAGCAGCTTTTATTAGGTGCTTACTCTGCCCTCAACCGCCAGATCCATTTGGGTAAGGTGAAAATGTACACCCGTACTGAAATGCTAGATGTGGTTACTATTGATGGACATGCTAAGGGTATTGTTACCCGTAACCTGATAACCGGTGCGATTGAAACCCACAGCGGCCATGCTGTATTGCTGGCCACAGGCGGCTATGGTAACGTGTTTTACCTGTCGACCAATGCCATAGGCTCAAATGTTACTGCTGCATGGCGGGCACATAAACGCGGTGCGTTTTTTGCTAATCCATGCTATACGCAAATCCACCCAACCTGTATCCCTGTTTCAGGCGATCACCAGAGTAAGTTAACGCTGATGTCGGAATCGTTGCGTAATGATGGCAGGGTTTGGGCGCCAAAAACGGTTGAAGTAGCTACAAAACTAAGAAAGAAGGAAATAACTGCCGACCAGGTAAAAGAGGACGACAGGGATTATTTCCTGGAAAGAAAATACCCATCATTCGGGAACCTTGTTCCGCGCGATGTGGCATCACGTAACGCTAAGGAAATGGTGGATGATGGTCGTGGTGTAGGCACATCGGGCTTTGCTGTGTTCCTTGACTTTGCCGACGCGATCCATCGCCTGGGCAAAGATGCTGTGGCTGCCAAATATGGTAACCTGTTTGATATGTACTATCAAATTACCGATGAGGATCCTTACAAACAACCAATGCGCATTTATCCGGCCGTGCACTATACCATGGGCGGCCTTTGGGTTGATTATAACTTAAGCACAAACGTACCGGGATTATATGCTTTAGGCGAGTGTAACTTCAGCGATCACGGCGCTAACCGCCTGGGTGCATCTGCATTAATGCAGGGGCTTGCCGACGGTTACTTTGTGATCCCATATACTTTGGGGGACTATTTGGCTACCATAGGCCCAAAACCTGTTGATACCAAACACCCGGCTTTTGAACAAACCAAACAGGATGTTATTGCACGCGTTAATAAATTACTTGCTTTAAAAGGCACCAAAACGGTTAATGAATATCACCGCGACCTTGGCCATATTATGTGGGAGTATTGCGGAATGGCACGTACCGAAGAAGGCTTAACAAAAGCAAAAGGACTGATCCAGGCTCTAAGGGCTGATTTCTGGAAAAATGCGAAGGTAGTAGGCGAGAACGAAGAAGTTAACCCCGCATTAGAAAAAGCAGGCCGAGTTGCTGATTTTCTTGAACTTGGCGAACTAATGGTGGATGATGCTTTGATGCGTAAAGAATCGTGCGGTGGGCACTTCCGTTTAGAGTCGCAAACTCCGGAAGGCGAGGCATTGCGTGATGATGATAACTTTGCTTTCGTAGGTGCATGGGAATACAAAGGTGATAATCAGCCGGAAGTATTAAACAAGGAGACGCTTGATTTTGAATTTGTCCATCTAACACAGAGAAGTTATAAGTAAAATTTAGACGTGAGATATGAGATTTGAGACATGGGATTAGCTGCGTTTCAATTGAGATCTTAGTCATAAAAAAAGAAAGAATTTAAAATAGATGTTATATACGAGATTAAATTATCTCAAATCTCATATATAACATCTCAAATCTAATTTCACATGCATAATTTGAAGGAACTAAAAATCTGGAATAAAGCGATTGATCTGACAGTAGATGTTTATAAAGCTACTGCAAATTTTCCGTCTGATGAAAGATTTGGATTAACAAGCCAATCAAGAAGGTCGGCTGTTTCTATACCATCAAATATTGCTGAGGGCGCTGGAAGAAATTCAAATAAAGAGTTCAATAATTTTTTAGGAATTGCTAATGGTTCTTCCTATGAGTTGCAAACTCAACTGGTAATATCAAATAAATTAAACTTATTAAATCATGACCTATTGGACGATTTATTAAAACAGATTGATGAAGTGCAAAAGATGACTTTTGCTTTTCAAAAAACGCTGCAAAGTAAATAGTCTCATATCTCAAATCTCACATCTCAAATCTAAAAAAAGAATGAGTACTGGAAATATGAATTTAACGCTAAAAGTTTGGAGGCAGAAAAACGCCGAAACCAAAGGCGCATTTGTGACCTACAAGGCTGAAGGGATTTCGCCTGACATGTCATTCCTTGAAATGTTGGATGTGGTTAATGAAAGCCTGATCCTTAAAGGTGAAGAGCCCATACATTTTGACCATGATTGCCGCGAGGGGATCTGCGGAATGTGTTCGCTGTACATCAACGGACATCCGCACGGGCCTAAAAATGCGATCACTACCTGCCAGCTGCATATGCGTACCTTTCATGATGGCGAGATCATTGTGATTGAGCCGTGGCGCGCCGCTGCTTTCCCGGTTGTGAAAGACTTAGCCGTTGACCGATCGGCATTCGACAGGATCCAACAGGCCGGAGGCTTTGTTTCGGTAAATACAGGTGTTACTATTGATGCCAATTCTATCCTAATCCCCAAGGTAATTGCTGATGAGGCATTTAACTCGGCTACCTGCATAGGTTGCGGCGCCTGTGTTGCAGCCTGTAAAAATGCTTCTGCAATGTTGTTTGTATCAGCTAAGGTAACCCAACTTGGGCTGCTGCCGCAGGGGCAAACAGAGCGTTACAGCCGGGTACAGGCCATGGTTGCCCAAATGGACGAAGAAGGTTTTGGTAACTGTACCAATACCGGCGCCTGCGAAGCTGAATGCCCTAAGGAAATTAAGCTGACCAACATCAGCCGCATGAATAACGATTACTTTAGCGCCAAGCTGTTCCGCGAGGAAGCTACACATGAACATGCCAGCGGCGAATAATAAGATATAACAATGTTTAATCTGTAAGGGCTTTGAGAGAAATTTCAAGGCCTTTTTTATTGAACACTAATTTTCCCGGACTTATTAGAATTGATGGAATACTAATTTTCTCGAATTGCTGGTACAGGGACCTTTTTAATATTTTATTATACCTTGTTACATTCCTGACTTTTAAGTCGTAATATATTAAACAGTCCTAAATTTATAAGATTTTGAAATCGCTAAATTATATACCTGCCTGCCTCATCATAGTTTTAATGTTTGCAGCAAGCTGCAGCTCACATAGTAGCAATAAATGCTTTCCCTGCCCAATGGCATTACAGATGGCGCCAAATATAACTTTCAGGGTGGTGGATAAAACTACCAGCCAGGACTTGTTTTTTGGGAGTTCAGCAATATATTCAACCACCCAGCTAAAAGTACACCATATTTTAAACGGCCATATTGATACCGCATATTTACATATTGATTCTTTGAATAAGGATTTTAATGTTCGCATTAATGCAGTGCACCAGGTTGATACTGTAACCATGAACATTGCTGATAAACCACAGGATATTTTACTATTTAAACGTACCACCACAGGCGGCTGCTGTTCAACCACTTATCTGAGCTCT